>Ga0308166_1000423_pt1 | contig 59781 bp, 51 predicted proteins | sample PhyCR2_2_FD_202137 | JGI IMG/M metagenome (GOLD analysis project Ga0308166, IMG submission 202137) | Phyllosphere microbial communities from UC Gill Tract Community Farm, Albany, California, United States - DLSLCC.R2 | ecosystem: Host-associated > Plants > Phyllosphere > Unclassified | place...
CGGCACTCAAAGAGATGATTGCGGCGTCGCCACACAGGTGATGGAACAAGGGGCGGATAAGGGCTGGCGGATACGCATTTCAAACCCGACGGGAATTAACTGACTGGTCAATGTCCGCTTTTGCTCATAGCAGCCCTATCTAGCTTCTTGATGGGCAGCTTCGTGCCAGAAGTGGACGCTAGCAGGAGTGCCTTTCTGATTAGTTACCTGACGATAGTCTGCACAGTGAAACATTGATCTCTTTCTTCTTTCGTTTATAGTTAAGCGCCTGTTCTGGCAAGAGCAGGCTTCGTGGTCTGCGTTCATCCCCCTGATGAGCTGGCTTAATTCGGTCCTGAAGGCATCGGTTGCCGTAAAGGAGAATTCAAAAATCATGCGTCTTACGCCACCCTGAGTCGTAACCTTCCCCTGTCGCACTGAGTAGTCTCAGTCGCGCACTCAAAAACATCCCGTCTGCGGATGTGTTTTTTCGTACCCGAATTTTTTGCCCTCACGGGCTGACTGTATTCAAAATCTGAGAAATTACTATGCTGCTGTCCTCGACGCGTAAGGACTGGCTGGGCAACGTCCGTAGTGACGTGCTCGCCGGTATTGTCGTCGCGCTCGCGCTCATTCCTGAAGCGATCGCGTTTTCCATCATTGCCGGAGTTGACCCGCAGGTCGGCCTTTACTCGGCGTTCTGTATTCCCGTGGTGATGGCCATCTTTGGCGGGCGTCCCGCCATGATTTCATCAGCAACCGGCGCCATGGCGCTACTGATGATAACCCTGGTGAAAGACCATGGCCTGCAGTATCTGCTGACGGCATCAGTGCTGACCGGCCTGCTGCAGCTGGCCGCCGGCTACCTGAAGCTTGGCAATCTGATGCGCTATGTGTCGCGCTCTGTCGTGACGGGGTTCGTCAACGCGCTGGCCATTCTGATATTCATGGCGCAACTGCCGGAGCTGACCAACGTGACCTGGCACGTTTATGCACTCACCGCTGCCGGTCTGGCAATTATTTACCTTTTTCCGTACCTCAATAAAACCATTCCCTCCCCGCTGGTCTGCATCGTGGTGCTGACCGCCATTTCCATGTGGCTGCACCTGGACGTGCGTACCGTGGGCGACATGGGCAAACTGCCTGACAGCCTGCCAGGGTTCCTCATTCCGGACATTCCGCTGAACCTGGATACGCTGCTGATTATCCTGCCTTATTCTGCCGGCCTCGCCGTGGTAGGACTGCTGGAATCCATGATGACCGCCACTATTGTGGATGACATGACTGATACGCCAAGCGATAAAAACCGCGAGTGCAAGGCGCAGGGCATCGCCAACGTCTGCACGGCGTTTATCGGCGGCATGGCGGGCTGCGCCATGATCGGTCAGTCGGTAATTAACGTGAAGTCCGGCGGGCGAGGGCGCCTCTCCACCCTGACGGCCGGACTGGTGCTGCTCTGCCTGATAATCTTCCTTCGTGACCAGGTATCGCAGATCCCGATGGCGGCGCTGGTCGCGGTCATGATCATGGTTTCCATCGGCACCTTCTCCTGGCGTTCCATTACCGATCTGCGCCGCCATCCGCTGTCAACCAGCGTGGTCATGCTGGCAACCGTGGTCGTGGTTGTGGCAACCGACAATCTGGCTCTCGGCGTGCTGACAGGGGTGCTGATTGCCTCGCTGAATTTTGCCACCAAGGTCGCGCGCTTTATGACGGTCAAATCGTCACTGGAAGGCGATACCCGGATCTATACCGTGACCGGCCAGGTCTTTTTTGCCTCCGCCGATCGCTTTATGAGCCACTTTAACTTCAGGGAAGCGGCAGAGCGCGTGGTCATTGACGTCACGCACGCTCACTTCTGGGACATCACCTCCGTGAGCGCGCTGGACAGGGCGGTGATTAAGTTCCGCCGGGAAGGCGCTGAGGTGGAAATACTGGGCATGAACGACGCCACCCGCACCCTCGTTGACCGCTTCGGCGTGCATGACAAGCCGGAAGAAGCCGAAAAACTGATGGGCGGTCACTAACTGACAGGAGATTCAGCTATGAACAATACCGTTGTGGCCTGCGTGGACGGTTCGCCGTCAACCGGATCGGTCTGTGACTACGCGGCGTGGGCCGCCGCCGGCCTCTCGGCGGCACTGTCCCTGCTGCACGTGCTGGAAAAAGACGGTCATCCGGCCGTCTCTGACCTGAGCGGCAGTATTGGCATCGACAGCAAAGAGCTGCTGACCGAAGAGCTTGTGCGCGTGGAGGGAGAGCGCAGCCGCCTGCTCATGGCACAGGGTAAAGCCATTCTGACCGGTTGCGCGGAGCGGCTGTCCCGTGCGGGGGTTCCGGAAGTGCGCCAGCTGCAGATGCACGGCGCGCTGGATGAAATCCTCGCCGGGCTGGATGACGTCAGGCTGATGGTTCTCGGACGACGGGGCGCGGAACATACGGTGGGCAGCCAGCTGGAAAGCGTCATCCGCCTGCAGAAAGAGCCCGTGCTGGTCGTGCCTGAAACGTTCAGCGTACCATCCCGGGTGCTTTTTGCCTGGGACGGCAGCGAGGCCAGCCGCCGAAACCTGACCCGGCTGACCGTGAGCCCGCTGCTTTGCGGTCTGAACTGCCATGTTGTAATGGTGAACGGCGACGATGCTTCACTGCATGATGCGCAGCAAATCCTGCAGGCAGCTGGCATTGATGCAGAGTCCCGGCTGATTCAGGATGAATCCGTCTCGCGCGGGCTGTGCCGTTACGCGGAGGAGAACGGAACGGACCTGATCGTGATGGGAGCCTGGGGACACTCCCGGCTACGCCGGTTCTTTATCGGCAGTCACACCACGGCGATGCTGGCTGAAAGCCGTCATCCGCTGCTGATGCTGCGGTAAACTTTACGGGCCTGAAATCGCAGGCCCTTTTTATAACACGCCTCCGGAACATCAGTCCCGGACCAGTTCATTTGTGCGGCACCTTTGTCAGCCGCGCTCAGGGAATACCATGCGTCAGCTGTTTCGCTTTATGTATCAGCACGGCAGCCATCTGGCTTTTGGCACGATGCTGATGGCAATGTCGAGTTTCGGACAGACTTATTTCGTATCGCTTTACGGGCAGGACCTGCGTCAGGCCTTCGGGCTCAGCAACGGCGAGCTGGGCGGTCTTTATGCCGCCGGCACCGTGATGAGTGCCGTCACGCTGACTTGGGCAGGCCGGATGATTGATTACACCCCCCCCCCCGTCGCTTCACCCTGGCCGTTACCCTGCTGCTGATAACGGCGTGCCTGCTGGTCTCCGGCGCGCAGGCGGCATGGATGCTTTGTGCAGGCTTTTACCTGCTTAGCCTCGGTGGGCAGGGGCTGATGGTACATACCGCCCTGACGGCGACTGCGCGCCAGTTTCCGCTTGATGCCGGCAAGGCGCTGGGCCTGTCGCTGGCGCAGGCGCTGTTTCCTTTGGCTGCCGTGCAGATTATCTATCTGACAGGATGGCGCACTGCCTGGCTGATAAACGCTGCGGTTCTGGTCGCCGGCGTTGCGCTGGCTATCAGTTGCCTTCCGCGCGCTGCCGAAAAGCCGCTGCGGACGTTCAGAAAGCGGGGCGCTGAGAAGGTTCGCGAAGCGTCAATATGGAAGAACCGGAATCTGCTTCTTGCTCTGCCCGCAGTGCTGGCGTCACCCTTCATCACTACAGGCTTCTTTTTCCATCAGGCGCGCCTGGCAGAGGAAAATGGATGGGCACTGTCGTGGGTTGCAGGTTGGTTTATCGCCTACGCGATAACGCAGGCGGTTTTCCTGTCATCATTTGGTCCACTGATAGATTGGCTGACGCCACGCCGTCTGCTGCCGTGGTTTCTGCTGCCGCAGGGCGCTGGCTTGCTGGCGCTGTGGCTCAGCAGCAGTCAGTGGGTCACGCCGTTTTATCTCATCATGATCGGCGTATCGTCAGCCATTGCATCCACGCTGGCGACCGCGCTGTGGGTACAGCTGTTTGGCTCCGCGCAGCTGGCAAAAGTGCGATCGGCCGTTGAGGCAGGCACTGTGCTTGCCAGCGGCGCTTCCCCGGTCATCATGGGTGTGCTGATTGATCATCACGTCACTCTCAGAATTCAGGCACTGATTTGCCTGGTTTTCATTATCGCTGCTAGCCTGGTAGCAACCCGGGTTCTGGTCGCCAGCCCTGAGGACATAAACAGTTGAATACAGAGCTTGTCTGACTGGCCCAAATTGCAGTAAGTAAATTCAACTCTGTACCAAAGCGGACATCATGACCATTAAACAGTGCCAACAGCTGAGTTAGAATCTCTGAGGTAGAATCTCTGGCATTATTTATCAGCCTTGTTCCATGGCATTTTTAACAATAAATTTGCCATTCCACATGTACCGCTGACGCCTGCAAAAAGCAATCCTGCGCCTGTAATTCCGGAGAGTAAAAACAGACGGCTGTCTATGCTGTATCCCAGAACAACGCCAGCAAGAACCAGTGTGCCCGCTGCAATCTGTACTTGCCTCATAACAGGCAATGGTTGCTTTTTGTCTTCAACAACCGGGAGGCGGGCGCTCTTCCATGAATCAATTCCACCAGCCAGTATAAAAGCAGGTGCCGGGCCTGCTGTTGCCATGAGCGTAATGGCATTTTGAGCAGTGCGGCCACCTGACAGAAAGTAAAAGATGACAGGCAGCCCCTCTGGATTATCTATCTTTTTACCTGACAGGATATCGGTAAGGGGAAATGAACGTGCGTCAGGAATATGTTCACGCAGATATTCTGTTGTATCGCGAATATCAATGAGCAAAGCGCCTTGTTCAATCAGCCTTTTAACTTTTTCAGGTGCTACAGATTCCTGACTCATTTGAACTCCTCAGTACAATAAATTTCTTTGAGCGCAGAGATAACTTTCTTTACAGCATCATCTTTGATGAAGTAGTTAATTCTCTGCGCCACTCTTTCAGACTCAATTAATCCATCCTCTTTCATTTTTGCTAAATGCTGAGAGGTTGCTGAGGGTGTTAAGCCGGTCAACTTACACAAATCACCTGATGAGGTGCCAGGTTTATCGATCAGCACACAGAGGATCAGTAGCCTGCGGGTGTTACTCATCGACTTAAGTAGGGTGGTTGCGCGCAAGGCGCTTTCCTGTAGTTGCAAAGTGATATTCATTTCTTTATTTTAGTAAGTTCTAACTTTAGAAAACACTAAAGTAAAACGTATTCTCATGCAAGCAGAAAATTCAAGCAAATTTGTTAATATGAGTCGACTGATTGACAGTTTAAAACCCTGCATTTTTATGTGTGTTCGCCCCCAAAGAGCAAAAGCCGGACATACGAAAAATCATAAAAATGTAACGACCAGGTGAGCATCGGCATGGCGGAATTCGGGGGAAGCACTGGACAGTTTTCAGGCATCGACTATTGTTTAAATACCATGCCGCAGTGATAAGCATGATGGACCTTCAGTACTCTCTTTACAGCCCGCTCAGCGCGGGTTTTTTTTATATATGCTGCCAGTATTTACGCTGAAGATTTCTTCCCTCACCACATGTAACTCTGAACGCCGCTATCCGTCCTGCCCAGACAGGGTGGCGTGAGAGAAATGAAGTAATTTGGCGGTTGCACCGCTAAGGCACTACTCTTTACCCCCGTTGATAAGCGGGCGCGCATCAACGGGCACCCGCAGGAAGGAACGGCTCCCTGTGACAAATCTGGCGGCAGGTCCTTTTTTTCAATTGAATCCGTGCACTGCCGTCATCACTATCACGCATGTGCCAGCGCCTGGTGTTAGAAATGCCGTGGAAACCAGCATCGATTTGCCCCCGATGTCATCATCAGACCGCAGTCTTTCAGTCCTGTTCGAATCAGCATCGTGCGTCTGATTATTTTGACTTTCGCGGGAGGGGTATGACTGGGGTGATTTTATTTCAGGAAGTCGATACCATAAACTCAGTACATGTGATTCAAAACAGTGACGCTTGCAGGTATGGCCATCGCCATCAGGCCAATTGTCCGACCGTTAACCGGAGCAACCGTTGTGGTTATGAACAAACCTACCCAGACGCGCCCTAAGTACCAGTATCGCTTTCTGGCTGTCTCACGCGAGGACCGGTCCGCTCCCCCGTTCCGTCTTTGTATTGATGCGGATTCAGAGCAGGAAGCCCGCAGTATTCTTGCCCCATACTTTATCCTTTCTTTCACGGGGCAGCAGCCTGCAGATGAAGGGGAAATGTGTAAGTCCGTAAATTCCTGACTTACCTTTCATCTTCTGTACGACCTTATGGTGGCGCGTCAGGTATCCGTGATGATTTCAGTTATGACCGGATATCGAATAGGAAAACTCGACTGTTGCAAAACCGCGCCGGAAGGATCAGGTGGCTCAGCAGAATGCGTCTGTTGAAGAGGGGTGATGGTGCCCCCTGTATTTTCAGATAAAGCTGTGCTTCCTCCTGCTTTTATTAGACATTTTACAGTGACTGTTGATGGTGTACCTTCGGTGCTCAGCAGTCCAGTTCTGCAGGCCTATGCATCTGCGATTCATTAAACGCCCGCTGAGGCAGGCCACTTTTTTGCCATCTCCTTCATCGGTTGATACCAGCGCTGTAAGCGCTTCATTGTCATGCTCAGCGTGCTGTGAGCCTGTTTCGTCACTGTCTTCGGTGTTTATGGGCCATACGGTAAGTCACTGTCGTTTTTATCACACGTCATTTTCACTCTCTTCTCTTCTCTTCTCTTCTCTTCTCTTCTCTTCTGAAATTTATCCCGGCAGGGAAATGGGGGGCAGTGTATGTACAAATCTTTTCTAATGACGCGACTTTCACTGCGTTACGCACGTAACGTGATAGCTGGCAGCTTGTATACGAACATCGCATCCGGGTGTTCGTCATAACTCATACAGTTAATTCCGGTCGAAACTCTCACACTTTTCCTCCGGGCTGCCGATAACATTTTTATCATTCACCATCACTTCCATAATTTATTGAGAATAACGATGAGAATATCTACCCGGCTTGCGTCAGGCTTCGGTCTGCTTATTTTGCTCTTTATCCTCTGCACGGGCATCGCATTGAACGCGCTGGATCATGCCAGTGACGGCATGGACGACGCAGTCAACGTCAAAATGAAAAAGTACCAGCTGGTACTGGACATGCGCGGTGGACTGAGGGATATGGGTATTGCGGTTCGTAATATGGCTTTGCTCAGTGAGCCCGAGGCCATGAAGCCGGAGTGGGAGCGACTGCAGAAGCAAAAGGCGCTCTATATAGAAAAGCGGCGGGCACTGGGTGAAATCATGAAAACGGACTCAACGTCTCAGGGACGTGCGGTATTCAGCCAGATTAGCGAAGCTGAAGGCCCTGCGCTGGCAGCACTTGAACAGGCAGGCCAACTTGGGCTGGCAAACCAGGCCAGAGAGGCCACTGACTACCTTATGAAAGTTACGCGTCCGGCACAGAGCACTCTTCTGAAAGCGCTGAATGACATGACACAGGTTCAGATGTCTAACACCCAGTCTGCCGTTGAGCAGAACAGCCAGTCTGCTGATCACGCAGCGTTCAAACTGATCTTACTTGCAGCGACATCCGTTCTCGTTGCGGTTGCAACCTGCGTGTTTACCATCAGGGTGCTGATGCGTCAGTTGGGCGGTGAACCGTCGCAGGCTCAGGCAATTGCAGCCACTATCGCGGCAGGGGACCTGACAACACCAGTGAAATTGCGTCGCAACGACACGCGCAGTCTGCTGGCGTCGCTGAGCGGCATGCAGGCAAATCTGCGCGAACTGGTGTCGCAAATAAAAGACGCCTCAACTTCTGTGGCATTAGCCGCGGATGAAATTTCGCAGGGCAACACCGAGCTCTCTTCCCGCACAGAGCAGCAGGCCGCAGCCTTGCAGGAAACGGCCGCCAGCATGGAACAACTCACCACAACGGTAAAAAGTAATACGGCAGGTGCTCAGCAGACCGCAGATTCAGCACGTCAAACTGCGTTGCTTGCCCGCACGGGCGAAGCGGACATACAGCGCATGTCGGAAACGATGGATGCCATCTCAATGAGCGCGACCAGGGTTCGTGATATTACTGCGGTCATCGAGAGCATCGCTTTTCAGACCAACATTCTCGCCCTGAATGCGGCGGTAGAAGCGGCCAGAGCAGGCGAGGAGGGCCGCGGTTTTGCCGTGGTGGCGGGTGAGGTCAGGACGCTTGCCCAGCGCAGCGCCAATGCCGCGCGGGACATCAAGCAGCTTATTGAACAGGCAGTAGAACAGGTAGAAAGCGGCGTGAAGGTCGCGGCCGGCACGGGGACGAGCATCCTCAAAATCGTGGGGATGGTTAATGAACTGGCAAAAGCAATGGATAACATTTCTCTGGCCTCTTCAGAGCAGATGCAGGGGATCTCTCAGGTCAGCATTGCTGTAAGTCAGATGGACGGCGTCACGCAGAATAATGCCGCGCTTGTTGAGGAGTCATCGTCAGCATCGCAGTCACTTTCCGGGCAGGCGCATGCGCTCCGCGGGATGGTGGAAACCTTCCGGGTCTGAGGTGCTGTCGACAGAAAAGGCTGCAGGTTTATGCTCCATGGCAGGCTCACCCTTATGGACACTTTGACGCTACAGCCCGTAAGCGTCAGGGATGGCCCGGATGCGGAATGAATGGTAATGTGCGGGGTTTTTCTCAACCGGATGATATGTCTTTATGAAAAAACTCCTTCATTCCTCCCTGGCTCCCGGCCTGTTGCTCATTGCTGTTTCGGTACTGGCGATTGTGCTGGCAAACAGTTCAGTTGCAGACAGTTATCATCATTATATTCATGCTTCTGTTGGCGGCGTTCCGGTTGAGAAGGCCGTTAACGACGTCCTGATGAGCGTTTTTTTTCTGCTGGTGGGGCTCGAAATTAAACGTGAGTTGCTCTCCGGGAAACTCTCCCGCTGGGACCAGCGCCTGTTACCCGGCGCCGCCGCCCTGGGTGGCATGCTGGTGCCCGCTGCCTGCTTCATTTTTTTCAACCGCGATAACCCGCAGGCATTGAATGGCTGGGCAATTCCTTCCGCCACTGACATCGCATTTTCATTGGGGGTACTGGCGATGCTGGGTGATAAAGTGCCTTCTTCATTGAAAGTGTTCCTGGCAGCACTGGCCATTATTGATGACCTCGGCGCGGTGATTATTATTGCGGCCTTCTATACGCACGGCCTCAGTCTCACTATGCTTGCCGGCGCAGGGATCACTACGCTTTGCCTCGTCATGATGAATCGTTCAGGCGTAAAATCTTTGCCAGCCTATCTTGCTGCAGGCATATTACTCTGGTATTTCGTATACGGCTCCGGTGTTCACGCCACTGTGGCAGGTGTGATCCTCGCGCTGTGCATTCCCCATACCGGTCGGACACACGCACACTTTTCTCCCCTGAGTCGGCTTGAGGTGATGCTTTCCCCCTGGGTTGCATTCATAATTGTTCCTGTCTTTGGCTTTGTTAATGCCGGCGTCAGCCTGCAGGGATTATCATTTGAGCAGCTTCTGTCACCGCTACCGGTAGGCATCGCGGCAGGACTGTTTGCCGGTAAGCAACTGGGTGTTGCGATGGTTTCCTGGCTGCTCATCAGAACGGGCCTGGCGCGATTACCTGAAGGTGCCACGGCAGCACAGTTTTATGGCGTGGCAATCCTCTGCGGTATCGGTTTCACCATGAGTCTCTTTATTGGCGGGCTGGCTTTCCCGGGGAATGAGGTCATGCAGAGTGAGCTTAAAATAGGCGTTCTTGCCGGATCGGTTCTCTCAGCGCTGGGCGGGATAATTTTTCTGAATGTGGCTGGCTCACGTCATCGCGTCAGGCAGACCGCATGAAGCGCGACCTTTGCTTAACGGCGATGGTGGGCTACAGCATGTTAATCATCGTTCATGCCTGCAACTCCAAACTCGTGACGGATCAATCGTCATCTTACACTTTGGCGGCATATTTCCATTACCAGCGCCATGCCATTCTGCATGAACAATCCTCTGTCATTCAGCTATACCGATGCTCTGTTTGAGAGTTTATAAGGTCTGACAATGGCGGGTGGAACAGTCGTGGGCGAGGTAAATTCAGCTGCCTGACGCCTGTCATCAGCTCACGTTTCTTCTGGCGCTCATTAGCCCGAAGCAGCTTTGGCCAGAGACCGGCTTCATGCTGCAGGAAAAGAGGCACCTTGTGCCTCTTTTCCTGCCAGTGTCGTTCAGAAAATGCTAGCGCACAACATGCAGGAAATGCAGGTGCTTTTCGTACTGGTCAAGAATATCGTGGATGATTTGCTCCTGCGTCCATCCCATCACATCATAATCCTGTCCTCCTTCTTTGAGGTAAACTTCCGCACGATAATAACGGTGTTCTTCGTCCCGATCGTTATCTGACATGCCTGCAAGCGCAAAGGCAGGCTGCAGATAGGAGCGCAGACGTATCTCGTAGACAAAGTTGAGCTCATTGCCCAGGTCTACCTCGAAATGAAGCCGGTCATCTGCATCAGCAATTGTGTGCGAAACGGTATTCTGTTTTGCCAACTCCTGTTCCACCATTTCCATTGCCGGATAGATGACTTCAGTCATAAAACGCTTAACGTGTGAGCGTTTCGGGAAATAGGCGATGTTACGTAGTCGGCGCTGCCAGGAAATGGGATTGCGAGCGGCCGTCGGAGCAATGGTCGCGATTTGTTTACTTTCACGCTTCCATGCGTCAACCCGCAACGCTTTCATCAGACCGTAAATGGACATAAGAAGAATGATGGCGAACGGCAGGGCGCTGGCAATGGTGACTGTCTGCAGCGCCTTCATACCACCCGCCAGTAGCAGCGTAACGGCTACCACGCCCATAAGGCCTGCCCAGAAAATACGCTGCCAGATCGGTGTCTTATCCGTACCACCTGAGGCCAGCGTATCAACCACCATCGCGCCGGAGTCGGCTGAGGTGACAAAGAAGACGACAACCATCGCCATGGCGATGAATGACAGCACGGAGCTGAACGGAAAGTGCTCAAGAAAATTAAACAGTGCCAGCGTCTGATCGGACTGGACGGTCTGTGCCAGGTCACGTGCGCCTTCCTGCATAATCAGCCAGATGGCGCTGTTACCAAAAAAGGTCATCCACAGCAGGGTAAAACCTGCAGGTACGAACAGCACACCCGTGACAAATTCGCGAATAGTTCGTCCGCGGGAGACGCGCGCAATGAACATGCCGACAAACGGTGACCATGCCAGCCACCAGCCCCAGTAAAAGAGCGTCCAGCCACCAAGCCACTTGCTCGATTTCGGTTCGTAGGCGTAAAGATTAAACGTCTTCGTCACAATCTCAGAGAGGTAGCCGCCGGTGTTTTCGACGAAAGATTTCAGCAGCAGTACCGTGGGCCCCAGGGCACCAACAAGAATAAGCAGCAGTACGGCAAGAGTAAGGTTGATTTCAGAAAGGATACGAATGCCCTTGTCCAGACCGGAGACCACCGACAGCGTGGCCAGTGCCGTGATGACCACTATCAGGATGACCTGCATGGTTTCATTAACAGGTACACCAAAAAGATGGTTTAGTCCGGCGTTCACCTGAAGCACGCCATAGCCGAGCGACGTGGCCACGCCCAGCACGGTTCCTATCACCGCAAAAACATCTACAGCGTGCCCCATCCATCCATAAATGCGATCGCCAATAATCGGGTAGAGCGCAGAACGGAGCGTGAGAGGCAGACCGTGACGGTAGCTGAAGAAGGCGAGAATCAATGCAACAATGGCGTAAATGGCCCAGGCGTGCAAACCCCAGTGGAAAAAGGTAATACGCAATGCTTCCTTTGCCGCCTGAACCGTTTCCGGCGTGCCTGTCGGGGGCGACATATAATGCATTACAGGCTCGGCCACGCCAAAGAACATGAGACCAATCCCCATACCGGCGGAAAAGAGCATGGCAAACCATGAGTGATAGCTGAAGTCCGGTTCAGCATGATCCGGTCCAAGCTTAATGTCACCGTATCGGGACAGTCCCAGGTAAGCGACTGTGAGAAGAATGATGGCAACAGCGAGAATATAGAACCAGCTGGCATTGGCAAAGAGTGAACTCTGAAGAGCGCCAAGCTGAACCTCAGCCTGTTCCGGAAATAGCGCAGCAAATGCCACAAGCACAAAAATAAGGGCGGCAGACGTGAAGAAAACCGGCGGGTTTATCTGGCTGCGTTTCGCTTTTACGTCGGGGTCAATAGAAGTCATATCGTTCCTGTACTGATTGGATGAATGCTAAATGTAACAATCAGTATGGAACAGTAAAAGCGCAGCGCCAGCAGGTGCGCAGATTTTCACCAGTCATGATGACGTACCGGCGGGTGCAGAAACAGACCTGCCGGGAAAAGTCACTTGCTTTATATATCATTAATGCTTTGCAAGATCCGTTGCCAGTGCTTCGAGCCGGCGAATATCTTCGCTGAGAGTCAGTCCTTCTCTGGCGCGCTCCAGCGCAAGCCGGGAGTGTCGCCTGGCCTCATTTGCATACAAAGCAGGTTTGAACTGTGCCAGCGCCAGGAGCGCTTTTTGCAGGCGGACATGGACTTCCACCAGGGCAGCACCATCGCGCGCAATTGGCATGAAAATATCATCGTAAAGGTCACCGATATCAGCCGGCCGGAGGAAGAGTCGGGGGTAAGGCGTAGTGCCTTCACCAGCTTCGGCATACTGGCAAAGAAGCCTGACAGCGCGGCCGATGATATCAATGGCGGTTCCCGGATCGTTAACGGCGGGTGAGAGAGCACGGGAGGCAATTTCAGAAAGCACGCACAGCCCAAAGCGTGGGTCCTGATCGAACGACCGCTGTTCACCTATTGTGAAGGCGCTCCGTATTTCCTGTACCTGCTCATCAGATAATGCCTGTCGCGTATGGAGAAGCTGCGAGGATAAATGCAAAAATGCGCCTGGCCGGACGCCCAGATACAGGTTCAGGTTATTGTTCTTCGTAAAGGTGGATAATTTATGCAGATCGATATGCTGGAGATAACCCACCCTGTCAGACAGCAAAGGCGACATGGCCAGAACTTCATTCCCCTGGCCATGCCAGGGCGAACAACCCAGACAGGGATCCTTTAACCATGATGAGAGCGGCGCTGCAGTGGCATTCTCCACCCGCTGAGAGGTTTCAGCCATTCGCCCAAACTGAGAGAGGTGCTGTATCCAGCGCAGCAGGGTGATGACGATCATGACAATCACAATCAACGTGACAAAAAAAAGCACCGCCCGTCCCTGCGAACCATAGGCCCCCATGCCAAGCGCAACAATACCGACCAGGCTGTAAAGAAACGAGCCGATGAAGGTGGCCAGCACGTTCTGTGTGGTTCGATCTTCAAGAAGCAGTTTCGTGGCGCGTGGGGTTACGCTGCTGCTGGCCGTGTTGTAAGCCGAGACCATGATATTCAGCGAGAAGGTCGTTACAGCCAGCATGCTCGACGCCAGAATACTCAGTATTTTATCTACGGCATCAGTGCCAATAAGACCGGATACGGATACAGGAATAAAGGGTTTGACGGCGATGGCCACCAGCGCGGTTACCACAGCCAGTACAGCAAAAAGCGAACTTCTGAACCAGAGTTGCTTGGTCAACTGACGAAAAAGCCATTGTGTTTTCGACATCCCTGCCCCTGAACAATAGAAAGAGAGTGATACTGGCGCGCATTAAAAATGAGGCGCTCTGACTGAGTATAAGACTTTTTGAGGGAAGTCGGTCCTGTGTGAATTTTTTGAGCGCATTGCCCTGTCGACGTCTTTTGTATTCCAGCTCGTCCCTGGCAATCAGAACCTGCGCCGGAAAGTAACACATCCCGCATTTCAAAACTGGTCGCAAGCAAATCTATTTTTAGTCAGACCTGGACGCTTATCCTGCGTCCACGCGTCGTGCGCAAAACAGATGAATGAACGCAGAGATAGCAATTCAGATTGCTCGTATGGACAGGTGATCGCAATCTGGTACTGTACACCTCCTAATGCTTTCACCGCCTCAAGATCTGTCCAACACGTTGCTGGGAAGAAATACTCCCCTTCACCCTCTGTCTCTCTGCGAACATATGCTCCCTGATTTCACGTCGTCCCTTTTGAATGCCCTGCATCGGTCTTTTACAGGTGTCTTGCAAAGACTTCAACATGCTCAAGTGTTATGCACCCGTGCCATTTTCTGACAATTATGTGACTCACCTCAAATAGTGGAATGTTTTAAACATAATATAGGTGGAAGGATGGGTGATTCGTGCCCGTGTTTATTATGTTTAACATGGTGGATACACTGACGCTGTGATTTAACTTCCGTTTCTCGCTCAAATATGAGTAGCACGGCAGACTTCCCGGCTTTCAACCGTTAGCCTTATGGAAGAAAAAATGCGCCAGTCGTTTCCACGTCAGGTCTTTTACCGAGTACTCCCGACGGTGTTTCTATGAAAAAAGCGATTGCATACCTTCGTTTTTCCTCACTGCAGCAGGCGAAAGGCGACTCAGCCAGGCGTCAGAAAAAACTTATCGATGAATGGCTCATCCATAACCCTGATTATTATCTTGATCCTGTTACCTATGAGGACATGGGGCTGAGCGCCTGGCGGGGACACCACGCCGTTCGGGGGGCATTTGCCGTATTTATGGTGGCGATCGAACAGGGTCTGGTCGGGCACGGCACGGTATTACTGATTGAAAGCCTCGACAGGCTGTCACGTGAGAAAATCGGTGAAGCCACAGGCCGTCTGCGGGCGGTGCTGGAAGCCGGCATTGACGTCGTCACGCTCAGCGACAATGTTCGATATACCCGCGGTTCGCTGGACGATCCCTTCGCCATTATCAGGGCCATTCTGATTGCCCAGCGGGCGAATGAAGAGAGCGAAATGAAGTCCAGGCGCATGCGCGCCGCCTGGGCGGAAAAGCGGAAGGCGGCTGCAGCGGGAACCATCATGACAACGAAGTGTCCCTACTGGCTTAAGGTTAATGATGCCCGGGACGGCTTTGACGTGCTGGAAGAACGCGCAGAGGTGATCCGCTCAGTTTTCCGCATGCGTCTTGAAGGTATGTCCTTTGTCAGGATCAGCTGCGCGCTGAACGCACAGGGAAAGGAGAATCTGAAGGGTAAGGTATCACAGTGGAACTCTTCATCCATTGAGCGACTGGTCAGGAAAAAAGCGGTAATAGGCTATCTCGTGCCGTCACATCAGTGCACCGCGACAGAAGCGGAGGAGATTCCTGGTTACTACCCGCCAATCATGAACGAAGAGGATTTCGTGCGCGCGCAGCTGATGTACCGGGAACCGGAAAGCCGCAGGGATGGTAATTTTAACCCTTACCTCATCAATATTTTCCGCGGGCTGATGCGGTGCGGCCTCTGCGGTCATGCGGTGATCCTGACCGGAATCTCGGTAAAGGGCTATGGCTACTACGTATGTTCAATGCGCCGGCAGAACCGCTGTGAAGCCGTCACGATACGCCGGGACCTGACCGATCGTTATCTGATAAGTGGTCTGGTGCAGGGGGCATCCGCCACGAGCGGGCGCGTTTCAGCTGAAGATACGCTGCGGCCGCTGACGGCGCGGCATCTGCAGCTGACCGGAAGTCTGCACAACGTCATCAGGGCGATTGAAATCGCGCCGGACGTGACCGAACTCTGTGAGCGGGCAAAGAGCCTTTCCGGAGAGATAAAAAGACTGGAGGGAGAGATGGCTGGCGTCCGACAGATGCGTAACTGCGCAACGGCAGCGGATCTGAACCTGCTGGATATCAGCGATCGCAGGGCGTGCCAGCTGACGGCACGCAGCCTCATCCGGGAGATCAGGATGCATACCGGGGCAAAAACGTGCGACGTATTTCTCAACAACGGCATGAGGATATACAACTTTCCGCTGGCCAGACAGGTTAGCTGGTCATCCATTCTTGATGCGATGGCTTACCTTGGAGAAGAAGAGGTTTATATGTAATAGCGGCGCAGGCGCTGATAACCAGCCACATTTTGCTGCAGAGAGCACGGTTTCACGCATAATGATTAAAACGCTCCTCTGTTGCGCTTCCTCCTACTACTATGCTGCTTTGTACCTTAGCTGCAGCTTGGAACTCAGAAATCGTAACTTGCGGCATCTTCTGGTGCCGAAAATCAGTCGAACTGCTTCATCAGATCGATCATTGCCCCCGCGTGCGCGTCAACGTGGCGAATATAGCGCATCACCGTTTCCGGCTTTTTCCAGGTTCCTTCCTGCATGATCTGTGCGGTACTGTATTTTTTCGTGGCCATATCGATGGCGGCGCCGACCCGCGCACTGTGACCGGACCAGGCGCGGTAGCGGTTCTTGTTTGGTCGCACACTGCCGGCATCGCCGGCTTCCAGCCAGGCGCGGGCAAAAATATCCTCCAGCGCCCGGGCGGAAAGGGGCTTTTCAGTCGCAGCGATTGCCCGGTTCGAGCGGTGAACCGGACCGAAGATGAAGGCGTCGGGTTCGCCGGCCAGCCCTGAAAGCGTCAGCCATTCCGTAAGGCGCTGCGAGGAGAGGTCGCCCAGGGCCTTGATAAGTCCCCCGGTCATCACAATGGTTTTGGTCCACGCCACGTCCAGGATAACCCGGCCGTCCGCCGCGCGTGAGATGTCACGTACGCGCAGGCGGCCCAGCTCGCTGATGCGCAGCAAGGTGGCGTAAGCCACGTGCAGAAAAGCCAGGTCGCGCCGCTGCTGCAGGCGATCGGAAACTGACCAGCACGCGTCGAGCGAGAGAAGGTTTTGCAGGCGGAAGGGAATGGCCTGACCTGCGCGCTCGCCGGCGATAACAGCGGTGCGGTTGATCTTCTTCACCGCCCGGAATACCTGCGGCGATACGTTAGGCGGTATCAGTCCGGCGTTACGGTGTAACATGGAAATGAGCGCGGCGTGCGTGCTGATGGTGGAGGAGGCGCGTCCGGACGCCTGCAGCCACAGCAGGTAATCGCGCAGATCGGCCGGTGCCATCGGCAGCAGCGCCCGGCCGTGCTCTGCCGCCCAGCGGCCGGCAATGCGCATCACGCTGAGCAGCTGCTGCCACGTATTGTCCGAGAAGGCTTCCCGATCGCTGACGAATTCGCGCAGCCGCCCGGTGATGTCGCCGTCCTCAGGGCCGGTAAGGCCCGGCAGGAGTGCCGTATGTGTCATGTTTCCGCCGATTATCCGTCTGGCGTCGCTACGTGAATTCTGAGAAGAAAGCAGGGTCTTACCCCTGCAGAATTCACGCAGCGCTGCCGTATTTTTGTTCGTTTCGGGTCCATGCAGGCCGGATCCCCATCATACCCGAATCCTCAGAAGGATCCCAGCTTCATATAAACCCTATTATATGAAGCTGGAATGATAAGGGTTGTCGCCCTTGTTTTGCTTCAAAACCAGTCAATACTTGTCTTTTTTGTAAGCTCATGATCGATTTCATAAATATCATAACACTAGATCATAAATATAATTAAAGTTTTCTTTTTATAAGCCGATGTATGACATAGCATACAATTAAGAAGATTACATTATGATAAATAATTTTAGGAATGACATCTTTGACAAAGATAAAATTCTATTTCTTACTCTGAGTAATTATTCCCTTGGCTTTGTTGGGCTAAATGAAGAGTGGAAAAGACACAAAAATGTTGAAATGTTTGAAAATGCCATTCGCAAATTCTCCTTTGAAACTATAAACGCTGTAAATAATCTTTATGAAGAAGGTTATTTTTTAACGTATGTTGGTGAATTTGAATTATCGAATATAAATGATATTAGCACTTACCCAACTATAAAAAGTTACATTGATAAACTTTTGAACCAATACATCGTGCACATCGAAAAACATACACTGAGCATAATTGACAAAGTCAGTGTATCAAGACAAGAAATGATTTCTTCTGGATTTGGAGTTCCATATCAAGTTTCTTCAATGTTAAGTCAAGTTATCAATTATTCAAATACCTTTATGAAGATTAAGGAAATTCTTCTTAAAATAACTAATACAGCAAGTTATGACTTCAGTTTGATAGAAAGAAAAAATATAGCTATTGAAACAAGTACTATTTTAAATTCTATATATAACATTGGAATTAATTTCGCAAGATATCCGCAGCATTACTCAAGTGAAGGAGAGGAAAGCCTAAGGTCTACAATTGCGGTTGGGTTAAGCGGAATTCCGGGAATAGATGCATCCGCAGAAACTTTAAACAGGGCTGGAAAAACTGACATCCGAGTTATTGATCTTAATACCAAACAGACAAGATTAATTGCGGAATGTAAAATCTGGTCTGGTGGTTCTGATGCAAATAATGCTATTAACCAATTGCTTGGATATATCACTACGGCCGATATAAACTCCTGCCTGATATTTTTTGTCCGAAACAAAGAGTTTTTAAAAGTTGTTGAAACTATGACTGGCCTAGTCCCGTCACATAATAATTATGTCCAGACACTTTCAGAAGAACAAATTGGATGGAAAAAATATAGATTTTCTAAACTTGATGATAATATGAGTTACTTTAATCTGGATTTAATGCTATTCCATATACCTGATATTTCAAATTCCGGCTAGTTAACGAAACGACCATATTCAAATCCAATAATTAAAAAAACAAAATAAATTTGGAGCAGAAAAATGCTAAAAATTAAAAAATTCGTACGGGAAGTTTATTTAGAAAAAATTGATATAAATGACTTATACAATTCACTTATCTTTGACATTCTTTAAGGAGAAAACCCAATGGTTATAAATATACCAACTGCAGAAGATTTTTATTCTTCCGGCGAGGAGTTATTTAATTTTGCATGGGATGCAATTGCAAAATTAATTAAAAACCTAGACGAAGCTAGGTATTATGATGTAGATAAAGATGAGATTAGGGACGAATACTGGGAGGGCGCTAACAGAACCCTATCAACCTCACTAACTGTAATTCAACAAGGAGTGGAGTTTTTTATAAAGGGTAGAATTGCCGAGGTATCACCATACTTGTTAATATCAGACCCTTTAATAAAAAAACCTGGTTTATACACAGAGGCATCAGTGTCAGTTGATTTCTCAAAGTTTAAAACAATAGACGCAAATGACCTCGTTAAGGTTCACAATATTTTCTCCAATACGGCTTTAAGTGAAGCTTTAGAGACAAAATTCAACGAAATGCGGGAAAGAAGAAATGCTATAATGCATTCTGTATCTAAATTAAATGGACTTAAAGTTAAGGAAGTACTTGAGTATTTATTATTCATGCATCGAGAGTTTTTTCCTACCAGAACATGGGCTGAAAGAAGAGTTCATTATCTTGAGCAATCTCCTGACGCTATACTTTTCACTGAGGAATTTGCAATTTCAGCAACACATATTGAAATATCAGAAACCATTAAACTACTATCACAGTCGGAAGTTTTAAAATACTTCAGAATAGAAAAAAATCAAAGAGCTTACTATTGTCCTAAATGTAAATCTGAGGCTTATAGCGATAACCCTCTTGAAATTCAACTAGCTAGACTCTGCTCAAAAGAGCCTAATGAAAAAAAATTATATTGTCCAATATGCAATCTTCAGCATCCTGTTGATAGAGTAAAGTGTGCTGAAATTAATGAAAGTTCATGTTTGGGAGATGTTATATCCAGTGAATATAAAATATGCCTTACATGTGGCTGGTAGAATTTTTCAGTGTTTTTTAAAAGCATACCTTTAATGATAAGGGTCATTAGAAAATTAGCCTAAGGAGAATCGATATTAAATACTGAAAATTATATTTAACATAATTATGATTATGCGCTATTTATTCAGGGTGGTATTATGTTAAATCTTTGCTATCTGAAGATTGATTAAGCTCAAATCAGGGCTTAGTGATACTACCCTAAATGTCCTCTCAGCTTTACCTATCGCAATTGTCTCGTCGCCTCTGTTGACATGGCTACGGGATCTTCATATATATTCTCATATTTGTTGACGTCATTTTGCACAGTCCTCCTGTAAACCTGCAGGATCATTCTGGCCATGAGTTAAGGACGCTCAGTATGACAATAATCAGACATCTTCAAATCGTCAACTTCCGCTCACTCAGGTATGCCGAATGGTATCCAAAGCCGGGACTGAACTGTTTAATCGGTCCGGGAGATGCAGGAAAATCTACCATTCTTGACGCCATCGATCTGGCGCTGGGGGCCAGACGTTCATACGTGTTCACCGATGCCGATTTTTATCTCTCACGAACCGCCGAGCCTATACAGGTCACCGTAACCTTGGGAGCGCTGGATGACGATCTGAAGAATCTTGAGGCATACGGGCGCTATTTACGCGGGCTTAACGCGACAACCCATCAGGTAAACGATGAGCCGTTACCTGGTGACGAGGTGGTGCTTACCCTCCAGATGACCGTCAATGAAGATCTTGAACCTGACTGGTGCCTGTATTCGGTGCGTGCAGCTAAGGAAGGGCATACGAAACACCTTTCGTGGCGTCACCGTGAACTCCTCACACCCACCCGGCTGGGAACAACCGCTCAGCATCACCTTGCCTGGGGAAACCGGTCCATACTTAATAAGCTGTCTGTTGAGACGCTAGATGTGACGGCTACTCTTGCAGAGCTCAGCCGGGGTGCACGTCGGGACTTTGCCGCCCAGCCACTTCCGCAACTGGCAGTGTTACTGACGCAGGTTCAGACTATTGGTAATAATCTGGGTGTTCCACTGGAACCGCTCAAAGCGCTGCTGGACGTCAACGGCGTGTCGCTGTCTAACGGTGCTGTCAGCCTTCATAATCCTGATGGCATTCCGCTTCGCATGTTAGGAACAGGTTCATCGCGCCTGCTCATCAGCGGCCTGCATCAGGCCGCGGGTAAATCGAGAATATTTCTTGTGGATGAGGCAGAGTATGGTCTTGAGCCCTACCGCATCAGCCGACTCCTGCAGGCGCTGGGTTCAAAAGATGACCAGCCTGCCGGACAGGTCTTCATTACCACCCACTCGCCTTTCGTGTTGCGGGAACTGCAATCATCTCAGCTCAGCGTGCTCCGATCGCTGCCCGATGACCCGGCCCCTGCTCAGGCACAACCTGCTCCCTCTCATACTATTAAATCGCTTGGGAGTGGTGAAGATGAGCAGGCTACGCTCCGCGCCTGCGCTGAAGCGTTTTTCAGTAAAGCGGTTATTGTGGGTGAAGGCAGAACTGAAGTCGGCCTCATTCGCGGACTGGACCTGTTCTGGTTATCCGCGGGTGGTCCGGGCTTTCAGGATCGGGGGGTGTATGCCACCGACGGTGACGGGGGGGATAACTACTTCAGACGGGCTTCGGTATTTGCACGCTTGGGTTATAACACGGCGCTGTTGAAAGACTCTGATATTCCCGGCGACGCCCACCAGCAGCAGACGCGCAAGTGCGAGCAGAGTGGCGTTACGGTGTTTGAATGGGGGAATGGGTACTCTACGGAAGGCGCGCTCTTCGCCAATTGCCCTCTGGAAGCTATTCCAGCAATTCTGAATCTAGCTGCACAAAATTTTGGAGAGCAGCAGGTTAATCAGCACATCCTGAATCATTCAGGACAGGAGCATACTCTTCAGAGTTGTATTGCTAACCCTGCCGATAACATGCGCCAGCCGCTGGCGAACGCAGCGGGTAAATATAAGTGGTTCAAATCCATCAGTGTAGCTGAACTACTGGGGCAATATGTTGTAGGCCCGTACTATGCGGGCTTTGGCGAAGAATTCAGGAATAGGATCCACTCACTGTATATTTGGGGACAGGTAAACGGAGACCGCCGGTGACGGTGGAGGCCGTGCTGGGCGCACGCAGAGGGATGATTGTCGCTCCCGCAGGGTGCGGGAAAACACATCTGATCGCAAACGTTCTGCGCGTGAAACCCGTCAATCGGTATCTTGTTCTGACGCATACCACCGCCGGCGTCACAGCGTTGAAAAAACGTCTTACGTCCCTTGCCGTCCCGGGCAGCCACTACGTGGTCACAACGCTGGATGGATGGGCAGTCAGGGTGGCGACCAGCTTCCCTGGTCTATGCCCGATAGACGCGCCACCCGAAAGCGGCTCCCTTTACTACAATTCTCTTCGCCAGAACATCCTCACGCTGCTGCGCGCAGGCAATATAACTGACATTATTCAGGCCTCTTACTCCCGCCTGCTGGTAGACGAGTACCAAGACTGTAATACGGTTCAGCATGAACTTGTTAATGCCTTGGCTGAAATACTCCCTACGGTGATCTTCGGCGATCCCATGCAGTGCATTTTCAACTTCGCCGGCCCCATGCCCGACTGGGATAACCAAGTAATGAACTGCTTTCCTCCGCTGGGTACGCTGCGAACGCCCTGGCGCTGGAACAATGCAGGAACACCGGCTTTGGGGGAGTGGCTGTTCGCATGCCGAAGTGCCCTACACAGCGGGTCGGCATTACGATTGGACTCCTGTATGCACGTTACCTTCCGCCAGCTCACAGGCGTGGCCGCAAACGATATGCAGATGCAACAACAGGAATTTTACCGGCTGGTTCGTGAGAACGAGGGCGGATCCGTACTGGTCCTCGGGGATTCCCGGCGACCCGATGTAAGACACAAGTTTGCATTACGGCTCAACGGCCTGGATGTAGTTGAACCTGTTGAGCTCCGGGACGTTATCCGCATAGCAAACTCCCTGGACAATGCCGTGAACGGCAGCCTTGTAAGCACGCTGCTTGCTGCAGCTGCGGAATTCATGACAAACGTGGAAGCAACATCCACGCTGAGCCGAATATCTTCAATTAAGGCCAGTCGAAACAGGACGCCCCCCTCCCCCGTCGAAGCAGCATTAATTAATCTATCCGGCGCCCCAACACGCACTGCCCTTCATGCAGCTTTATGTGCTCTGGAAGAAAAGCCGGGCGTGAAGGTGTACCGCCTCGGGGCCTTCCACGCACTCAAGGATACTATCTCTCTCAGCGTCAGCACGCCGGGAAGAAGCCTGGCAGACTGTGCATCATCTATCAGAGAGCAGCGACGCTATCGTGGCGACCAGCGCATTCCATTCCGGGCAATAGGCTCGACCCTGCTGCTGAAGGGGCTGGAATGCGACCACGCCATCATTCTTGATGCGGGCAGTATGAGCGCAAATGATCTCTATGTTGCGTTATCACGGGGAGCCAAATCCGTGACGGTTTTTTCACGGTCAGCGTTGTATCAGCCACCTGTAGCCTGAAAATATTAGAACTCTGCTGCGGGATTAAACCTGCAAACGATAAAGAGGGTGAATATAAGTGAACAAAGTTCCCGGTCTGAAACGCCGGCTTCGGCCTCGCGGAGAAAACTGATGATCTGTTTGTCGGAAAATCGCTTCTTCATGGGATGCCCTCATGTGATTGATGAAGACATTACAAACATCCCGGTGTGTTAATCAACGGGAAGCAGGTCACTTGAATTGTTATGCAGATATGGCCAGCTTGATTGGCAGACTTACAATCGGGTCTGCGTTATAGGGGCTATAATGTCGAACCATCTTCCACTTACTTCTGAACAGCAAATTAAAGAGCCTGAGCAGCAACTGGCTGAGTTTGAAGTAAAAACACATTTTTTTGAACCCGTTGTGAAAGCCATAAATACCAAATTTGGTGCCATACAAGCAAAAAAAGAGTTAACTGCGCTATCCTGCAAACACAGGCACTAAAGCTGTTCATCATTCGCGTCAGCCGGTTTCTACAGATCAATCAATGGCTTGAGGTATGCGGGCGTAAAAAGGTCCGGGCTGACCTAGCGAAGAATTAAGGTGGGTAGCTGATTGCACATGGGTTGTGGCCTCGGTTTATCCTACTAATGGAAACCAGCGACCTTGCGAAAAGTCAGAAGCAAAAGGTAGACGACAGCCTAAGTATAGGCTGCCTTAAAGATTAGTAAACTTTAAGTTCTGCACAGCCACTGTTCCGCTCAGCATCATCTCCAGCACCGGTGTTAAGTTCACGGGCCAGGCGCAGAAGTTGGGAGTTGGCAGAAAGAAGGGCTGGTGCAGCAGTCTTTTGCGCGGCGATCCGCTTCTGTTGCTCACGCCGATACTGATTGACGCGTTTCCAGTCGGAATCGTTCTGGTTTTTCATATCTTACCGTCCTTAAACATTACGGACACATCACCGTTCATATTATAGACAGATTCCATATGCGGGGCAACCCGGATTTTTTTTGCATAACAAGCTGTTATCATGCTTGAAAAAACAGCATCAAAAGTTGGGTTCATATCCCTGACAAATTCGACAGCTTTTGGATACTTTCTGTCTGGGTAAAGTCCAGATGCAAAATGGTCATAATCTCCAATAGATACTCGAGGTTTATGATAAACGACACATACCGGTCCATCCATCTGAACTATCACATTCGGCGTAACGACGTTATAAAAACCAAAATAAGCCAGAATAAATGCAGCTGCACTTACAGCAAATCCTTTGAAAACGATTATAATGTTAACTGCTGGCCTACTCAGTTCAATAGCTTCAATCAAATCTACTGCTGCCTGCACAGCGCCACCAGAATTATGGTCGAAACGAATAATAATTTTTGTTCCGGATGAAACGTATCTTATTCTGGAGATTGCGTGTTTAATACGTCCATCATTTATCTCAATATTATTGCTTATTGTTATTGTTTCTTGGGGCATGTCTATACACCTTAGGATGGGGCATCGAAAGGTCATAACCTATCATAATAAATTTAGCGCTGCAGAGCATTGATGCCAAAAACTGCTCGCTAAATCGTATGCTATGGGAGAGGTGAATTTGGCACGAGCGAACGTCACTTAACATAAATAGCATTTTGCGCATTGGTGGTGTAACGGCTAAATTCAGATGTCCGTCTCTGGCTATATTGAGATGTCAGCTTTATCGTCCTTTTCCAGGTCTCCCGAATTAGGGCTCTATTGAGTTAGGCCATGAAAGACCGAATATTTCGGTCTTTTTTGTGACTGGCTTCTGTAACGGAATTCAGCTCAGGTGTAAGGCCTATGCTAGGGCAATCACTGGCTAGCTCATCCGCAGATAACCCCATTAGCTCATTCCTCGCCGTTGTACCAGCTGCGCCAGCCCGGTACATAACAGGTAATAAACCAATCCGGTAAACACAAACAACGCCGCAGGATAAACCTGCACACGGTTGTTAACTTGACCTGCCAGCGTCGTCAGTTCCGGTACGTTGAGGATAAAAGCCAGCGAGGTATCTTTGATCAGGTTGATGCCGATGCCCACCAGCGAGGGTTTAATATTGCGCAGCGTCTGCGATAGCAGGATATGCCACAACAATTGACTGTCAGAGAATCCCTGACTCTGCGCCGCCTGATGTTGCCCCGGCGGTAACGCCTGTAATCCGGCTAACGTACTATGCATCACCGAGGCCGCCGTGAACCAGGCCAGCGCCAGCGTCACGGTCAGGGCACCCGGCATATCACTCCCGGTAAGCGCGGGTAACAAATACCAAAGCCAGAAGATCACAAAGATCAGCGGGATGCCTCTAATAAGCTCAGCCCACAGAAACAGAAGTGAGCGCACCGCCCCACGGAATCGCCAGGCGATGCACGCTAGCGCAATACCTGCCGGAAATGCCAGCAGCGCGGCACCGATAGCCATTAATAAGGTCAGTGATACTCCGCCTGGTTCGCCGTTGGCGAGATTGCCCCACAGTAAATACCCAAGGTTATCGACGATAACGTGCAAGCCGCCATTCATGGTTCACCTCCCATGAGGCGACGGCCAGGCCCCAGCAATCCCAGGGCAAATCCCATCAGCACGCCGGTGACCAGATATAACACTGTTCCCACCGCGAAGGCTTCCAGCGCATGGGCGTTATAACTGTCTACCTGACGTACCTGATAGGTCAGTTCAGCAAAACCGATCCCGCTGGCGAGCGACGAGAGCTTCATCAAATTCAGGTACTGACCGGTTATCGGCTGCCAGGCATTCACCAGCCCCTGTGGCAACAATATCCAGCGCAGTGCGGTTGCGGTTGAAAATCCCTGACTGATCGCCGCTTCGCGCTGCCCGTCCGGTACGGCAGCTAACCCGGCGCTGATCTCCTCCAGCAGAAAGGCGGAGATAAACACCCCTAACCCCCATGCGGAGCAGAGAAATTCCGGCGTCAGCCAACTGACTTCACCAGGTAATAACGCGCCGGGATGGTCGGCATTGATCCAATCGCGCCATACGCGCGGCAGCAGATTCCAAGCGGAAAAATACCAGAACAGAAACTGGACCAGAATCGGGGTATTGCGGAACAGGGAAACCCACAGCGCCACACCACGTACCGCGAACGCATTACCGCTGAGACGCAGGAACAGCAGCAGCACAACCAGCACCGTTGCCAGTAATGCACCGATGACACTGACCCACAGCGTGGTCACATAGCCACTAAGGACCCACTGCAAAGGCTGCCCGCTGAGCACACCATGCCAGTCGAAATGCAGCTTCATGAGAAAAAGTCCTGATGCAGGGGATCCAACACTTTTTTCAGAAAGCGTTGGGCACGCGGATGGCTCGGCTGACGGAAAAAACTTTCCGGGGATGCCACTTCAAGGATCTCCCCTCCATCAATAAACACCACCCGATCGGCAATCTCACGTGCAAATTGCATTTCGTGCGTCACCACAATCATGGTAATACCACAATGATTTGCGGCGACGAGGCCAGCGCCCGGGCGATCGCCACACGCTGTTGCTGACCACCGGATAACTGGGAAGGTAGATGCGATGCTTTATCCACCAATCCGACATGGGTCAGTAACTCGTGGGCCCGCTGTTGCGCTTCGGCTTTTTTCCAGCCATGCACCACCTGGAGTGGCACGCTGATGTTGTGTAAAGCGGTCAGATGTGCGTACAAATTAAATTGCTGGAACACAAAACCGATGCGACTGCGTAACTGACGTAAACCCGCGCCCGACAAGCCCGCCGTGGGGCGGTTATCGACCAAAATTTCACCTTCACTAAGATTTTCCAGTTGATTGTTCAGACGAATCAGTGTCGATTTACCCGAGCCGGAAGGCCCGATGATCGCTACCACTTCGCCCGACTCAATATGCAAATCCACACCACTGAGTACCTGACGGTCGCCGTAGCGCTTACCGGCATGACGGAAGGTGACGCTGGCTTGTTGCAGATGTGAAAAATCCGCAGCCGGTGCCGCGGATACAGATGTCATGAGGAACATGGGCGTTTACTTCGCTTCAATCCTGAAGTTACGGGGTGACGGTGCTGGCGTTCCTGGACCAAACCAGGTGTTGTAAATCTGCTCCGCCTGACCATTTTTCTCCAGCGCCAGCAGCTCATCATTAATCGCTTTCAACAACGCCGGTTGGTCTTTTTTAACACCTACGCCAATTTCTTCTTTACTCAGCAACGTCGGCAGGATTTTGAAGTTGGCCTTATCCGGTGCCGCCGCCAGCAGTCCGGCAAGGATAGCGCTGTCCTGCGTGATCGCCTGAACATTACCGTTACGCAACGCTGTCAGCGCCAGCGGAATATCGTCATAGGCAAGGACCCTGGCCTGCGGATAACGTTGATGCAACGCCTGCTCACCGGTGGTGCCCTTCACCGCGCCAACACGCGCATGGCTGTACTTATCCAGCTGATCAGGTGATTTTGCCGGGACAAGGAACTGCTGACCGGTCACGAAATAGGGGATGGAGAAATCGATAACCTGGGCGCGTTCCGGGGTGATCGTGATATCGGCAACAATCAAATCAGCCTTGCCAGATTGCAACAGCGGGATGCGATTAGCCGGATTGGTGGCGACCAATTTCAGCTTTACGCCCAGTGATTTGGCAAGGGCTTTGGCGAAGTCGACATCATAGCCCACCAGTTCATGACTGTTGGCGTCAATAGAGCCGAACCTGAACCTCCGCTGTAGAAGCCCTGCAGGGCATTGATGTCGATATTATCGAACAGATATTGCTGCTTGCGTTTCGCTTCTTCTTCCGTCGAACCAATCACCGTCGACAGCATTACCAGCTTTTTCAGGTCATCAGGCTGCCGCCCGTAATCCACCACATCCTGGTTGAGACGCGCGATATCTTTGCGCGTGGTCTCTGGCGTTTGTGATGGCAGGAAGGTCACTTCAGCATTGCGCGCGGCAAAATGGCGACCGGCTTCCGAATTTCCCGCCTGGAAGAACACCGGGCTGCGCTGCGGTGACGGTTCGACAATATGAGGACCTTCAACGCGGTAACGCTTGCCTGCATGATTAATTTTGTGAATTTTATCGGCATCGAAGAAGCGATTGGTGGCCGGATCGTGCAGCACCGCGCCCTCCTCCCATGACAATTCCCAAAGTTTATAGACGACGTCGAGATACTCTTGCGCCCAGACATAGCGCTCATCATGTGGCACGATCTCGTCGTAGCCATAATTACGAAAACCGTTTGATAAGTAGGAGGTAACAATATTCCAACCGATACGCCCGCGGGTGAACTCGTCCAGCGAGGAGATCTGCCGGGCAAAGGAGAAGGGGTGTGCCTGAATCACGTTACTGGTGACAACCAGCCCCAAATGTTCGGTTGCCAGCCCCAATGCCGAGAGGATGGTAATCGGGTCAGGTTCCGGGAATTGCGTGCCTGCACGGATGGTGGTTTTGCCATCGCCATATTCAATGTCGTAAACCCCCACCACATCGGCAATAAAGAGCGTGTCAAACAACCCTTTTTCCAGCGTCTTAACGGTTCTGACATAGGCATCCAGCTGATTGTAACTGTACTGCACCTGGCCCTCCGGCGTGCGCCAGTAGCCATGGCTGTGATGATTCGGCGTCAGATGGAGAAATCCGTTATAAATCAGTTCACGAGACATATTTGCTCCGTTAGCCTTTGCAGGCAGGTTCAGCCACACCCAAACGGGGCAGCGAGGCAAGTAATTTGCGGGTATAGGGGTGTTGCGGATGGTTGAAAATCGCATCGGCGCTGCCCTGCTCCACAGCCAGTCCGTTTTGCATCACCAGGACCCGGTCGCTCATATGGTGGATGACGCCGAGATCATGCGAGATAAACAGATAGCTGACGCCCAGTTGCGTCTGAAGCTCCGTCAGCAGATCGAGGATTTGCGCCTGGATGGTGACGTCTAGTGCTGATACCGCTTCATCCAGCACGATGATTTGCGGGTGGGCCGCAATGGCGCGAGCAATGGCGACACGCTGACGCTGGCCGCCTGACATCCGCGCTGGCCATTGATGCAAATGTTCTGCACCGAGCCCAACTGACTCAAGAAGACTGATGGCTCGCTCTCGCGGCGTTTGGTTCAGGGGCTGACGATCCAGAGCGATGGCATCCAGCAGGATATCTTCGACACGCCAGCGCGGATCAAAAGACGAAAGCGGGTCCTGATAAACCACAGCGATCTGCCGACGGATCTCGCGCTGTTTCGCAGCTGAAGCCTGACTCCAGGGTTGACCACGAAACCGCACTTCACCGCTATCCGCGGATTCCAGCGCCAGAGCGATGCGCGACAAGGTGGTTTTGCCCGATCCCGATTCCCCGACGATACCCAGCGTCTCACCGCGTCTCAGGGTAAAAGAGATATCCGCAAGCGCCGTGCGTCCACGAAAACGCTTAATAATATGGCTGGCTTCCAGCAGAACTTCATCGTCTGGCACACTGACGCGCAGTGGTTCGGTGATACGCACTGCCGGGGCATGGGAAAGTCGTTGCCCTTTTGTGTGTTCACTCGGAATCGCATCAATCAAACCACGTGTATAGGCGTGACGTGGCCGCTCGAGAACCTCCTGAGCGATCCCGGCCTCAACAATGCTGCCACCCTGCATCACCAGTATCTGGTCAGCAATCTTCGCGACCACCGCCAGATCGTGACTGATAAGAATAATGCTGGTGCCGCGATCAAGCATCTGCCGCAGTACGTCCAGCACCTGGGCCTGTACGGTGACATCCAGCGCGGTGGTCGGCTCATCGGCAATCAGCACGTCAGGATGTAGCGCAATTGCCGAGGCGATCAGCGCGCGCTGCCGCAGTCCACCAGACAACTCATCCGGGCGCTGGCCCGCCCGATAAGCGGCCTCCGGCACGCCTACCTCTTCCAGCAATGCGTACACCTTTTCCTGACGGCTTGCGGCGGTTCCCCAGCCGTGGAGCGCGAGCGCTTCTCCGATCTCTTTACCCACCGGGCGCAGGGGATCGAGGGAAACCAACGCATCCTGCAATATGAACCCCACTTTCTTGCCACGGATCTTCCGCCACCAGCGATCGCTACGGCCACGCAGATCTTCCTGTTGAAGCTTTAGCGTCCCGGCTTCTACCCGAAGCTTATCGCCTGCCACCCCGACCAATGCACGTGCCGTGACGCTTTTCCCGGATCCCGATTCCCCCACCAGCGCCAGACATTGTCCGCGTTGCAGGTTAAAACTGACGTCTTTCACGATGTGGCGCGCTGGCGCATTATCGCTGGCTGTCCAGACCTGCAAGTCGTGCACTTCAAAAACGTTGTTATCACTCATCAGCGCGTCTCCCCTTCAGTTCGCTGCTGGATAAAGCGGCCAATTTGCGTGAATGACAATGCCACCAGCACAATGGCGATGCCAGGTAAGACCTCAAGCCACCATGCGACCGTGACGTTAATTTTTCCCGCTTCCAGTAGCGCGCCCCACTCAGGAGATGGCGGAACCGCACCCAGACCCAAAAATGACAATCCTGATGCCCAGACCACGGACTGCCCAATCCCCAATGCCACCAGTGAAAACAGCGGGCGGAAAACATTCGGCGCGATATGGTTCAGGAACAGATGATGCCAGGGATGACCCAGTGCGCGAGCCGCCTCAACATAGCCGGATTGCCGCACCTGCAACGCCTGCGCCCGCACCAGTCGTGCATAGCCGGGCGCAGTGCCAATCCCCACAGAGATCAACAAGCTACTGGCTGAAGGCCCCAGCAGCGCGACAAACAGCAGTGCCAGCAACAACGTAGGAAACGCCAGCAGAATTTCCAGCAGTCGGTTAACCGGTTCTGCCAGCCAGCGTGGACCCAATGCGGCACTAAACCCGAGCACTATCGCGCCAGACATTGCAATCGCCATAGCACCGAGGCCAATCAGCATCGACAGGCGGGTCCCCCAGATAATCCGGCTGTAAAGATCGCGGCCAATATCATCCGTACCCAGCCAATTTGTCAGCGACGGCGGCTGTAAGGCCCGCGTGAGGTCTGTGCTAAAGGGATCGTACGTCGCAAGCCATGCCGGGGCGATCGCCGCGACGATAAAGAACAGCGTCACAATTGCCGCCAACAGTACGGAAAACGGTACGGTACCGATGAAGGTTCTGGACGTCACCGGTTTTTTCACGCCGGCGTAATCAGAAAGATGAGTTGTCATGACCGACCTCTCAGGCGGGGATCGATGATCAGGGAGATAAGATCGACCACCAGGTTGATGACGATGTACAGGAAGCTGATGAGAATCACGATGCCCGACACCAGTGCAAAATCTTTATTACTCACCGCGTTGACCAGCACATTTCCCAGTCCTGGACGGGCAAACACCGCCTCTACAAGCACCGCACCGGAAAGCAGGTTACCAATCGCCCAACCGCTGAGGGTGATGGCGGGGATCAGTGCATGACGCAGCACATGGCGCAGCCGTACTCCCGCCAGGCTCATCCCTCGCGAGCGTGCAGACAAAACAAACGGTTGTTGCAGATTCCGTTCAAACTCCCCGCGAATGGCATGGCCTAAAAACCCTGCAAGTGGAATCGCCAGCGTGATAGCGGGCAAAACCGTTCCCCACAGACTGGTCCCCCCGACGACCGGAAACCAGCGCAGGTCAATGGCGAACAAGATCAGCAGCAATATACCAATCCAGTACGGCGGCAAGCCGGCCATGATAGTTTCAACCGCTGAACCCAACGCCCCCAGACGGCGGTGGTGGCCAGCGGTCAACAGTGTCCATGGGATCGCGATCAGCCAAGCCAGCAGCAATGCGGCAATTGCCAGGGTGAATGTCGGCAGCAGTTGCTCCGCGATGATGTGCGACACCGGGCGCTGCAACTCAAAAGAGAAGCCCAAATCGCCATGCAACAGTTGGGATAACGCGTGCAGATACTGCCCGGCTATCGGTTTATCAAAGCCGTACTTTGCATTAATTGGCGCTAGTTCAGCGGGCGTCCTCTCAATCACCTGCCCGGAGGTAATGTTGAGCAAAATGGTGGCACGATCGCCTGGTAGCACTGCCAGCACCAGGAAGGTGACTGTGATGGTGCCCCAGAGCACGAACACGGCTGCGCCAAGGCGCAGCGCTATCCTGCGCAGTAACCGCGCACTGCCGCTGCCCGGCAGCGCGTCGTTGTCTGGCGAGGAGATAATGTCACTCATGGCTTCTCCTTCACAAAGTAAGCATCGTTAAAGTTGAGCAACCCATTACCCTGGTCCTGCCACAATCCGCGGACGTAGTTGGCCATCGCGACGTTATAGGTGAAGTTGTAACCACCAATCGCAATCGCCTGGTCGTCAAACCACTTTTGCAGCACATCAAACTTCCGTTGTCTTAGCTGAGGGTCTGGCTCGCGCTGGGCATCGAGAATCTGCGCTTCGATGCGGGGATTATTGAAAAACGTGGTGTTATTACCGTTGAACGCGCCGTTAAGGGTATGGTTGTAAACAATGTCGAGAATGTTGGGTGACGGCCACACCCAATAGCCAAAGCTGATTTCTTTATCCGCTGGCCGCGAGCGGGCACCGGCAAATCCTTCAGTTTGCGTTAGGGGAATCAAATCCAGTTTAATGCCGACGCGCTTAACCTGGTCCTGTACCGCCTGCAGCATCAACGCCCCTTCCGGGTCAATGATCGCCTGGATAAAGGGCAATCTGGCTTCCAGCGTTGCACCGTCTTTGGTGCGATACCCCTGTACATCGCGTCCTGTCCAACCGGCTTCATCCAGCAGTTGATTAGCCTTACCGATGTTCTGGCTATAGCGGTCATCAACATTCAGATACAGCGGCGTGCTTTTGCTGATTGAGCCATTACCTTCATAGGGCACCGCACCTTTGAACACGGTTTTGACAATCTGTTTGCGGTCCAGCGCATAAGCAAACGCCTGGCGTACACGCTGATCGGTAAATGGGCCGCGATGCACGTTAAAGGAGAACGCCTGAGGCCGCCCGGTTGCGACATAAGAGAGGGTTTGATAGTGGCGTTGCAACGCTTGCCATTGTGCCGAGGGAGGCTGGTAGATGACGTCCGCGCCACCGCTGACTAACGCCCCCCAGCGTGTAGTGGCATCTGGCACAAATTTCCACTCCAGATGTTTGATCCACGGCGGTCCGTTATGGTGGGCATTGGGCGGCGCCCAGTGATAACCATCATTACGCACAAAGCTGATGCCTTCCCCCCTGACCCAGCGCGCCACTTTCCATGGTCCGGTGCCTACCGGACGCAAGCATTTCTGTTCGCTGCTGTTATGGGCCAGCGAGTCAGGTGACTGGAAACCATAATGCCCATTGGCGAGCACATTATATATTTCAGGATTCGGCTCAGATAAATGCAGTGCCACTGTATAGTCATCAACTTTGCTGAAACCCGTCATATAAGTAAAACCATGCCAGCCAATTCCTTTTTGCCATGCTGGATAATTCGTGATGACTGCGTCCGCGTTAAATTTATCGCCATCAGTAAATTTAACGTCGTGACGTAAATGGAAGGTAATGGTTTTCCGATCGGCGGATTCATGCCAACTGGTCGCCAGCCACGGGCGTATTTCCCCGTTGTCGTAACTCACCAGATAATCAAAAACCTGCCGGGATAGATACGCCTGCTGCACACAGCCACCCCATAAACAGGGGGGTTCCTGTTCATGCAAATAGATCAGCGTGCCATCGCTATGCGAGGGTTCTTGCGCCGGCGACGCCCAAGCCGGATTCAGAACCGAAGCCAGGGAAATAATAGCCGTAGTGGGCATGAGCCATTGCCGAAAATAATTTCGCATCATCTGGTTTTATTTTCTCTTTTAAAAGATCGAACTCAACCCCAACATGGACCTGGTCGCAGACTGGAGCAGAAGATCATGAAATAAGCAGGTAGTTTTTGACCGGTTTTGAATAGAGCACAGCATGGCGGCGTGACAAATATCAATAGCAGCAGTGAATATGCAAATTGTTATTTTTGGTTCCGCATATTGGAAACAAGATAATTAATCTTCTTTTGGTGATTACTTAGCAGAAAAAAACATTAATGCCGACAGCGATGCTAATGCCATAGTGCCTTTTTTGCTGATCGGGCACATTTTTGCGGGAGATTATGACGATGTCACAAATTGATTCAGGCTGGGGAACTGCCCCTTCGTCAAATTACGAACAACTGGCGCAGCCGTTTCGTCCTCTTTTTGCCGATATCCGTGCCGGAGCCATTGAACGCGAATTACAGCGTCAGTTGCCGTTTGAACAGATTGAATGGTTAAAACAGAGCGGTTTCACCGCGCTGCGTGTTCCGAAGACTGCAGGTGGTCAGGGGGCCACCCTGCCAGAGCTGTTCAATCTGTTGATTGAGCTGGGTGAAGCGGATTCCAATCTGGTGCAGTCGCTACGTGGCCACCTGGGATTCGTGGAAAATGTTCTCAGCAGCCGCAACACCCGCTATCGCAACACATGGCTGACACGTCTGGGACGCGGTGACATTGTCGGCCCGGCCTGGAGTGAAACCGGCGACGCACGTCAATCTACCTTCTCAACCCGTATTCAGCGTAACAGCAACCAATGGCGACTGAATGGCAGAAAATTTTATACCACCGGCTCGCTCTATTCGGACTGGATCGATGTTGGCCTGACCGACGAAAATGACAAAGGTGTCTCCGTCACCTTGTCACGAAGCGCTCCAGGCGTCACGGTACTGGATGACTGGGACGGTTTTGGCCAGACGCTGACGGCTAGCGGGACAGCGATCTTTGATAATGTACTGATCCAGGATGAAGAGATTAACGAAGAAGCACACTTCCGCTATTCCCCGGCATTCTTTCAACTGGTCCATCTAGCGACCATTGCCGGACTCGGGCGGGCGCAAAGCAGCGAAGTGGCCGCCCAGGTGGCCGCGCGCAAACGCACCTACAGTAACGGTAATGCACCACTTGCCGCGCAGGATGCGCAGATACTTCAGGTTGTGGGACGTCTGCGCGGTGCAGCCTACAGCAGCGGTGCCATTGTGCTGCATGCTGCCAATGCGCTGGAACGCGCCTATGCGGCACAACAACGCGGCGATCAGGCAGAGGCTGACCATGCGGTGGCGATTGCAGAACTGGAAGTTTCGCAGTCGCTTAACGTTGTTACTGACCTGCTGCTGAATGCCAGTTCCATCCTCTTTGATGCGTTGGGGGCTTCCGCCACCTTAAAACCGCTGGGGTTGGACCGTTTCTGGCGTAATGTCCGCACCCTGTCCTCACACAATCCGCGCGTGTACAAAGATCGCATCGTCGGTGATTTTGCGGTGAACGGCACCTTGCCACCTGAACAATGGCGTATTGGCGTGGCCGATAGCGAAAAAAAATAATCTTTAAGCAGGTGATGACCGGGACTATCGCGCGATCGCTGAAAACAGCATAAGAGATGATTACGCTATTCAGAGAGCAAAAGGCCCGGCAATGCCGGGCTTTTTTTACTGCGCAACCTGCCGCAACGGGGGCAGTTCAAGACTACTGCGAAAATCCGAGCCCTGATAATCCGTGTCCAGCAGTTGTCTTCGACGCAGTTCCGGCAACAGGCCGTTTAGTAACAAATCCTGCTGATCTGGTTGCCCCAGTCCGTGCAATGAAATCACATCCAGCACCCCGGCCTGGTAACGTTGTTCAATCGCATCCGCCAGCGCTGACGGCGTCCCGGCCACAAACCAGTGCCCGGTCTCCTCCGCTTTGATAATCAGCTCGCGTAGCGTCAATCCTTCCAGCGCATACTGGCGGAAAATAGCGGCGCGCCCCTGACGGCGTTGCACCTGCGCCACATGCGGGATCAGCGCGGCGGGCAGGGGTTGATCCAGCGGATGTTCGCGCAAATCCAGCTCGCCGCCCAGCATATCGGCCACGCGCAACCTACCCTGCTCATAGTTGATGCGTTCATGTTTTTCACGCAGACGACGCGCCACATCCGCCTCACTCTCACCAATAATCGCATGGAATGAGTTCATGATCAGCGGGAGATTATGCTGCCGTCCAAAACGCTGCGCCCGCTGGTGTACATCCGCCACAAATGCCTGTGCCGCCACTAAGGTGGGCTGCGACGTGTAAATCACCTCAGCATAACGCGCGCCCAGTGTCACGCCGGCGTCCGATTGCCCGGCCTGGAACTGTACCGGACGACGCTGCGGTGAAGGTGGCACATTCAGCGGGCCCGCCACCTGAAAATAGTCGCCCCGGTAGTTGATCGGATGCAGCCTGGCGGGATCGATGCGTATCCCGCCGCTGGCGGTACGCTGTGTCGCTTCGCGTTCATTCGCGTCATAAAGCGCATTAATGACCTCGATAAATTCCGTGGCACGCGCATAGCGCTCTTGGGGCGCGGGCAGCGGGCTTTCACCAAAATTCTCCTCACCGACATAGGAGGTCACGGCATTCCAGCCGGCACGCCCGCCACTAAGATGGTCGAGTGTACCCACCTGGCGCGCCAGATGATATGGATGCAGCCAACTGGTGCTGACGGTGGCGATTAAACCAATGTGTAACGTGGCCTGACTCAACGCCGCCAGCGCAATTAGCGGATCCTGGCTGCCGGTGGTTCCTGACAGTCCGGCAGGATCGGCCTGCAATAAATCTGCGGTAAATAACCCGGTGATTTTCTCGCGCTCCGCAATTTTCGCCAGTGCGATAGCGCGTGCGATGCCCAGCCCTGGCTGGCTGTCATTGCCTGCCGAGATGACGCTACTGGCACCCACCAGCGTCTTCAGTTTTCTGCGATAGGGTTGTGACACGGTATTCTCCTTAAGGCCGCGAAAAATCAGCTTTGATTTTTTGTAAGGCGTCAGCATCGGTCAGTAGACGCAGGCCGGTCCGGGCCAGCACCCGCGCGCCAATCAGCAATGCCTGATACCCCCGTTCCGAGTTGGCCGCCTCACGAAATGGCACGGTATGGGAAATAAGATCGTCAGGGCCGATTTTCAGCCAGGGATGTGCGGTCGGCACCGCGTGGCTGATATCCCCCGCATCCGTGGAGACTTTGTTCCTTTGTGGCGACAGATCAACCTGTTCCCCGACCGCCGTCAGTTCTTCCAACAGCACGGCATCCAGTGCCGGATTCAGGCGAAAATCGCGCGGGCCAACCTGATGATCGATCTCCACGCGGGTGCCGGTAGCCAGCGCAACGCCTTCGGCAATCGCCCGCAGACGCGGTTCCAGCGACTCCACTTGTTCACGGCTGTCGGCACGGATGTAGTAATGCGCCGAGGCATATTCCGGGATCACATTCGGCGCCTGCCCACCGTTGGTGATAATGCCGTGCACGCGCACGCCATCCGGCAGTTGCTGGCGCAGTACGCTGATGCCGTTGTAGAGCAGCACCAGCGCATCGAGCGCGTTAATCCCTTCATGTGGCGCGCTGGCTGCGTGCGATGGCTTTCCGTAGAAGTGAAAATAGAGGTGATTATTCGCCAGGGTATGCTCGGTTAGGCGGGTTTTCCCGGCGGGATGCACCATCAGCGCGGCATCAATGCCCTCCAGCAATCCAGCCTCGACAAACCGTTTTTTCACATTGCCTTTTGGGCCACCGGGTCCCGCCAGACCGCCCTCTTCCGCCGGTGTGCCCAGCACCACCACACGCCCGCCCGTTTCCGCCAGCAGCTGTGACAGAGTGATGGCGGCTGCCACGCTGGTGGTACCAATCAGATTGTGGCCGCAGGCATGACCGATGCCGGACAGCGCATCATACTCTGCCAAAAGCGCGATCGTCGGTCCCGGTTTTTCGCCACGCTTTTCGGCATAGAAGGCGGTTTCATGACCCGCAACATTGCGCGTCACCTGAAATCCCTGCGCCTGCAGCAAACCGGTCAGTTGTTCGCTGGCGAAATATTCGTTGTTGCCGGTTTCCGGACGCTCAAAAATCGCTTGCGCGGTTGCCACATAAGTTGCGGCGTGGTGTTCAAGGCTGCTTGCCAGTGCCTGCTGCTAGGCGGTGATATTTGCCATGTCAGGCCACCTGCTGACGACGTTGTCGCACAAATTGGTTTTCCGGCTTGGTAAGCCCGAGATTTTCGCGCAACGTCGCACCGGCATATTTGCTGCGATAAATTCCACGCTGTTGCAGTAGCGGGATGACCTGTTCGACGAAATCATCAAAGGCTGTTGGCGTACCGCCACGCACGATAAATCCATCGGCCGCTCCGGCAAGGAACCACTGTGCTAACCCATCGGCTACCTGCTGTGCGGTGCCAAGGAAACTGGGGCGCGGCGTGGCTTCTTCCAGGGCTGCCTGACGAAGCGTCAGGCCACGGGCGCGCGCATTGCGTTTGATGGTGTCGGTGGTGCTGCGGAAGCTGTTCTCGCCGAGGTCGCCGATCTCCGGGAACGGCTCATCCAGCGGGTACTGGCTGAAGTCGTGATGCTCAAAGTAGCGCCCAAGATATTCCAGCGCTTTTTCGATGGTCACCAGTTCGGCGGTCTGCTGGTAACGACGCTCGGCATCCTCTGCGGTTGCGCCGATAATGACGCTTATCCCCTGGAAGACGCGAATATCATCGGCATCACGTCCCTGTGCCACCAGACGACGGCGCACGTCTTCACGAAAGTCACGGGCCTGTTCCAGCGTCTCGTGGCGTGTATAGATGGCATCCGCCGCTTCAGCGGCAAAGGCTTTACCGGCTTCAGAGGCACCGGCCTGGAACACAATCGGCCTGCCCTGTGGTGAACGCCCGACATTGAGCGGACCCTGTACGGAGAAATAGGTGCCCTGGTGGTTAAGGGTATGCAGTTTGTCAGGATCGAAAAACTGACCGGTGGTTTTATCCCTGACAAAGGCATCCTCTTCCCACGAATCCCACAGACCTTTGACCACCTGTAAATACTCGCTGGCGACGCGATAACGTTCGTCATGTTCGGGATGACTGGCGCGCGAGAAGTTCCTGGCTGAGCCTTCCAGCGGCGAGGTAACCACATTCCAGCCCACACGCCCACCGCTCAGGTGGTCAAGGCTGGCAAACTGGCGCGCCACGGTAAACGGTTCGCTGTAGGAGGTGGAAAGCGTCGCTACCAGGCCGATTTTTTTCGTCACAAGCGACAGCGCTGACAACAGGGTAACGGGTTCAAACCGATTGAGAAAATGTGGGATCGACTGGGGCGTGATATATAAACCATCGGCGACAAACAGAAAATCAATTTTTGCCTGTTCCGCTTTGCGCGCCAGATCCAGCACATACTCGACATTAATGCTGGCATCCGCCACCGCATCCGGGTGACGCCACGCCGACATGTTGCCGGACGCACCCTGAATAATGGCTCCCAGCCGCAGCTGGCGTTGTGTCTGACTCATTCCATGCTCCTCAATAGGCGATTTCGGGTTGCCAGTCCGGCAGGACCGGCAACGCCTGTAACAGTTTTTGCGTCCAGGGATGTTGCGGCGCGGAAAAGACCTCGCCGATCGCGCCACTTTCCACCACTGCCCCCTGCTGCATCACCAGCACGCGGTCAGCGAGGTGTTGGATGACCCCCAGATCATGAGAAATAAACAGCAGCGCGGTGCCGTGTTCGGCCTGCATATCCGCCAGCAGATCCAGCACCTGCGCCTGTACCGACACATCGAGCGCACTGACCGGTTCATCCGCCACCAGCAATGCCGGGTTAGGCGCAAACGCGCGGGCAATTGCCACCCGCTGCCGCTGACCACCGGATAACTGCTGTGGATAACGTTGCAGGAAACGGTCACCAAGCTGTACTTCGTCCAGTAACTGGCGCACTCGCTGACGACGGGCATCACCGAAAATACCCACACTGTCGAGGCTTTCCCCGATGATTCTTTCCACCGTGTAACGCGGGTCGAACGAGCTGAAAGGATCCTGAGAAATCAGTTGCAGGCGGGCACGGCGCGCTGATTCGCTGATGCCATGCCAGCGGCTGCCTTCCAGCAGCAGCGTGCCGCTGTCTGGCTCGGTCAGCCCCATGACGACTTTCACCAGCGAGGTTTTGCCGGATCCGGACTCGCCCACCACTCCAAGTGTTTCTCCGGCGTGCAGACTAAAGTTGATATCTCTTAAAACCTGACGGTCGCCATAGCTTTTATTCAGGCCGCGAGCCTCCAGTAGCGGCCTGGCGCCCGTCTGGGTGCGCGCGGGTAACGGTGTCGGCTCGGCAGCGCTGAGGCGTAAGCCACGCGTGGCTGGCGTGGGCACAGCGCGCAGCAAGCGCTGCGTCCACGCATGACGTGGACGATGCAGCAGCAGGGCGCTGGCGCCCTGTTCAACAACTTCACCATCACGCATCACCAGCACTCTGTCCGCCAGCTCGGCGACCACCGCCAGATCGTGACTGATCAGCAGCAGGCCATATCCTTCCCGTCGCCGATGAGCAAGCAACTGGAGAATCTGACGTTGTACCGTCATATCCAGCGCCGTCGTCGGCTCATCCGCGATTAATAACGCCGGATTACCCGCTAGTGCACTGGCAATCAGCGCACGTTGGCGCTGACCTCCTGAAAGCTGATGCGGATAGCGCCTGAGACGGCGTTCCGCATCCGCGATCCCTGCCGCACGCAGCAGTTCAATGCTTTTCTCCTGAAGCGTGGCGCTACCACGATACCCGGCGGCGGTCAGGGCATCGGCTAATTGCTGGCCAATGCGGCGCAGCGGATCAAGAGAGACCAACGCATCCTGCAACACGTAACCAATACGGCGGCCACGCAGGGCACGCCAGTCACTGCGGCTGGCGTTACGCATGTCACGTCCGTCGATCACAAAACGGTCTGCGTTGAGCTGCGCCTCTTCAGGTAACAATCCGAGCAGACTGCGTGCCGTGAGGGTTTTGCCTGAACCAGACTCCCCTACCAGCGCCACGGACTCGCCCGGCCACACCTGCAAACTCAGGTTTTTCACCACCTGATGATGGCCAAAGCGAATGGACAGGTTCTGGATATCAATCACCGGCTGGCTCATGAAGCTCTCCCTTCAAAACGCGCCTGCCAGTAGCGGCCCAGCGTATTCACGGCGATCACCGTCAGCGTAATGAATACTCCCGGCCAGGCGGCAATCCACCAGGCGTTACGCAGATAGTTGCGCCCCTCCGCCAGCATCAGGCCCCATTCCGCCGTCCTCGGTTGTGGGCCCATACCGAGGAAGCTGAGACCTGCGGTGCCAATAATCGCGGTGCCCAGCCCCAGCGTCGCCAGCGCAGGCACCTGCGCGATGGCATGCGGGAGGATATGACGAACGATCAGGGTAAAGCGCGACAACCCAAAGGTCCGCGCCTGCTCCACATAGCCGGAAGTCATCACGCTGTAGGTCTGCGCGCGCACCACGCGCGCAAAGCGCGGCACCGACGCCACGCCGAGCGCAATGATCAGGTTGTTGGTGCCGGGGCCGGTAAACGCAATCAGCATCAGCGCCAGCAGCAGGTCGGGAAAAGCTGAAATAACGTCAACCGCCCGACTCAGCAATTCGTCCAAAACGCCACGTGCCAGCGCGGCAGTCAGGCCCAGCAGCGTGCCGAAGATCACCGCCAGCACCATCGCCGCTACGCTGATAAGCAACGAATAGCGGCTGCCGTAGATTACACGCGTCAGCAGATCGCGCCCCAGTTGATCGGTGCCGAGCCAGTGCTGCGCCGACGACGCTAGCTGCGCATTAACCGGATCGGCTAGGAGCGGATCGCTGTGCGTCAGCCAGTGCGGTGCCACTACTGCCAGAGCCACCAACAGCAGAAACAGAATGGCGATCCAGACAGATGCCGGTAGCGCAACCGAAAAACGTTGCAGGATGGCTTGCATTATTTGCTCTCCCCACGTAAACGCGGATCAATCCACAGCGCCAGAATGTCCACCAGCGTACTCATCACCACGTAAATCAGAGCCGAGAGAATGGCCACCGCCAGCACGACCGGCAGATCCTTCGCCAGCATCGCATCCACCGTCAGTTTGCCGAGACCGGGACGGCCAAACACCTGTTCAGTGATCACCGCCCCGCTCAGCAACCCGCCGACCAGCCAGCCGGTTAATGTCACCGCTGGCAGTGCGGCATGGCGCAATGCATGACGCAGGCGAATGGTGGTTTCACCCACACCCCAGGCGCGTAGCGTCAGGGTAAATGGCGATTCCAGCGCGCGTTCGAGTTCACGGCGCAGCACCTGTGCGATGACCGCACCCTGGGCAAGGCCGAGAGACAGCGCCGGCAGCACCAGCGAAGAGAGATGACGGTCGCCCGCCACCGGGAACCAGCGCAGCGTAAAGCTGAAGATAAACAGCAGCACGATGCCCATCCAGAACGAGGGGGTGGAGGCCAGCAACAGCTCCAGCCCATTGGCGATCCGGCGGCCCCAGCGACGATGCGCAGTGGCTACGGCGATTGTCACGGCAAATACCGCACTGACCAGCAGTGCAGCGAGGGTAAGTTTCAGGGTCGGCCCCAACTGTGTGGCAAGCAGTTGACTCACTTCGGTGTTGAGGATGTAAGAGCGTCCGAAATCACCGTGTAACACCCGCCACAGATAGTGAAGATACTGCCACCACAGCGGTTCATTCAGCCCCCACTCAGCGCGGATCGCCGCCTCAATCGCCGGTGTGCGTATCTGCTCGCCAATCAGCAGGCTGACAATGTCACCCGGCGCCAGATGCACTCCAAGAAACGCCAGGGTCACAGCCGCCCACAACACCAGCACACCGCCGATCAGACGCCCAACAATGCCGCGCGCCAGTTCACTGCGCCAAAGGGATGGCCGCGGTGTTCTGGGGTTACGGGTCATGATGCTCTCCAGACTCATCCACGCCTCCGCGTATTAATGTTCGCTCAACCAGACGTCATAAACGTTTTCCGGCATCTGTTTAAAACTGCGGAACCCGACACCGTGCACATAACTGGCCGCCGCAATCTGATCTTCCGGCTCATACAATGGCACCGCCAACGCCTGCTGCGGCAGGGCATATTGCTGGAGCTGGCTGTAGAATTTACGGCGCTGACCGATATCAAGCGTGGCGGCGGCCTTGTCGAGCCAGCCATTAATTTCCGGGCTGTTAACGCGGCTGTAGTTAATCGGTCCACCGGCTTTCACCGGGCGGTAGTGGTTTTCGATATCGATGCCGTCGGTTTCCGTATTGGAGTTGGCGATAGAACCGAATTTGCCGGTATTCCGCACCTCAACGTAAGTACCGGAGTCGACATAATGCAGTTTCAGCTCCACGCCAAGCCGTTGACGCGCCTGAGCCTGAATCGCCTGCAACAGCACATCGCGCTGGTCACGCACTGTTGCCTGGGCCTGGATCACCTCGATAGTCAGACGTTGACCGTCTTTTGTCCGAAAGCCGTCTGCATCACGTGTTTTCCAGCCCGCCTCATCAAGCAAGGCATTGGCCGCTGTTGGGTTGTTACCGTATTTACCTTCTAGACCATTGTTGTAGAGCGGATCGATCGGTGAGGTAATTCCCCAGGCACGGGTACGCTCGCCGCGATACACCGATTTAAGGATGGGATCGATGTCCAGTCCCTGAAGTAATGCCTGACGCACCTTCACATCCTGCGTCGGGCCATATTCAACGTTGAGGAATAATGAATAAGGTGTGCCAGTATTCAGGGCGTGCTGGTAGGTGAAGTCGCGATTGTCCTTAAACTCCCCGGCATCATTACCAGATATCCCCTCAATCACATCCACCTGGCCGGACAGCAGTGCGCCGGTGCGTACTGACGATTCCGGCAGGAAACGGTAAGTGACACGGTCCAGCCAGGCCGGCCCCTGATGATGCGCGGTGGCAGGCGCCCAGTTGTAGTGAGGGTTTCTGACGAAGGTAACCTGCTGACCCTTCTCGTAGCTCTCGAGGATAAACGGCCCCGTTCCGGCAATCTCTTTGCCACCCGCTTTGAGCTGCGAAGATTGCCAACTGGCCGGTGCGAGGATCTGTAATTTGGCCGCAAAGGCGAGGAACGGTGAATACCCCTGCTTCAGGGTGATGGCGACCGTATGGTCGTCCGGCGTGCTGATGGTCTCGATACGTGAGCCGACCGCGCACAAGCTACTGCCTGCACAATACGCGGCGTCCTGCAAATGCCGGAAGTTTTCTGCCACCGCGTTAGCATCCAGTTTTTCTCCGTTGGAGAAGGTCACATCATGACGCAGGTTGAAACGGTAGCTTTTACCATCCGGGCTGGCTTCATAACTTTCAGCCAGCCAGGGAACAAAACTGCCATCATTACGCCGCGCCAGCAGAGATTCCCAGACGTTACGCAGCACCACCTCGGCTTTTGACTGGCCATTGAGCTGGGGGTTAAAGGGTACGGGTTCCGTTTCTACACCGTAAGTCAGGCTGCCGCCGCTACGTGGCTGTTCAGCAGCAAAAGTGTAAGATGCGCTTCCCAGCAGGCAGGTGAGACTCAGCGCGAGAGTCAATGCATTCGCTTTCATATTTTCCTTGGTCGTTGCAGGTTTTTTTAATGTGAGGTAAGTAAATTGGCCTTAAATTCCTTTTTCATAAAAACCAATGCTTCACCTAATGGATTGGTGCGATGATAAAAAGGTTGATAGCCGCGACGCTGATAGAGTTCACTCAGCCAGGGATGTTTAATCGCCGTAGCCAAATAAACACCGGGGGCTTTTAACGTTTCTTTGAGCAAAATTTCTTCGGCCCAGTTAATTATTTCCCGCCCATAGCCCTGGCCTTTAAAATCCGGGTCGACAGCAAACCAGTGAATAAAAGGCAGTGATGAAGGTGCATTGTCATCCTGCTGCCACGGGAAACGTACGGTTAGCGTAGCCACGGCGCGTTTCCACTTGCGCAGCACCAGCACCGTTTCCTGCTCAATGGTGCGGCGCACCTGATCGACGTTGCCTCGGGAAATCGTGAAATGCACATCCAGTGACACCAGAGAAGCATCGGCACGCTGTAATAAAGCAAAAATTTCTTCCGCATCGTCAGGTGTTGCTACCAGGATGGACTGACTCATTATTTATATTTCCGCGTAAAGTTATTGGGAAATTATCAAAACCCGCCAACACAAAGTAAAATGAAAATAATGAGAATCGTTTTGTTAAATGCAGAAATTAATCAGAAAGGCGCAATATAAAAATAAAGCATAAAATAATGATAAAAAGTAATACTAGTTATGAGAGATAAGCGTGGATGCCGAACGTAGACGGGGGGTAGCAGGACGTCGATTAGTACATTGTTCCCCTGGTCTTTGGGGAGCCGAAAACAGTGAAGATGGCTACGGCGGTTTCGTCCAAGAAAAGCTTGACGCGGTCGCCGCGCTTTGCATCTTTGCCGTACCATAATCACATAAAAATTCAATGTCCTAAAAAAATTACTAGAATATAAAAAATAATACAACTGACCTCGTGAACGCCAAATACAATAAGAATGAAAGCAAATAAACAAAAGTAAACACTATCAGAACCGTGCTCAAGCCAAATGGGGTTGAATTCGGTGAAGCTTTAACATTACTGGATTTCAATAATTGAAGAACATTTGATATTTTCATTATACAAACCTAAGCCAGCTGAATAAATCCTATAAAGAAACCGCCATTCCCCAAGCGCGCTTAAACCCTTTATGGCCATTGATGACACCATCTCAATTAATCCAAATCATGCTAATACCCTCCACACATAAATTAAAAAAACAGCGAAACATAAAAACGTCTTTGTAAAATTAATTAAAAAAAGCACATCAAACTAACGATTTACACCCCAAGTTATAATTTTTTTATCTTAAAGTCTTCAAGACCAGTCTTGTTTTAGTTTGATCAAATTAAAATAATCACTCAAGATTAATAATGTTTTCATAAGCAAAGATACGTAACGGAAAACCATCTAAGATAGCCTTGATACAATACTTAAAATAATCAGACAAACATGAAATGACGATAAGGGGTGAGATTATGTCAAAATGTGATACGTATTTATTTCATGATTTACATCACCACCTGATAATTAAGCCTAACTCTGCATAATTATGATATAATCCACCCTGACATTTATAGTTCATTTAACTCAAAGTTGTGAATAATTCTATGCACTGAAAGTTATCAGCCATGATACTGGCAATTATCATGTGGCGTGTTGCTTTCCGCGAAAAGTTTTTCGATATTCCAGTGGAGAGACACCTAACTTATTTTTAAAATGACGGCGCATGGTCAATGGCGAGGGAAAACCGGCCTCGCTGGCAATAATTTCTACCGGTTGATCAGTTTTTTCCAGATAACGTTGTGCCAGCGCTAGACGTTGATTAATCAGCCAGTCGCTGAAACAGCTGCCGGTGGTTTGCTGAAAACGGCGGGTAAAACTGCGCGGGCTCATCAACGCCTTTTCGGCTAACTGCTCCACCGTCACAGTCTGTTGCAGATGCTCCGTGGCCCAGCAGAGCACGTTCATAAAACGGTCGTTACCGGTAGAGTGGTATAACGGCCGCTCAACAAATTGCGCCTGACCACCCTGACGATGAGGCGGCACCACCAGCGTGCGCGCCACGCTGTTAGCGATATCTGCACCACACTGCTTACGCACTAGATGCAGACAACAATCAATACTGGCGGCGGTGCCAGCGGATGTGACAATATGACCATCATCGACGTACAGTACATCACGATCGATAGCCACATTCGGATAATCGCGTTTAAACTCCGCCATCCAACGCCAGTGCGTTGTGGCGCGTGATTGCGCCAGCAAACCTGCCTCGGCGAGCACGAACGCTCCGAGACACAACCCAACGATGGTAGCGCCACGCGCAGCCGCCTGCCGTAAAGTGGAGATCAGCTCTGCCGGCGGCTGTACTCTAGGATTGCTCCAGCTCGGCACTATCACCATATCAGCGTCTCTTGTCTTCTCCAGCCCATGCTCCGCCAGTATTGAGAAGCCACTGTTAGTCTTTAACGGACCGCGATGCGTGGAGCAAATTAGCACGTGGTAACAAGGGCTGTCATCTTCATGGCGGGCATTTTCGAAAACTGCGCACGGTACCGAAAGGTGAAATGGAATGATGTCATCGAATACAATCACAGCAACGTTTATCGTCCTGGCTGATTTTGGCGCAAAGTGAACGCTCTTTGTCATTTGGGGTACTCCTGACGATGCGAATGGTTCGGGATAATAACGGACAGCGAAGTTCATCCGGATCTTCTGCATGAAAATTAAATGGAAACTCACTTATGAAAAATTATATTGCTTCAAGCACTTTCGCACTGATGATGGCTATCTCGGGCGCTGCCATCGCAGAAAACCTCAGCGCAGACCAAGCTCCGACGATTCGTACAATCAGTAGCGCTACGGCTACTACATCACTCACCGCTAAACAAACTGCGGTGATTGTGATTGATATTCAAAACGAATATTTCCCCGGAGGCAAAATGCCGATCCCGGATGGAATGAAAGCGCTCAATAATAGCAAGCGCATCGTTGACTTTGCACACAAAAATAATATGCCGGTGTTCTTCGTCCAGCATGTCGGTGATGCTAACGGCCCACTGTTTGCTAAAGGCAGCCGCTTTGCCGAATTCCATGAAGACCTACAGCCAGCAAAAGGAGACCATGTGATAACCAAAGCGACACCGAGTTCATTTGTCGGTACCGATCTCAAAGCACAGCTGGATAAACTGGGCATCAAACAGCTATTAGTGACCGGTTTAATGACCCATATGTGCGTCTCGTCAACTGCGCGCGACGCGGTTCCCCTGGGCTTCTCTGTGATTATTCCAGAAGACGCTACTGCGACACGTGATCTGGCTACCTGGGATAATAAAGTGGTGGACCACAACGTGTTGCAGCAATCAGCGTTGGCTGGCGTAGCCGATGTATTTGCTGAAATTAAAACCACCGATGCCGTACTGGCAATGCCGATAAAATAAATGACTAATATGTTACGGCATCGGCATATAACTGCGGGTGCCGCTAACCTTGCATCGTTCATCAACTCATTGATAAAAAATAATCGCAGCAGTCATGAGCATGAAAAACCAATTTTAAAACATAGAAATCCAGTGTTTTTTTTCATTATGATATCAACCTCTCTTTTACCTGGGCTTTCCTTGACGCCATTTCTCAAACACAGGATCAAGCTCATTCGTCAGCACGATATTGTGTGTGAAGGAGACTGAAAAAAAACCAAGCTCAGTCTTGTAATTCGCCGCTAGGATAAATAAACTTCGATAATTATCGCGTTTCAATTATGATGTCAGCTTGTTATTAGTTAATTAATTAAAAGGAACAAATTTTAATGAAGTTGAAGAAGTTTTTCTATTTGCCTGTATTTTTCATTACGGCCGCAGCTAACGCCACTGATAACACTGAGGGTTATTATGGCTCAGCAAAGTATCTTCAAACCCAACAGCGTGCGAATCAAATGGATACCAGCGCGCGTCCCGGGGTAGGTCAATTTATATCTGGTAATGAAAAGGCTCATAACGCTACCGCTTCGCTAGCGCTAGGTTACCAGTGGGGAAACGGCTGGCGTACCGAAGCTGAATATACACTTGCGCAAGGCTCTGAATTCACAAGCGGCTCTTCGCTTTTTGCATCAAGTTATAATCACTTGCAAACTAAAGTTCAGCGCCTGATGTTGAACGCCTATCGCGACATCGAGTTGGGTAACGACTTTTCTCTGTATGGCACAGCCGGAATTGGTTTAAGTAAAGTCAGAGCCGGAGGTTGGCAGGATGTTGGAAATCGTCTTTATGCTGATAATACGCAAATTAATCCAACCTGGAGCATCGGTACGGGTATCAGCTACACACCTTTAGATAGGCTTACTTTCGATGTCGGGTATCGATATGTAGACATGGGTAAAGTTGAAAGTGGATACAATAATTTTGTTAACGCACGCCTGTTAAAAGATGAGCAGATGAAAGCTCATCTGGTCGAAAACCAGTTTAGTTTTGGTATACGTTACTTATTCTAATAACATTATTAATTTTTAAGCTGGCAACTCTGCCAGCTTTTGTACAACATTTTATTATGTTATGAAATTCCCTTTATAAATTACTACATAGCACTTACTCACTTTAACACTCTAAAATTTCATCTCGCACTGTCTTTGTTTTCCATGAGATAACTTAGGCCACAGTTTACTTTTCTTATCTGCACTTTATGTTAGCATCCAAGTGGATAACTCCAGTTAATAAATTTAATGATTAAATTAATAAGTATAATACCAAAAAATCAGCACAGCCCCACATTAATATATCATTCATTTTCAACATTGGTTATCAATCAAATAGAGACAATTTTATTATTTTTTATATTTCACAGTACAACCCCCTTGGTCTTAACCCAATTTCATAAACAGCAACAAAATATTAATTGCAAATTAACTCTCTAAACAAACTTTTTATCAAGTAGTGAAAATAAAGTTTGCACGCTCATAAAAGTTGCCAGCAGGGTGATAAATGCTAATCCATGAATTTTCATGCCTAAGATTTATTTGAATAAATCGTCACGATATCTAAATAGTTCTAAATCACTGCTTAAACCCAGTTTACGCAGTCCGGCTTGCTTATGACCGCTGATGGTTTTACGGCTACGTTTTAATTTAACCGAAATTTCAACAATTGTCATACCATCGAGAAAACAATGTATTACTTCCGCTTCACGCGCTGTTAAAATTTTGTTCATCTTAGATATACTCAGCGGTTGCTGACCATTTAAAAGCGCTTTGTCACGTTTGCGTGTTGGCACCTGTGCTAATTCCGCCGAAATGTTGTCCGGAATGTAACGTTGGTCGCTGGCAACATTTCGGATGGCCTGAATATAATTAGTAGTATCTTCGCGCTTGGCGATATATCCATACACACCCAACATGAAAGCAGTGCGAATCACCGCAAGATTTTCCATCGATGAGGTCAGCAAGATTTTTAGCTTTGGATGTCGCGCCAGTATTTTTCTAATCAGCGTGAGGCCATCAGGCTCATCACTCTGTAGAATATAGTCGAGCATCAATACATCACAGCGCTCTTTTTTTAACCAGTCAAACAGTTCTAAACTGTGACCAAAACTACCAACGATACACATATCTTCGGTGCTGGATGCCACCACCTGAAATGAGCGGCGAATGATCGGATGATCGTCGAGTATCGCCAGGCGAATTATTGGCTTAGACATTGTCATGATGTTTATCTCTTGCAAAAAAGCCTCAGAGGCATCCTGAGGCATTGTATAACGTGTTATTTTACTGAGGTGTTTTTCAGCCAGTTTACGAGTTGTCCCGCGCTGGCATAGCCACGAAAAATTGCGCTGTAACCATCGAAACGATTGGTTACCTCTGCCACGCGGTTATTGTAGTAATCGGATTCCGCGCTTAGCACATCCAGCAACGTACGTTTGCCAAGGTGATACCACTGATCGAAGAAGTCCAGACGAATGCGATCAGATTCACGAGTCAGATTGCGATACAGGTCTGCACGCTGCAACATGGAGCGCGCATCCTGATCAGCCGCACGAACACGCTGTTGCAGGTCGTCACGCTGATCTTCGCTTTGCTCACGCAACGCTGCTGCACGCTGCACCGCTGCCTGTTCAGCGGCTTTTGCAGAACCTCCACGGAATAATCCCCAGCTGACATTTAATCCGGTCTGCCACGATTGCTCACGACCCTGGTAATCTTTGCCAGTGTTTTTACTCACCACCCAGTTTAATTTCGGTAGTGCCGAAGACTTCAGCGCATCCGCTTCTGCGAAAGCTGCAGCTGACTGGGCGCGAGCCTGCTCAAGCGTAGGATGCTTGTCCACCATGGCCAGCAGCGTATCAACCTGTGAAGTACTCAGCTGCCACTGCATCGCCGGTGGTAATGGCACCTGCGTTTCACCAATCAAGCGATACAGTACTATTTCGGTATCACGGGCTTTCGATACCGCACTATCGAGGGCAGATTGCGCCTGTAAAAAACGGCCCGTCGCCTGCGTCAGTTCGCTACGGCGCCCCTGATCAGCCTGGACGATGCCGCTTAGCATGGTGACCAATTCCTGCATGCGCGCCACATACTGTTTGCTCATCTCAATGATCAAACGCTGTTTACTCAGCTCCACCAGCCCGCTGCTGACTTTCCATGCCAGATCCTCAATCTGCGCGTCGCTCTGAAAATCTGCCGCTTTAACCGAAAACTCCTTGCTTTTTATGGTATTGCTGGTTTGTCCAAAGTCTATCAGGTTGGTCGCCACGTTAACGCCAAACGTCGGCATATTACTTTCACTGGCGTTGCGCGCGCCGCCGCCAAATTCGTAGCTGCGCGAATTAGAGCTGACATCTACTTGTGGCCAGCGCTGACCTTTGGCGTTGCTGACATCTTCTTTCGCGGCATCAACCTGCAAACGCGCGCTACGAATTTGCGGGCTGCGCTCCAATGCGGTCATCACTGCGTTGAAGAAGATGCGACGCAACTCCCTTTCACCCGGGCTTACGCTGGTGATGGATTGCGGTGCCGGTAATACCGACAGCTTAGGTGTCGGGGTTAGCATCGGTTCTTGCGCCTGCAAAGGCGTGGTCACTACTCCCTGCTTTGATGGCGCCGGACGAAACGCCGGTACTTCGTTGGAGACAGAGCTAACAGTTGGCGCAGAAGCCATAATCGGCGCGTCAGTCAACTCGGGCTGCACGGTGTCCATTATCCGCGTAGGCGTCGCCGACTGTTTAATTGACGCGGGTGCTTGTTCATCACTGTTAGCCGCAAATAACGGCTTATCCGGTGTCTCGGATAGGGTCGGCGCGGAGGTATGCATCAACGGTGCAGCAGGTAATGTCGCGGCGTTCAGCGCAGGCACGGTGCTTTCCAGTCGCCTGGCTGGCGTCACCACCGATTGTGTCGGGCGAGCAACTATCTGCGGCGGCGCATTGAACGCCGCAGTACGTGATTGCGCTTCCAGCATTTTTGCCATGGCATTTGCCGATACACTGGCGATGGGCTTGTCGCTTGCTGGCGGTTTAGCCTCCGTTTTGCTGACTTCAACAAACATCAGCAGTTCATCATTCGCATACAGGTTATAGCTTTCCAGCGCCAGCAGGGACCCTACAAGCAGTGGTAGCACTCGGCGAGAAGTTTTTAAGTTTTTCATCACGCAATTCTCTTATCGCTCACGGAACGCTTCACGCGCTTTCATCACTGGCTTGAGCAGGTAATCCAGAATGGTTTTCTCACCGGTTCGGATCTCAACGGAAGCGATCATGCCCGGAATAATCGGCAGATCTTTGCCACCAGCATGAAGCGAACTGGTATCAGTCAGAACCATGACACGGTAATAAGTGTCATCAGGACGACCGGCTGCCGCTTTGGCATCATCTTTAAGCGTGTCTGGGCTGATGAATTCCACATGCCCCTTCAGCCCGCCGTAAATGGCGTAGTCATAGGCGGTGATCTTTACAGTAGCGGGCAGTCCCGGATGCAGAAAAGCCACATCAGACGGTCGGATTTTGGCTTCCACCAGCAATTGATCTTCTAACGGAATGATCTCAAGAATGTGCTCACCAGGTTGAATCACGCCGCCGATAGTGTTGAAGCGGATGTTTTTCACCGTACCTTTGACCGGTGCCGTAATCGTGGTGCGTTCCATAACGTCGGCACGGCCAATCAGGTTTTCGCTGGTTTGAGCCAGCTCAAGCTCAAGCTTGTTGAGTTCGGAGTTGGCATCGGCCTGATAGCGGTTACGGCGCTCCACGATTTGGGACTGAATTTCGTTGGCCTGACGGCGCATACGCAGCAGTTCCACTTCCGAGAGCAATCCGCGCGCCGCCAGCGGTTCCGCTAAACGTATTTCACGCATCGATAGCTCGTAGCTCCGCTGCAAGGCATTAACCGCATCATCCAGGGCACGTTTGCGTGACTGATAGGCCATGGTTTCCTGCTGAATTACGGTCTGATCCTTTTGCACCTGCTCATCATCAAATTTTAGTGGCAGGTTGTAAGCTTCTGCACGCAAGCGAGCTATAGTGGCTTTCAGACCAACCACTTTGTTTAACGCTTCGCGGTAGCTAGCCTGAGCGCGCGTGGGATCGATTTTCAACAGCACTTGACCCCGTTCAACGTTCTCGCCCTCGCGCACGTTCATCTCGGCCAAAATTCCCCCCTCAAGGCTCTGAATAATCTGCTCGCGGCTTTTGGAGATGATTTTCGCTTCACCTTTAGTGATCTCTTCTACGCGCGCAAAGTGTGCCCAGGTAAGCCCACCAGCCAGCACGAGCAGCACCATCCACAGCACCAAACGAGAACCTGGCGTACGCTGGCTCAACAGGGAAGACTGAATATCGTTCATGAAGTCAGCATCGGCGGCCGACAGTTTGGGTTTACGACGAATTAAACTAACCATTATGCAGATACCTCTATATCAGGCGCAGGTTTGTCACGACGCGTGATCACAGGCGCAGCTGGCTTTACGGATGATTGCTGAGAGGCCATTTTTGGCTCGGCATTGGCTGCTGGCTGTTGAGCTGCGGTTTTCACTTGTGCAGTCGCCGGTGGCTTAGAATTACCGTTAAGGCGAGCCAGCACCGCCTCCTTGGGGCCATCAAGCGCCACCTTACCTGCATCAATTACTATGATGCGATCGACCAGACTCAGCAGGGACGGACGATGCGTCACCATCACCAGCGTTTGGCCTTGCGTTGCCGCATGGAGATGACTGAGGAACTGATGCTCGGTTTGCGAGTCCATCGCGCTGGTAGGTTCATCCAGCAACAGAACTTTCGGACGACTGAGCAAGGTACGCGCCAGGGCTATCAGCTGACGCTGACCGCCGGACAAACTGCAACCGTTCTCGCCTACCGGTAGATTAATGCCCAGAGGATGCCGTGCGGCAATCTGGTCGAGGCCGGTCATACGCAATACGCGCAAAAACTCATTAGGTGTGGCATCTGGCATACCGAGCATCACGTTTTCACGCAGCGAACCGTAGAACAGGCGTGAATCCTGGCTAACAAAACCGATGTGACGACGCCAGTCGGCGGGGTCGATCTGATTGACATCCAGACCATCGGTAAACAGCTGGCCTTTCGTCGGCTGGTAAAGGCGCGCCATCAAACGCAGTAAGGTCGATTTACCGCTACCGATGGCCCCTAAAATGGCCACACGTTCGCCGGCAGAAATCTTGATGTTGAGATCTTTGAGGATTTCCGGATTGGGCTGCATAGGCGGGGCAGGATAGGAGAAGCCCACGCCTTTTAATGTGACGTCACCTTTTAATTCAGGATTAGCAATGTACTCTTGCTCGCTATCGCGGTCGGTAGGCATTTCCATCAGCTTACTTAGCGAAGAGAGTGCCGATTTTGACGATTGATAACGGGTTGCGAGGCCAATCACCTGACCTAATGGACCGGTGGCACGACCGGCCAGCATCACCGTACCGATCAAGCCCCCCATGGTCAGCGTGCCAGCATCAATCAAATAGACGCCAATCAGAACCAGCATCACCGTCTGGAACTGCTGCAGGAAGGTTACGGAAGTGGTTGCCAACGTGGAGTAACGCTTGGATTTTGAACCGCTATTAGCCTGCAGCGCACTGAATTTCTCCCAACGACGCTGCATGTGCGCCTGGCCGTTGGTGGCCTTAAGTGTTTCCATGCCTTCAATCGATTCAATTAATACGCCCTGTTTCAGCGCCGCATCTTTCATGTTTTCACGCATGATTTTTGCCAGGGGCCACTGAATGATCACACTGATAATGATAATCAGCGGCAGCATCAGCAAAGGCACAAAGCCCAGCGGGCCGCTGATCATAAAGATCACCGCGACAAACAGCAGCACAAACGGCAGGTCGGCCAAGGCCGCCAGCGTGGCGGAAGAGACAAATTCACGCAGCGATTCAAACTCACGCAGCTGGTTGGCAAAGGTGCCGGAGGAGGCTGGCTTATGCTCCATTCGCACGCTGATCGCCTGACGGAACAGCAAACTACCCACGATCAAATCGGCTTTTTTACCGGCGGTATCCAGCAGATGAGCACGAATAAAGCGCGTGGTGGCTTCAAATAGCATCGCCACGGTAACACCAATCGCCAACGACCACAGCGTCACAAATGCCTGGTTGGGGATGACACGGTCATACACGTTCATAGTGAAGAATATGCTCGCGAGCGCGAGCACGTTGATCAGCACAGATGCCACTGCAGCGCTGCGATAATAGCGACGATAGCGCCAAAGAGTGCTGAACAACCAATGCTTCTGGTTTTCCGGTAATCCCTCTTCCACGCGACGATCAATTTTGGCGGTCGGCTTGGCAAAGACAGCAAAACCGGCATACCACTCGCTGATTTCAGCATGCTCAATTTCCACCGGCTGCGTACCCACTTCGGGCAATACCACCTGATAGAAATAGGTCATTTTGTCTTCAGCATTTTTCTTGCGCACGCGGTCGAGCAGAATGCAACCTCCCGATCCCTTGCGCACCAGAATCACCGGCATGATTTGTTGGGGAATATCCCATAGCGCGCGCTCAACCAAGCCGCCGCTTATTCCAGCGCTTGCCAGCGATGTCAGCGCAAGAGAGGGCGAAAGGAATACATCTTTTGGCAGGCCGGCAGTCAGCGCATCAAAACTGCGACCGAGACCATAGTGACGGCATAGCCAGTCCACGCTTTGCAGCAGGGTATCGTCGATTCGCGTTTGTACGCGTGCCAGCGAATGCAGTTCCTGTTCCTGCTTTTGGTTATCAGATTCTGTGGCGTTCATGTACCGCATCTCATGTGATTTATCGTTGACCGAACCTGCTCGGGGAGTGGGAAAATTCTCGCTTTAGCAGGCTTTTGCATATACGGGACGGGTCTTGCTTTAGGTATTTGGGGCGCGAGTAACTGTTGTAACCCGCTGAAAAAATTGACTTAGTGTACTAAAATTTGCACGCTCTCCCTGTCTGACAGACAGGTACCATTACAGGGAACGATTTGTGTGGTAATCAGCTCGTCCTGGATGGCCGCCAGTGATAAGGCTGTGCGGATCGCTTTGCCGCGCCTACGTGCCGTTTCTTCGCCTTCCCGGGCGGAAAGGCGTAACACCACGCTGTGAATTAGCGGATGCTGTTGACGTAACGTCACTACCGTTTTGTTAATCGCTTCCATCCCCGAGATGCTCAGTGCAACAAAACTCTGCTCTTGTTTGAAGAGTTGCTCATTACTGAAGAGATAATGGCTGGGATTTTGCGCAGCAGCACGGTCATAGACGCAGGCCACCACGCTTGTGGCGCGGGAATAAACATGCACCTGACGGCGCGTCTGTTTAACTTCGCTTTCTCCACGCTGATGCGCCACAGCCACGGGTGGCTGTGTAAGCCGCTGTTGCTCATTGACGCTCAGATAGTAAGTTCGTCCTCCCTGCAGCTCTGCAGCAAAGCGCCCATCGGTTTTGCCGCGATACTGCGGATCGTTAACAAACGCCCCCAGCGTATGCTCGCCGGGTTTCAGGCAGAAACGGGTAAATCCGCCTGGTAATAAGCTGGTGTGGTAGCGCCCATCGACATACACATTGGCGGGATCGCTTTGCGGTTGCGGACTTTTTGCACGATAATAAATTACCTGTGCAAGCTGGCTAACTACCGGTGGCGAGCGTTGGTATTGTTCACCAAACGCGTTAGGGGTTTGCAGCATCGCGTCTGAAGTCGCCGCCAGCAGCAGACTACCCATAAACAGGCTGCCCAATACCAGATACTTGCACATCATATTCACTCCATAAAAAAGCCTGCCGTACATCGCGGCGGGCGTGCTGATTAACGGGTCGTTTCGACGCGGATCACTACGCGACGATTAGGTGCGTTGCAGGCTGTTTTTTCCTGCGCACTGCTTTGCTTACAGATCGCCACCGGTTCGCTGCTGCCGACACTGCGCACCCGAATATTGGCAGCCGGAATACCTTCATCGATTAGGATCTGACGTACGGTCGTCGCGCGCGCATGTCCTAAACGCTGGTTATCTAGCTCGCGTCCGATACCGTCGGTATGGCCGATTACGTCGATACCGTTTTGGTGTTGTTGATGGCTAATTAATTGTTTCGCTAGTGCCGCCAGCGTGTGGCGGCCTTGTGTTTGAATATCGCCCTGCCCAGAGTTGCCAAATTTAAACAACACATCGCTGGACAAGGTGTAATCCACCGCTGGTTTGGCGGAGTAATCGCAGACCACCACTGCAGAAGCGCGCGACAGAGCATGCTTTTGCAGGCGTAGCGTTTTCAGCTCGTTTGCGGCTTGCGCGCTGCGCACGGCATTTGGCCGTCCGTTAACGTTGCCGTCAACGCGCACGTAATAGGTATTACCGCCCTTGAAAGCGGCACGGTAGCGCTGTTCGTTTTTACCCTGATAAGCGGGCGCATCATTTCGATAGGCGCCCAGCGAGTGCTCGCCCGGTTTCACGCAAAAACGCGTGAACATACCCGGCAGCAGCGCCGCCTGGAATTCACCATCAACGTAAACCATCGCCGCATCGTTGCCGCTAATGGCCTGAGAACGGTAATAAATGACCTGCGCCTGTTCGCGGCTGGGTTCGCCCTGCGACTGCCACACTTCGCCAAAGGCGCGTGAATCGACAGCCGCGTGTGAGGAAACAGTGCTGAACGTACCGCCAGCCAATAACAACACCGCCAGGAGAGCCTGATTAGTATGCATAATTTTCCCCGGCGAGCCGCGCCGGACGGTTAAATTAAAAAGGTAAGCCGTTTTGATTCAGCAAGTCGGTTGTCGGGTCTTCGCCAGTGGCATTCATTGGCATTGCTAACGGCATCTCCTCCGGTAGCGTGAATTGCGCCCAGTCGCCCATGTCACTTTGTGCGGGAAGCAAATCCTCCAGTGAAAGCGCTCCGATTTCTGACGCAGTATCAGGCAGCGGTTCAGAAGAGTCGGCTATGCTGCTGGTATCAATAACGATGGTGGTGGGATCGGAAGGCAGTGAAACGTTGCCCTGCGGATCGGTGATCGCCACCACCAGATCGTGTTTACCGTCAGGGAGTGCGGTCTCAGGCGTAAATGACCAATTACCGCCCTTGTCAGCGATGGCAGAGCCAATCACAATGCCGTTGTCGCGAATTTCTACGCTGCTGCCGGGCAGCTGGCCGCCGCCTTGGAGGGTAGGCATATTGTCGTCAGTCACCGCGCCGGGCATCACCGCGCCCTGCTCGCTGCCCACGTTATCCCGCACTGCATCGATCAGGGCATGCGGTTCGGGTTGCGGCTCGGCCTCCATGGAGGATGGCGGACTATCTTCTTTATGATTTTCACCACCGTGACTTTTGGTGAGGAACACCAGCGCTGTGACGGCGCTGAGCGCACCCAGCGCAATCAATCCCATGGCCAGCGCGTTGCTATCCATGGAGAGATGATCAAATGCTGGCGCCGGCTCGCTTGATAGAAGGACCGGTGAGACATCGCCATCCAGCAATACAGCAGGATCTTGCGCGCTGTCGGCGTTGGCTGACACATAGCTGTGCCACTGGCCCGACTCGCTCATGCCGACTAGTTCACCGCGATGATCGTAAAAATTCTCAATGATTAGCTGCGGTTCACCCTGACTGCCCTCAAGCATCACCAAGAGGTTTTTACCCTGACGTTTGAGAGTGATATTTTCCGGTGCGCCAAGCTTGTCGCCTTCAGCCAGCACATAGCGAGCGTCCTTTACTGCTTTAACGGTGGCGGCCTGCGCATTGAGGTGCAGGTCCTGCGCCTGAATAATGCGCTGACCGCTAATTACCGCCAGATTGACGTTGCCCATGTTTGCCTCGTAATCGTTTTCGATGAGGCGCATTAAACAGGAAGGGTCTTATCCGCCTCTACAGGCTGGGTCTTGGATGGATTACAACGCCGTAGGAAATGTCAGCGGCAGGAGATTTGGCGGGATAAACAAAAAAACCAGCGACAGAGGCCGCTGGCTGGCACCACTCGTAGATGCAAAGGGAAAATGAACTTTTATTGGTTCTGTACGCGTACCACAACGCGACGGTTAGGTGCATAGCACTCAATCTGCTCGGCGCGGCTGCCGTCGCAGCTTGCCACCAAAGGCTCACTGCTGCCGGCGCTGCTTACGCTGATGTTATGCGCCGGCAGACCGCCTGACATCATCAGGTAGCGTACAGTGTTCGCACGCTGCTGCCCCAGGCGCATATTGATGGCCGATTTACCAATCGGATCGGTATGACCGATAATCTGAATGCGGTTTTGATCTACCCCGTCCTGACGAAGCTTACCAATCAGCTCATTAATTGATTCACGGCCTTCACCGGTGATGTCGTTACGGCCTGATTTACCAAACGCAAACAGGACATCGCTGGAGAGTGTGTAATCTGCATGTGATGCACCGATATAGCGGCACTGCTCAACGGAAGCCGCACGATTCAGTGTATGTGCCTGCGCTCTAAGCCCTTTCAGCTCACGTTCGGCTTGTTGCGGATTGATCAGCAACGGACGCCCATTAGAATCAGCATCGTACTTCACATAGTAAGTTTTACCGCCCTGAAAAGAATCGCGATACTGCTGCGCTTCCTTGCCTTTATAGAGCGGCGCATCATTTACGAACGCGCCCATTGAATGGCTGCCGGCTGGCACGCAGAAAGTGCTGAACATGCCGGGCAACAGCGAAGATTGGTATTCGCCATCAACGTAAACATGTGCGCCCTCTTTGCCCGCTGCTGCCTTATCGCGATAGTAGATCACCTGCGCCTGGCTTGGCGTGACGCTCGCCACTGGCTGCCAGACGGCACCGAACACTTTCTCGACATTAATTGCTGATTGTGCCGAAACGGAGAACAGACCACCTGCCACCATTGCTGCAATCAGCGAAGCGTTAAATTTTTTCATGACTTCTCCGCGGTGGCCCTTAAGGGCCACCGATTTAGATT
>Ga0308166_1000425_pt1 | contig 59706 bp, 75 predicted proteins | sample PhyCR2_2_FD_202137 | JGI IMG/M metagenome (GOLD analysis project Ga0308166, IMG submission 202137) | Phyllosphere microbial communities from UC Gill Tract Community Farm, Albany, California, United States - DLSLCC.R2 | ecosystem: Host-associated > Plants > Phyllosphere > Unclassified | place...
CCGAAGATAAAGAACCTGGGAGCATTTATCCCACCTCCGTGGCAGTGTAAGAAAGACGCGAATACCGCCCGCCACTCTTTTCGGCGGTGGCCATGATCAGTTCCCGGCCGACGTTGTGAACTACCGCCATCGGGCATCCTTGGCCCGTAGACCAATCCAGCAAGTCACTAGTCCACGTAATTGATGGGCGTGCTGACTGAACCGTATTCCAAGCACTGAGCATGCAAGACACGGCCCCAGCAGGCGGGGTAACAGTAATAAACGATCTGGTCATTGTTGCGCCCATGCCTTTGACTGTCGATGCGCGTGGTGTACCAATAGCGTTGCCATTGATGTCATAGAACGACAAAGCCACATACGAGTCCTGCCCACGCACATAGGCCGCGCCAGTAACCGGCTGACCGGGTAAGACGGGGATCTTATAGCGACCAAAAAATATGCTCCCCGTCGCACCCGTATTCATATAGGACTGGCCCGCCCACCCATCAAGCGTTGCAACCGGTCCGCCTGCAGTAATCTCAGTGTTCAAACCGAATGTGTATGCAGATAAGTCGCAGATCGATGCTGCTGGGTCTAAAAGGTTCGTCACCGGCGCGTCGGCTGACACGAATACGAACGGGCCGGGACCCCACTCACCGTTAGCGAAAGCTTCGAGTGCCGCCGCTTGTGCCGGGGTGGTAGCGTCTGATGTTCCAATGCCCCATGTCCTGCGCTGGATTGGTTTTAGCTGTGCTTGACGCTTGCCCTCGACGGATGTCTCGAAGAAGTACTTTTCGTCCATTTCAAGGGATTGACTGGAGGGGCATTTGATGCCGACCATTCGGCCTAGCGTTCCGAGATAAATCATTAGACCGCCCTAGCCCCTGCGCGATTCCGTGGAGTTAGGAAACGCACTCCCTTGATGCGGAAATCGACACCCTTTTGATAGTCCAGATACCGGTTGTATTCCAAGTACCCCAAGTAGGGCACGCGGATATAATGCGTTGTTTTCAAGCCGTCCGGGGTGGCATCTGTTCGTCCGATCATTCGATATGAATGCTTAGAAGAGGCATTTGTGTTGTTCATGAGACTCCTTAGAAACAGCAGTGGCCCACCGGTAAGGGTGAGCCACTACTTGTTTATCGGCGTGCGCCGTATTGCTGATTAACTTGTTGCATCGTTCCGTAGAACTTCCTGCCGTCGATCTGCACCATTGGTTTCCAGTTGGATAGGCCAGCCTGAACCGCTTGCGCAATCGCCTCTGGTGAGATGCTGGCACTTGCAGACTGTGCCTGCGCGTACCGTGCCACCTCATGAGAAGGCGGAATTGCCAACGCAAGAGCGGGTTGGTAGGCCGATGCCACGTCGTCACCCATAGATGCGTAAGTGCTGATCAGGTGTTGGCGCTTACTCTCAGCACCAACAATCACACCGTCGATAGAATCGACACCGCCGATGGCCATGGTCTTTGATGGTGAGTGCATGTCCAGTGATCGTCGGAAAGCTTTCTCTGCGCTCTTGCCGAGCTTGTAGAAAGCATCCTCAACATCCTTGGTCTTACCCTCTAGCCCGTTGACCAGACCGTCAGCAGCGTCAATACCGCCACGGTGCATAGACTTGGTGACCTCGTCGCCAGCCTGACCGGACCAGTAGTCCATGGACTTGTACGCGTTGTTGAGCTGTTCGCGCTCCTTGCCAGTAGCGCCCAGCAGGGCGTTACCAACCTGCGTTCCCTCGATGGTTCCGAGGTCTGCGATTTCTTGGATGATCGCTTCGTTGTAGCCCTTTTTACGCAGCTTTCCGAGCATCACGCCGAACCGCTTGATCTGCGCTGCTTTGCCCTGAGCTGACTTGATGAACGAGCCAGCCGACAGTGGGCCTTTCTGATCGCCGGAAAGCAGATTAGAAAGAACACCGCCCAACGAGTACTCGCCACGCAGCCCTGACGCGACAGACTTACTGACTTCTAGCAGTCGGTCACGTGCCTCAGTAGCTTTCTCAAGCTTTGTCTTGAGACTGTCAGAACGCTTCTCCAAGCTGAGCAACTGCGACTCCATGCCATACGCACTGGAACGCAACGAAGAACGTTTACCCTTGGACAGGTCTTTGTTCTGCGACTGCTCAAACAGCTTGTCCACAACGCTCATACCCGAACCGGAAGTGAAGCTGTCCGTGATTTCGCCACGCTTCAAATCACGCGACAAATCAAACCGAGCCTCAGACAAACGCCCCTGACGCTCCCGCTCAGCCTTAGCAGCCTCCTGAGCTTTTTTACGAGCCTCGTCAGCACGCTTCTTAGCTTCCTTAGCAGCCTTATCCGAAGCCTTCTTAGAAGAATCGCTAGACTTCTTAGTAGCCGAAACTTCAGCCTTGAGTTGCTTGAGCTCGTACTTAGCGTCGTACAAGTCAGCCTTGAGAGCCGCCTTGCGAGCCTTGTTCTTCTTATCGCCAGGCATCAACGAGAACTGACGTTGCAAACGGTCAACCTTCGACTGAGCCGAACCAACACGACCACCTGATGCGAGGCCAGCAAGGTGCTGTACTGCAGGGTCGTCGCGGTTGATCGCTGACAGGATGCCGTTGTATTTGTCGGAGCTCTTGTTGTTGATGATCCATTCGCGGTCATCCACCCAAGCGATTGGGTTTCCCTTGGAGGTCATCGCTAGGATTTGGTCAGTACCCAGCCCGGTGGAGGGAAGTTGCCCGCCCTCGGTGTAGCCAGGCAAACTTGCCCGACCGCCGTTAGCATTCTCAGTCAGCCCACCACGACCACCACGCCCAGTAGAAGTCTGACCTCCACTGACGACTACGCGGGTGTGGATGGTTGACCAACGGTCAGCGGCCGCAGCGTTCAACGCCGCAATAGCCCCACCAACAATAGGGTTAGCAGTAATCGTGGCGATACGAGCCTGAGCGACCGTATCCAACTCTCCGTCTGCTGTACCAGTGTTGGTAGCTTGCGCCTTGATCTGAGCTTCACGGTACTTATTAGCGACAGCGTCAGCTTTCTTACCTGTCACCTCAGCTGTACCGTTGTCAGTCACTTCGATGCGACCGTCAGGCAACGTTGTTACCTTGTAACCCATCGCTTCAAGAGCAGCAATAACTTGCGGGCTGTTCTCGTCGATCTGGATCCTACCGTCAGGAGTTGCCTTGACGAGCTCGTGAATACTAATCAGCTTGGCACCGATGTCGTCAGTGTTCGAATCGAAACTGATGTACACCGAGCCGGGAATCAAGTTCAGCTGATCGGCATACGCTGACGCTGCCTCCCTGCTGTAACCCATCGCCATTGCTTGTTCGATGAAGTTCTCACGACCATGCGCGATCTGTTCAGCCATCTCAGCGGTGGTGGCCCCTGCTTCACGCATGGGATCAATGACACCGAGAGTGCTAGAAGCAATTCCGTCGAGGGCTGCAGCGCTTTCCAAGTACTTCTGTGAAGTACTGTCTATTGCTTCACCGCTCTTGTTTACGACCTTGCCGTTTGCATCGATAGCTTCTGACGCAGAGTTGATACTTTCTTGAAGTCCACGGATCGCTTCGTTCTCACCGATGACAATCATTCCTGTGCGAACCATCGCATCGTAGAAGTCGTCAATCTTCTGCGCCGCAGCTTCAGCATCCGCAGCGATGAGCTCGTATGCTTCAGCTGCTGTCGTAGCACCCTGAGCGGCCGCTTCGCCAGCAGGTAAACCGTCCAACATCGCCTGAACAAGACGTTCCTGTGAAACTTGCGTCTCACCGTTAGCAGTCAATGCCTGATAGGCGGCATCACGGTACTGCGGGAACATGTCAATAACGTCTTGGACATCCGCACCACGTTCCGTGGCCGCAGTCATGACGGATTTGAACCCGGCAGCTGCATCTGAGAAGTTCCCGCTACCGGCGAGATCGCTCAGCGCCTGGTCCATCTTGCCCAAGTTCTCTCGGACCACTTCGGATCCGGATTCCACTCCGGGAAGCCAGGTTCCGAGGAAATCGTTGATGTTGTCGAAACCGCTCGTGTTGTAGAGTCGGTCCATTGCGCTTGCCAAGTCGTTTACTGCTGTTGGTGCGCCACCGACTCCGGAGCCACCGCCAGTCGCAACGCTTCCTTGGAACACCTTGTCGAGTGCCTCGGATGCCTTGCCACCCTTGTCTGCGATGTCGGTTAGAACGTTTACGAATTCAGTAGAATCAACGTTCTTGTCGAATCCCTTGCGGGCATCCGATGCAATAGCTGCTGCTGTAGCTATTGCTGTATAGGCTGCAGCTACTCCAAGCGCGGCTTTCTCCATCTTGGACATTGCGCCAGCAGACCCGCCAGCAGATTTGGCAGTGCCGGCCAGCCCATCATTGCCCTTGCGCAACGCACCTGCGAGGTCACGAAGGCCACCAACAGCGCCGATAACCTTTGGCGCGAACTTGGCGAATGCACCACCGGCCAGCAAAGCTACCCCAGCGACGCCACCCATTACTGTGAGAACTGTTCTTACTGGTTCGGGTAGGTCTTGCCATGCGCCGACCAGATCAGCGACCGCTTCAGCTATTCCTGCGACGGCCGGCAGCAGGACTGCGCCGGCATCGATGCCAGCATCTTTAATGTTGTTCCATGCGATACGGATCTTAGACTGTGCGGTCTCGTAGCGTTTTCCAGCTTCTTCAGCTAGTGCAGTGTTTTCTTCCCACGCCTTGGCCCCGAGAGAGAGTGAATCAGACAGTAGGTCGCCGGAGTTAGCGAGGGCGAGCATGACCTGAGTTTCCTCAGTGCCCTTGATGCCCATTTCCTTTAGTGTCGCGGTGACGTTGCCACCAGATTCGTTGACACCATTGATGCCCTTGGATACCAGATCCAAGGCTTCTACTGGTGCTTCACGGAACTTCGCTGCGAACTCGTCAGCGGAGACACCAGCAACCTTGGCGAAAGATTCTAGGCTGTCTCCACCTTCATCGACAGCACTACGCATCTTCAGCAGGACACGGGTGGTTACACCGCCACCGAGCTCAGCCTTGACACCCATAGAAGCCAGCGTGTTAGACAGGGCCAGCACGTCAGCTTCAGATGCTCCAACGGTTGCACCAGCACCGGCGATACGCTGAGCCATAGACAAGATGTCAGCTTCAGTCGAAGCGCCATCGTTACCCAGAGCAACAAGGGCAGAGCCGAAACGCTCAACACCCTTAGACCCCTCACGGTCCATCGTGCCCATGACGTTCGAAATCTGGGCGATGTTCGTTGCCGCTTCTTCGGCGGTCAGGTTCGTTGACTCGCCCAAGTCGATCATGGTCTTTGTGAAACCTGATACGTCCTTGCGTGCGACACCCAACTGGCCGGCCGCTTCAGCAACCGCCGCAATCTCAGTGTGCGTAGACGGCAAAGTCTTTGCGAGGCCACGAAGCTCCCCTTCAAGCTGTGCCATCTGCTCCGGTGAACCATCAACGGTTTTGGTGACACCAGTCCAAGCTGATTCCCAATCGATGGCTTCCTTGGTGGAAAGCGCCAACGCACCAACTATGGCGGCACCGCTGGCAACCATGCCACCAGATACCTGGTTCCAAGCCTTGTCGTTGTCGCGTGCTGTCTGGGCAAGCTTGCCCATGCTACTGGTTGCGACAGCAGACTTGTCAGCTAGGTATTGCTGATCTGACGCGAATTCGCGGGTAGCATCCGACGCACGTTCCAAGCCGAGCTCTGCAGCTTTGGCTTCGGTGACCATGCGCCCGAATTCGTCGCGTAGGTTACCGGACGCGTCATAGGACAAGCCTAAGTTTTGGGCGGCATCGCTAGAGCTTTTGCCGAGGCGTAGGAGTTCGGCGCGTGCTTCAGCCGCAGACTTCTGCGCCTCGGATAGCCCTTTGGCTGCTGAGGTTCCGGCTTTTTCTGTTGCGGTTGCTGTTTTGTTGGCGGCGTCTGCTGCGGCTGCCATGTCGCGTTTGAATGCGCCAATTTCGGCTTTGATTCTGACTACGACATCGCGCTCAGCCACGTTGGCACCGCCTATTCAATTAGAGTTTTTGGGCATAAGAAAACCCGCCAGATGCCCACAAAAGAATGTGGGAATCTAACGGGCTAGATCTTTGCCGTCAGTGTTACTACGCGGAGGCTTTGCCCTCTGCTTCATGCTTATCCAACGCCAAAATGTATGACGCCGTCGTTGCCGCGGCAATCTGCTTTAAATAGCCAGTAATAGCTACCAGCAAGCCAATGGGGAGAAGCCCAATAAATACTGGCGAGCCATCATTGATGATGACGATACCGCCGATGAGCAGTCCGATGACCGCAACTATGACCCCAATTGTTTGGAGTGCTGAGCCCTCATTTTGTACGTACTGACTTGAAGGGTGAGTGATGAAATTTGCCATGACAGAACCATAACAGCACGTTCAGACCTTTTAGTTGAAAGTCACATTATGGCTATTCGGCATCCCATACGGGGTAGAACAGTTGTCCTGGGTATTGGTTGTTTTTGTTGTCGTTGTGTGCGGCTTCTTTGGCTTCGCATGCGTGGCAGATAGTTTCTTTCCACTCGACACGACCGACATTGTCATCTCCGAAGCCGATGGATGAAGGGACGCCACATGAGTGGATGCTGTCCTCGTACTGTTGCAGGGCTAGCGCCATGACGCGGTCTTGTTCTAACCATCGCCCGGTGTCTGCACGGAAGCCCAACAATACGGTGACGGGGATCCTCCATGACCGGGCTGTTTTAGCCCAGGTGACGAAGTGTCCCCATCGCCGTGTTGTCATGGCCGCTACGATTTTGGGACGGTGACCTCTGGGGTCTCGTTGTTCGCCTTGTATGCGGCATCTGCGAGTAACCCGATTTGGGATTCGCCGAGCTTCTCGTACAGGGTGCGGGTCTGGTCGAGGGTGAGTTGCTTCCACCCTTCACCGACCTGCATTTTGGTGGCTTCGGCGATCATCCGCAACGTGGTCTCATGGTTGATGACCTTGTCGGTGAATTCCTTTACACCGATGCGGACGTAGGCGTTGATGTCTGCGGGCACGGTGATTTCCATGCGCTTGCAGGTTTTCTTCGCTTCGGCGCTTCCCATCGATGCGGCTTCGTCGATCTTGTCGGTGCAGTCTTTGAGGACGGTTCCGCGGATCGCGTCGGTTTCTTGCTTGGTGAGTGCGGTGACGCGGAAGACTCGCTTGGAATGGTCGATACGGTTCCATAGGTCGTCGATCTGCGCTTCGAGTTCGGCGTTGGGGTTGTTGGTACCGCCTAGTGCTTCGTCGCCTTCAGCTACTTGTTCTACAGGCTGTTTCTGGGCTTCGAGTGCTTCGACCTCGGCGATGAGGTCCATGCGTGCGTAGAGGTTGACGTTGTGGGTGTTTCGTTCGCCGGTTGCTAGCCACTGGTCGAGGTCTAGTTCGGCGTTTGGTGCAATGTTTTCAGACACGGTTGACTCCTACTTGTTTGGGTTTAGTTTTCGATTGGGATTCGGATGACGTGCTTCACGTACCCGTCACCGAAAGTGTTGAGCTTTCGGGTTCCGTTTTCGTTGCGTTCAAACACAACGGCGGTTACTCCCTCGGGCCCAACGTTGAGGTTGGTGAGTTCTTCAGGTTTGAATCCAAAGTTGTTCAGGAACTCTTTTAGCTGATCGCGGGTGATGGATTCCGGCACGCCCTGAATGGTTTTCGCCATGGTTGACTCCTAAAGGTTTGGGAGACTCCCTAAAGGGTTTAGAGTCCGGGTAAGAGCGGGAGTCAAGCACCCCTACCCGGACTGGTCTTTACCTGCGGTTACCGACTATGGGCCAGCAACGATGGCACGAGCCTTGAACGCCTGCGGAGCAAACGACATGCCGAACTTCTCGTAACCAGCCGTAGCTGGCGACAGTGGGCGTGGGGTCAAGGTGGTCACCTGCATCACGGATACTTCATCAGCAGCCACATATGGCGTATCTGATGGGTCTTCGCCGTCAGCAACCTGACCGATACGCTCCACGAGGTAACCGTTGATGTCCTTATCGGTGAACGTGGTCCACGCGATGTCGTCGGCGGTTTCCTTGAATCGGAACATGTTGAAGGCAGCTTCAACAGTGTCGATACCAGGCGCACCAGCTTCGATGTCGTCACACAAAGACTGGTCGACAACAATGTTGGTACCGGTTACGCCGAAGCTGTAATCGGCTGCGGTTACGAGGCAAGTCAGCTGCACGCCAGCGTTGAGCTCTGCCGCGGTTGGGCTCTTGATATTCGCGATGGTCGGCACCCAGTCAAGGCGACGGTTCGCGGTGTTCAGCATCTTTGGTCCGGGAGCGGCCATTGCTATTTACCTGCTTTCTGGGAAGGAACTTCTTTGAGTCGTGGGAATCGTCCGTCGACCCATGTTTCTGGGACGGGACGGCGAACGACTTCGCCTGTGACGGTGTCGTACACGCGTACTTTCTTGTTGGGGTCGTACACGCGTTGTGGTTTGGCTGGTTCGGTCACGGTGTTGGCCGGCGCGGTGGCTGGCTCAGTGACCTGCTTGGGGGTTGCCAAAGGGTTGGCCTCCTAATTGGTGGTGAGCCGCCATGAGAGCGGCAGATAGAACCGGGCCGGTGTGACCTGGTTGTCTGTGAGTGGCTTCATGACCCGGAATGCGTCTGCGTCGGGTTTTAGCCAGTGGTTCCCGATTCGGGTGTTTGTGAGTGCTTGTGCGACGAGTTGCGCGCAGGCTCGTGAGTGTGCGGGTGTGGGGCCGACACAGTTAGTTTGTGGCGCCCAGTCGTGAACTTGGGTGTCTGTTTTGCCGGTGAGGTCCGGGTCTTGAATGTCGGCGGTGATTCCGGCGAGCAGTAGCACGTACGGGAGGATGTAGCCTGCGCCGTCGGTGGGGAGCTTTTCGGGTACGTACCCGTCATAGATACGGCCACCTAAAGCGGGGATTGCTTTTAGGGTGGCCGTGAGCTCTGTATTCAGTTGTGTAGCGTCCATTTACCCGCCTATTGCTTTTGCTGCGAGTTGTTCCATTGCCTGCGCGAACGCTGGTTCGTGTTTGTCGGCTGCGGGCCCCATGAATGGTTGGGCTGCCATACGGCTCGTGCCTAGCTCGACGTAGGTGGCGTAGTTTGCTGATGCGCGAACCTCGGCTGATGGTGAGTCTTGGGAGACGCTCCGCAGGTCGGAAGTTGTGATCGATGAGCGCAGGTTTCCGGTATCTACCGGGGAGAGTGTCTTAGCCGTAGCTTCGATATCCTTGGCAGTCTTTTTCACGGCGACTTTTGCTAGCTGACCGACGATCTTAGGGACAGTGCCAAGGTCTACAGCGAGGGATCGCAATTCCGATGCATCGAAGCTCACGGGATACCGCCTAAGGGTTTTGTTGGGTTTGGTTTTCCCATGCGATGAAGTCGTTAGCCCACAACTCGGATCCGGTCATGCGCTGTTTGAGCGTGTACTCAACCCCGTTGCTGGTGACGATGTCGCCGCGCTCCCCCACGTGAAGCGGTGGAAGCGGATTCACCGCAAGGTACGGGAGCTGGATCAAGTATTGGCGTGACTCAGTTGGCTGGTCTGTTGGGAACGCTGTTGATTCACGCTTCAGCTCCTGAATACGTGCCATCCCAGACCAAACCGGCGTGCGTCCCGTCCACCCGTCAGGCAACGGGAATGGTGCTGGCCCATCAGTGACACGCTCAATGACACAGTCCGCGGTCATACCCCCGGCAACCACCGGACGATGATGCTCAGACCAACCAGGCGGGATGATGCTAGATCCGGGGAAAGGCATCAGAAGACCCTCCACGATTCAAGCTCATTCAACCCGGATCCGGTGTCGATAATTTCAAACACGCCACCAAAGTGTGGGTCTTCATTGTCAGCTTGATCGCGTAACCCTGCAGCGAGTTTCCGCAGTGCTTCCGCAACCTTCGCGCCATCGGTGGACAAATCCTGAGTCCTGATGACCTTGGAGACCAGCACTTCGGACACTGCGATGGCTTCGAGCGCGTCAGCAGCTGCCCGGTAGACAGCCCACCGTGCCCCGTCTTCCCAGCCCTGCATCTCCAAATAGGTTTGCAAGGTCTGGTCATCGATCAAGGGCGGGGTGGCCATGTCTGCGATTAGTACACGCACGTGCTTGATTGGTGTTTCGTAGTCCATGACCACCACTCCCCTATCCGATGTGTTTAGACAGTGCCGTTCGAGGCGTAAACGCCTGAGGTGAAGCCCTTGTCGATGCCGTAAACGTCGCGGCCACGGAACCAGATGGAATCGTCGTTGAACGATCCTGCATCAACCGGTACGGTGCCGCCGCCTGGGCGTTCGCCCTGGTCACGCTTGACGCGGATGTCCACGTTTTCCTCGCCCGAAAGCAAGGTGCGGATGATTGCTGGCAGATCTGAGGAACCTGCAGGAACCAGAGCCCAACCGGTGGACTGTGCAGCGCCGAGGCGCTTGCCAACCGCACGGGATTCCAGTGGGGTGACGACACCCTTGAATGGGTTCTGAACGCGGGTCTTGGTGACCTTCGCGCCGTCGGTGACCTGCATTTCCAGTTCGTACGCGTTTAGCACGCGCAGAACCTCGGAGCGTAGGCCAGCCGAGTGAACCAACACGAGGTTGGACACGTCGACCAGGTCGCCACGGTGGTCAACAACCTGTGACAACTGCTTGATAGCAGCATCCAGGTTGTCAGCGGTGAACTTCTTGGTGTCCACGGTGCCGAAGAAGTTCGCACTCCAGTTGCCGGCGGTAGCGTCGACCAGCAGGTCTGCTACACGGCTGTTCTGGCCCTTGACCGAACCGTTGCCCAGTACTACAGGGAAGTTGGCTAGTGCGGTGAACTGGCGGGAACGGCGAAGCTCCCACGACAGGCCGTAGGACTTACCGTGCTTTTCAGCACCGTGAGTCAGTTCGGTTTCGTTCATCGAACCGGACTTGTACTCTTCGAGTTGCTTCACGGTCTCGAATTCGTCCGAGCCCCACAGGTCAACCAGCTTGTGACGGTTGAAGTCGTCAACAGTGGTGTTGGTGAGGATTGGTTCGAATTCCTTTACCGCAGCTTTCTGGGCTGCGATGGCCTTCTTGGTGAATGCGTCACCGAGCAGGATTGGGAAGTCGTCGGTGCTGAATGCTTCGAGCAGGCGTGCCTGTGCGAACGGGTCGGATCCGGTGCGGCCGGCACCGAACAGCTTGGCGGCTTCGTGGACGCGCTCTTCGTGGGAGGATGCGCGGCGGAAGCCTTCCTGTGCAATTTCGTGAGTCATGGTGTTGACTTCCTTTCTTAGGCGGTTGCGCCAGCGGTGTAGCCGAGCGGCACGACCTCAACGGGTGCGGTGCCGGTGGTCTTCGATGCGAGCGCTACGCCCCAAGGGGTGTTGCCGGTCGCGGTGGCGGTAAGTACGCCAGCCGAAGTGATGTAGACGGGCAGGCCCTGGGTGGCGAGAGCACCGGTAACGGGGATGTCCCAGGAGCCGTCCAACCAGATGGTGACCTTTTCGCCGATGGCAGCATCAATCTGTGCTACGCCGGAGATCTGGCCTACCTGTACTGGGTCGCCGGACTTGATCGCCTTGGTGGCGGTGACGGTGATGTGTAGGGCGTTGGTGTAACGCTGGTTCTTTGCCACGGTGTTGCCTCCTTAGAGTGCGTTGATGATGTCTTCGTCGGAGACAGAGGTCTTCGACTCGGTGATGGTCTGGGAGCCAAGTCCGCGTGGCTGGCCTGCACCTTGGTCGGCTTCGTTCTTCGCTGCGGCTTCGGTGACTTCTGCACGGAACTTGTCTGCGTCGAAGTCGTCCGGGGTTGCTGCGGATTCGGCCAAGCGGGTGTAGAGCGCTGGTGCGTCTTCGCCGAAGGCTTCTACGACGATGCGCTTGGCTTCTGCGATGCGGTTCGCGGTGGCTTCGGTTGCACGCTCTGCGGCTTCCTGTGCTCGTGCGTCCTTTTCGGCCTGCAGTTCTGCTTCCAGCGCGGTGGCCCGGCTGGCGGACTCGCGCAGGTCGGCGAGTTCCTTGTCATCAATGGTTGCCATGGTGGCTTCCTCCTGATTTTCGGTTACCCCAGCCGGGACCGGCGGGGAGATTACGGGGTCGTATTCGACGCGTCGGCGTACCTCAACTGGGTCGCCGGTGAGGGTAACGTTCACACCGGTCAGCCCATAGGCCTGCCGGAAGTATTTGTCACCAATTTCGTAGTAGACGTAGGTGTCATCGTGGTCAGCTACCCAGGCATAGTTGTCGTGGGTTGCGCGGACTGTGGCTTGCAACCACATGCGCACGTCGCTGGCTGTTGCTTCAGCGATGATGGACCGTGACTCTATGGCTTTGGCTGCTTCTAGGATTTGGTCGACTTTTCCGCCACGGCCTGCCACGGTCACGAGGTCTGCACGGTTGAACGGGTCGGGAATGATTCGTTCAACGACTTTTTTCCCGGACTCGTCCGTACTAATCTCTGCGCTGGCGAAGATGCTGGCGCCAATGTGTTCGTGGAAGTCTTCGACAAGGTCACGCCATGCGGAAGCTACTTTTGCTTCGGCCTGTAGCGCCCCGCCTTCGCCGATGTATGCGTCTTCGTCGAGGACGATGGCGAGGTTTCGTAGGGAACCTTCGGGGCGTTCCATCATCTCGGTGGGTGTGTCGTGGTCGATCATCCCCAACGTGCCACGCGGGAATGCACGCTCAGCGGCGGCGGTTGCCAGCACCTCGGGTGCATAGTCTCCGCTTGACCCGGTGCCGGGGCTGATCAGGGTGAGCAGGATTCTTCCGGGGCCGCGCCGGGTTGCGGTTGCCGCTTCGCGGATTCTTTTAGGCACGGGGCCTCCTATAATCATGGTCATGGGGTTAGACAACGCGAATGACACACCAGGTGAACCGGGGGCATGCCCGGGCCATGAGTGGCGGGTCGGCAAGGTGTACTTGCGTCCGACTGGCGGATCCATGTCGGTTGTCTGTAAGTGGTGTGGGACGGTGCAGTATGAGCCGTCACGAAGCGATGGCTTGTAGGTCCCTTACTGGGGTTTGTGTGTAGGAGTCTCGCCATGCGTCTGATTTGCGGAGTGTGGCGAGGTCTTCCCATTGGATTTGACCGTCGTTGAGTAGTTGCATCCGGGTTGGACCCATGATTGCTAGTTTGGAGTCGTCGGTGAGTCCGTCGTACCAAGTGCGTGCGTCGGGGAAGGTGTCGGCTGGTTCGTCAATACCTGTGAAGCCAAGCTCAGCCCACGACTTGGTGATGTCAATGCGTGCACACCGGCCGTTCTGATGGTCAATCGGTCCGAACTCGTCCACCGGGTACAAGGTGCCATGCTTCGATAGGCAGGACGGGCAGGTGCGCCGATCTAACGTGCACTGCCACTTCCAACCAGTCAGCAAGTCAGTGTTGGCTTTCGCTGCAGTCTGAGAACCTCGCCGATGCGCATCCAACATCTCAGTGCGGGCGATCCTGGTTGCACGGGCTAGTCCACCGTTGAAGTGTCCTTCGGTAGCTTTCATCAGCTTGCGGGCCACTTCACGAGGATTGTCACCGACTGCTATGCCTCGCACCAGTTCTTGGCGCATCGCTTGAACAACCCACCCAGCCAACGGCTTGCTTGCCGCATGAATCTGTTGGGTCGTTCGGGTAACGATTGCGTCCAATGCTTCCGTTGCGGGTGCATCCAAGTTGAATGACACACCGGCTTGGTCTGTTGGTAGTTGTGACTGTAGGACTGCTTGGTGGGAGCTCACAGCGTCGAGGACTGCGTCAGCGAGACTGTTTTCGATGACCTCGTTCGCTCCACGTGTTAGCTCATTGAGTGTGGCTCGTGCTTGCCTGAGAGCGGACTGTAGGCGTCGGTTGCGTGCGACTACTGCACGGGGCAACCGGTCAGGCGCACCGTGCAATAGATCCAATAGGGCTTCGTTGAATAACGGTGTGAGTGAATCCCACGCGTCAACCCATGACCGGGTTAGTGCTATGACTTGTTCGTCGGTCATGCGTTGCAGTCGCCGGCGTGTGTCGGCGGCTATCAAGAGTGTTTCGTCTGTGACAGCCACCAACATCACCGCCTTTATACTTCTTCTGCTGGGTCTTCGCCACGGCGGAACGCATCCGCAGCGGCTTGACCGGCAGCACCAATCGGGTCAATAAAGTTGCCGTCTTCGTCCTGCAGTTCAGCCAACCATTCGTCAACATCACGCACGTTCAACGCACGCATGACCAGTTCAGCAAGAAGCAACGGTGGGATGTGACCGTCTGCCTTTTCCAAGGCTTCCATCATCGTCTTAGCGTCGATCTTAGAGATGTCCGGGAACGTGATCGTTAGCGTCCGGTCTTCCTCGTTGTTGAGGATGGTCTCTAGCCGGTCACCGTCACGAACAGTCTTCCCTTGACCACGCAGTAACCCGCGTGGTGCGATGACTGCTTGGTCGATGACGTAGCCGAGGATCTGACGGCGAGCTTCACGCCACACGTCCTGTCGGCCCTGCATGGTCAGCTCGGTTGGCTTGTCCAACGTTTCCGCCACAGCTCGTGCACCGGTCTGGCCAGGGTCAGCCAACAACATGGTCACTGGGATACCCAACGCAGTAGCAACCATGGCAGCCAGGGGTTTAGCCGACTCAGAGTCGATGGTCGCCCCAGTCTTAGGGATCGCTTCCAGCTTCGTGTCATCAGTAGCGTTCACACTGCCACCAGCTGTCATGCCCGGAATCTTTTCCAGTTCACGACGAGCATTAGCAGCAGTACGTTTCCCGGACTTGCCGACGCGTTGCCAAACAATCTTGGACAGCGCATTCATCATGACAGCCCATGATTCAAGGAATTCCTTGTACCCGCGAGCCCATGGGATTGCTGCGTATGCGTCGCCGATGCCGTACTGCCAACCGGTGAGGGCGTTGACCTTCACATGGTAGATCGGGGCATCCCACACGATTTCGTGCTGTTCGTTTGAACCGGCTGGCCGGTAGAAGCGTTGGCGGATCTGTGGGCGGTAGTCGTAGCGCGGATGGTAGGTGATGACTTCTTGTTCGTCGCCTGTGGTGGTGCGTCGGTTGTAGACCCGCTTGTAATAGCGGACTGTCAACGAGTCTTCAGGGTCAGTGACCTGTTCTTGAATTTCTTCGAACTGGATCACTCGCGGCTTCACACGCCCAGTGAGTGGGTTGGTGAAGAGTGCGAAGAACACGTTGCCGTCAGTTCCCAAGGCGAGCTCGTTGCGTGCCTGGGCTTGCGGTCCTGCGAAGACTTCGCGTACTTCGGCGTCATCCAGCCATGTTTGAACGATGTCGTTGACTTGTTCTCCGGTGGCTGTGGTTCCAACGCCTTGCCCGAAAACATATGCTGCACGCAGTTCTAGCCCACGCTTGATTAGCGGGTTAGCAATCGCGTATATGCGGCACAGTTCAGCGTTGCGACGGCGAGCCTCTGGGGTGAGTTCTCGTTGCCCATCCTGCAGGATCCGTTCCCAGCCAGCGTCTTCACGAGCCAACGACAACTGCGCCATGGACTCAGTGAGGTTCTCGATCTTGTGTTCGAGCGTATCCACGGTACCTACAGGGACCGTCTCTGTTCCGGTGGTGTCTGATTCTTGGGCGAATCCAAGCCAAGTGCGTAAGCCCATGGGTGACACCTCGTTTCGTTAGTACTGGGAAAGGTAGTAGCCCTGTTCGTCCAGGACGTCGTATTCGTCAGGTTGGACTAGTTCATCTTCGACACTGTCTATCCGGTGCAGGAGTAACTGGTTGACTGCTTGGGACATGGTGTCTAGCTGGTCATCGTTGGCGCCTGCAGGGAATGACAGTGCTTCTTGGGTGAAGTTTTCTATCCACGGGCATAGCGTCGTGGATGGGAGCACAATGTTCTTTGAGAACGCCAATGGTGAAACGGCGGATACGCGAGCGTATTTGGATCCGACTGGTTCAACTGGGATCAGGCCGATGATGGACTTGTTCAAGGCGTTCATTACTGCTGGGCCGTTGGCTTTGTCTTCGACGAGTTTGGCGGTGGCTTCTGGCCATTTTGCTGTGAGCGCGGTGATCGCGTCACAGGTCTCGTTGAAGTTCATCCGCCGGCGCACCTGGTCTAGCAGGTAAGCAATGTTGCCGACGCGCAGCCAGACTTGGCCAACAACGTAGTCGCTGGTGTTCTCACCCTTGAATGCGAGGTCCCATGACTGTATGAGTTCGTGGTCGTCGCGGTCGATGCCGGGCACTGTGTGCCTGCCGTCGGGGTGTTCGATCCAGAGTGGTTGGTCGTAGCGTGCCCACTCTGTTGGGAGTACGCCGCCGTCGTCCAAGGTTGGGTTGCCCTGGTAAAGGGATTGCCACACTTTAGGGCCGACAGAGACTTTAATCTGTTCCCACTGCTTCGGGGTGCGTTGGCGGGCTGATTCGAGCCAGTCACCGGGTTTACGCCCTAGCGGGTCACCTTCGACAGCTTCGGCTGGGATGTTGAGTACTGTCCAGCGGTCTGCGTCTTCACCTGCGAGCAGACGGCCTGCGAGGTCGTCAGCATGCCAACGAGTCAACACTAGGATGACCGGTGCGCCGGGAGCCAGACGGGTGATGCCGACTGACTGCCAGAATCCCCACGCTTGCTCACGATAGGTTTTCGAGTAGGCCTGTTCAAGGTTGCTGATGGGGTCGTCAATGAACAACGCATCAACAGCACGACCTGTTAGACCACCACGGATACCGACTGAGCGGACGCCACCCTTGTTGGCTTCGAGCTTCCAACGTCGTGCGGCACCGTTGTCTTTGGCAACACGTAGCCCGAGGTCAAGGGTTTCATCATCGCCGTCGTTGGACGCGATGTGGTTTCGGATGTTCCTGCCGAACTCGTCTGCGAGGTCTTGGGCGTAGGAAACAATGGCGATACGTCGGTCAGGGTTACGGGTGAGGAACCAGAGAGGCCCAATCGTCGTGACACGGGTGCTCTTGCCTTCCTGCGGTGGAAGGTTGATGATCAGCCGGTCAATCTCCCCCGCTTCAACCTTCACCAGATACTCGTCGATCAGATCCAACGCGGGAGTCTGCAGGGTGGTCGGCTCGATAGCCTTAGCCAGCTGTCCGGGGGTCGCCCAGTCATGCTCGGGTGCTTCGAACATGCGGGCTGCGTACTCCGCCCAATCAAAAGCGGCAGACACGGCAGCACCTCCACGGTATTCACGATATGATCGGGCCATTCCATTGGTCCTACTTGGGGAGAGAACTATGAGCAACGAGACCGCGCAGATCGCTTCGTCTCTGGACGGAATCAAGCAGTCAGATGAAGAGTCAGCGATTGAGTTTTGGTACGCACGCGATCTCATGGCTGCTCTCGGGTACAACAACTGGGAGAGCTTCGCGAATGTAGTCAAGAAAGCCCAGACAGCTTGCCAGACGGCGGGGATACCAGAGGATAACCATTTTCGTCAAGCGACGAAAATGGTCTCTATCGGCTCTTCTGCGATGAGACCTATCGAAGATGTGATGCTCAGCAGGTTCGCTTGCTACCTCGTTGCACAAAACGGGGATCCAAGAAAAACGCAAATTGCGGTGGCTCAAGCTTACTTTGCGTTGCAGACGCGCCGCGCTGAACTCCTGGATGAGCAGATCGAAAAGCTGCAACGGTTGGAAGCAAGAGACCAGCTGCGCCAATCGGAGAAAGCCCTCTCCGAGTCGTTTGCAACACACGGGATCGAGGATAGCAAGTCTTATGGGATTATCCGGTCAAAGGGAGACCAAGCATTCTTTGGGGGGTTCACGACCCAACGAATGAAGGACAAGTTCGGGATCACGTCCACCCGCCCGCTAGCCGACTTCCTTCCTACAATTACTTTGGCGGCCAAGACCTTGGCTACTGAGATGTCCAAGTTGAATATCGAGCGCTCCGACATCCACGGCGAATCTGCAATCACCGTGGAGCACGTAGCCAATAACAAGAGCGTACGGAACATGCTGGGTGAGCGAGGCATTAAGCCCGAAGAGCTCCCCGCGGAAGAAGACATTAGCAAGGTCGCCCGCAAACACGTAAAAGAACAAGGGCAATTGCACAACAGCAAACTGCCTGAAATAAATAACGACTAGAATCTCAAGTTTTAGTTATTGACGGCGGTCGTTTTGTCCGCGGTGTGCGCCTCGCGTAGCGGGTCGCATGTGTGTTGTGTCGGCTTGTTGGCCGCCGTCAAGTTGTGTGGGGCAGATCTGGATACCCGTTCGAACTTTTACAGTTTCGGATCATGTCCAGTCTTAGCGCCCTGCGCGACTATTGGAGTCGTGCGGGTTGGCAGGGACCCCTCGTGCGACTGGCAGGACTCGAACCTGCGCGCCATGGCTCTACCAGCTGAGCTACAGTCGCTCCCCTGGGTCTCGTGTACCCGGGGGCTATTTGGTTGTGCGTGCTGGTGGTGCCGGTCTTGGCAGGTTGTGTCTACGCCTTGGGGGTACGTAGTCCTGCTCTCAGCGTTCTTATTGTCGATAAGGTTCTCCACCCGCTGCGCAGATCTTCACTGGTTACAGTTCTTCGATCTTGGCTTTTAGCCTAGTGACACTTCCACGGTTTTGCAACTTCTACGCGCATCTTTTGCTTGCAGTGCTTGCACTTGTTTGCAGTACTTTGAGTACTTCGGCTGGCGAGTGGCCCTCCTGCCGGGTTTTGAGGTCGCATCGTGGGTGGAGTTTGCCTCTGTGCACCCATTGTCTGGCGGTCGCGTATTTAATCGAGTAGCCGGCATCTTTCAGTGCTCGGACTACGACGGCGAGTGGTGCGATGTGGTGCCAGGCTTGGGCGAATCGTTCTGTGATGCGGTCAGTTAGGTCGTGTTCGCGGTGGCATTCTTTGCATCGGCCAGTGGTGGCTGTTTCGTGGCCTTCGACAATGCCATCACAACGGGTGACAGTACCCTCGGTGTTCAGGTTGAGCGCCCCACACTCCCCCAGTGGTCGCTTCACAAGTGGCCTGTCTGCTGCCGAGAGTACACGCCGTTCAAGGTCACGCAACTCTAGATAAATGTCGGCAACGTAGTCGCCCTTGCGTAGATGGGTGGCCATGGCCCGCAGGTACTCTGCAGAGTGGAACGTGGTGGTGAAGATCCTCAGCAGGTTTGGTTCCTCATTCCCGTTCACCCAGTGCGCGAGCTCGGTTAGCCGGCGTTCGTATTCACCAAGCCGTTCAGCCATGTCCAGATTCAACGGCGCACCAGGCGCCGACGTACCAGCAGAACCAACACGTGGCTGCACGCTCATGTTCGCCAACGTCGCCTGCGCTGTTTTCAGCGTGGCCGGCACACGATCCAAGACGGCGCGGAACCGGGTATCGCAATGATTGCAGAGGTACAGGCCCGCGGCGGTGGTGTACTCACAAACTAAACATGCCATCAAAATTGAATTCCCTCGTCTTCTGAATACTCGCGGATTACCATCAGCCCGGCCAATCGATCCTGAATAGACGTGTTGCCTCTAACCTCGACCAACCATTGGCGAGCAGATTCGCATATGTCCTTACACAAGATATCCACTTGGAGCTGCAGTACGTGATCAATCTGATTTAGGTGAATAACGAATCCAGGAGGCGGCGCTATAACAATGAAGCGCTCTAGACTTTCACGCGCCCTTTGCAAGATGATGTCGTCGGAACCCTCGTGCAAGACCGCGCATCGCAACGCATACAGGTCGTTCCCGCTCAGAAAGATGTGCTCTTGATCCCCGCCGACGCGCCGCGTGTACTTGGGTGTGAAGTATGTATTCACCCACTTCGAGTACCTCTTCGCGGACCCCTCGGTTGGGGCCACCATTTTGGCGCAAATGTCTGGGATAGTCAGCGCCAGCGACAGAGCGGCATACCAATTCTTCTCAGCAATAGCTTTCTCGACTGCGACGATCAGGTTCTCCATGCCCTAATCCTATCCATCCTGATCAATCACCGACTTGTGCAGGTCTAACCCTGCCGGAGTGTCGGTGCCGGTGATGTTGACGGGGTGTGTTGGTTCGATGGTGGTTTGGAGTAGGCCGGACGGAACAAGGACTTCGACGATCACGCTTGCACGTCCGAGCGTGTACTCCGGCTCGGTTGTGCACAGGCGTTCTTCGGCGATCAGGTTGCCGGTGTGAGTGACACCAGACAGCGTACCGGTCACGGTGTCGTCGCCGAGTTCGATAGTGATCGTCTTGCCGAGGTCTGCGCCTGATAGGTGGCGGGCTTCGCGGGTGATGCTCATGGTGTTCCTCCTGTGAGTTGGCGTAGGGCGTTGGGGACGATGGTGGGGAGCATGTCGGCTTGGATCTTGGAGAGGTTGAGGGCGGCGAAGATCTGCTTCAACGCGACAACGACGAGTTCGGCTTTCTGCTCTTCCAATTCGATACGCCGTTGTTCAATACCGGCTTTGAGTGCCATGGTGGTGAGCTTGGCGAAGTGCTCACGTTCGGTCAGATAAATTCGATACCAAGTCGAGAATCCTGCCTCTTGTACGGTCATATCGACTGGCCCTTGGGCACCGATACCAGCCTCAGTCTTTGTTATCCCCCATACAAGTTCGTTTGGTTCGATCTCTGCGACTCGTTCGCGTAGCCATTGGACGTGCGCGTGACTGATCCGGATCTCTTGGAGCAGTGCTTGGGCTGGGTCGACGTCAGGGTATTTGTCGGTGATTCCGAGCGTGCCTATGGCGTGGTTCAATTCTTGTTCCGCGATCCTTGCTTCTGCCGCTGTTTTAGCTTTCGGGCTATTACCACCGTGCCGGCCACACCGGACACCGCCGGGCACTGGGGAGGATCCGCAAGCTTCGTCTTTGCCGCGCTTCTTGGCGCCGCAGATCAGCTTCCCGCCGCGCTCTTGCCCTGGGGCGTAGGTGGGGTCGCCTTTGTATCGTTTGATCGCTTTGCCCAGGTTCTCAGCGGTAACTCTAACGACCATCGGCTGGTTCCTCCTTGTACTGGTTGGCGCGGGCGCGGAGCCATGCGGTGATTGGCTGGGCTACGCGCAACCGGTCTTGTAGGTTGCCCTGGATCAGTTCGTTCCAGGCCTTGTATTGAAAGGCGTTGGCTACCTCGTTGAGTGCTTCTGCTTTCGCTTCGGCGCGGACGGTTTCAAGCCAGCCATCGAATGCGGTTTGCACCTTGGAGACAAGTTCTATGGCCTGAGTGCGTGGCAGTGGATTCAGTTCGTTGTCTACCCACGCGTCTCGTAGTTCATCCACGTTCGGGGTGTACGCCCCGTGGTAGGTGGCTGCGTGCTTCTCATTAGCGCTCATGGGAATCTTCTCCTATGTTTTTGATTAGTAATTTCTGTGCTTCGACCTGTATTGTTTTCCCTTGTGCATCTCAGTCCTGATGCTGAACGAAGTCACTCGATCCCAACAGGAGGAAGTTATGGGTTTCATTGGTTGGATTGTTTTAGGCCTTATTGCTGGTGCGATCGCTAAGGCGATCAAGCCTGGTGAGCAGGGTGGCGGCTGGCTCGCTACCCTGGTGCTTGGTGTTGTTGGTGCCGTTGTGGGTGGTTGGATCGGCTCCGCGTTGTTCAACGTGGATATCAGCTCGTTCTGGTCGCTTTCGACTTGGTTGCTGGCCATCGGCGGCTCGCTGATCGTCCTCGTTATCTGGGGACTGATCACACGCAAGAAGGCGTAATTTGCGCGACAGAACGGGGTCTTACCTTTCGAGGTGAGGCCCCGTTCGCTATGCCTAGGCATCACGCACCTCCGGGCGGTAGATGGACAGTTCCGCCTTGTCTCCGAGTGACCAGCTCCGATCGGTCTTCACGGTGAGGACAACGAGAGTTTCATCTGGCGCAAGTTCTGCTTCCAGTTCGTGATTCCCGTCCCAGCTGATTAGGTGGATCTTGGCCGGGATGGATTCCACGCTGTCCACTACCGGCTGGGCGACGGCGCGGTAAGCCTCGATTGCGCACTCAGCAAGGTCGTCCATATTGCCGCCATTCTCCCAGCAGTCGAAAGTTGCGGATCGAGCGTGTGCGAGCGCGTCAGGGTTTAGCGGGGGCTGGTTCACTTGGTGTCCTCCTTAGCCATTTCACGTGCTTTACGGGCAACAGCGAGCCATTGCTCTTTAGCTAACTGGTGCGCTTCATCCCAAGAATTAATTGGTTCTAGGTGGACACGATACGTGTTGAATAGTTCCAACGCTTCAGCTTCCAACTCCGCCCGCTCCTTAGCTTCGGCGTCCACCTTTTCTTCAATCAGGATGTAGTTGCATAGGTTGTCTACTACTTCCTGGATGTAGGGAGAAGGTGTTTCAGCCAACCCCGCCGCTTCGAGGATTGCGAGGGCAAACTTGGCTGATTCGTCAGGGGTATATCGGACAGCTCTGGCGCCGGGGCCATCGCTCGCCACGACCAGTGGCCCGCGAGAGTCACTCATAACCGTGATGCTCGTGTTGGGTCGCTCCGTGATCGTCAAGTACTCAGTCGGTTTCATTGTTTTCTCCTTGGTTGGTTCGTGCCATACGGTCGGCTAGTCCTTCGTCGGCCAGCTTGCGGGTCGGGCAAGGCCAGCGCTGCCAGTTGCCGTCGTCAGTTCCGCATCCCGTGCAGACCTTGACGAGCCGTTCATGTCGCCCGGGATTCGTGAGCGCCTCAACACCCTCGTGCAGTTCTTGGATCGCTACCAACGCGGCACGCATGGCCGGGATCTTGTGCAAACCGTTCTCACTCATTGCTGTACTCTCGCCAGCCGTCATCTACTTCAAAGTGGATCGTTTGCATAGCTTTGGTGACTTCTTCCTCGGTGAAATGGCCACGCACAAGGTAGTCCTCAATCGCGGAGAACGCAGACTGCAAAGCGTCTTCGATTTCCTGCTGTATGTGCCACTCGATCCTGTCGGCACGTGATTGGTTCAAGATGCTGATGGAGTGGCCTTAACCGTCGCCAGCCCAGTGCTTTCCTTTGTCATCCTCGGTGGGGATCGGCTTGTTGCAGGTCTTGCACAGTCCATAGTCTTGGCCTGGCATTGGGTCGAAAAGGTTGCTCATTCGTCGTCCTCGTTTTCTTTGGTTTCTTCGTTAGTTTCGGCTAGCCAGTCGGTTAGGCGGAGGATCAGGCGTTTCACGCCGGTGCTGAAGGCGTGGATGATTGTCATCACTCCCCCCTTTAGACCAGGTACAAGCCGACAGGGAATCTGTCGTAGTCGGGGTATTCGTGGCGGTAGTAGGCGAGCATCTCGCCGTTGATTGGTGCGCACCAGTCAGCGTCAGCGTTGTGCGCGTCAATGATTTCGGCGACTGAATCAGTCGGATACACACGCAACTCACGCTGCGTAATGGTGGTGGTGCTCATTTGGTTGACTCCCCATCCCCTGCCGGGTTGCTACCAGCAGGATCTCGTTTACTTATCGACAGTTGCAACCCTAGCAACCATTGGTTGCAATCACAACCAGCAAATTATGCTTCCAGCAGTTTGATAACAATCACAAGTTTCTCCGGCCCGTACCCGCCATGGTGGATGAAAGGGCCGGCCAGGTACTCGCTGGAATCATCAGCCAGAAGACCATAGTCAACGAGCCCATCAATGACTGGTTTCAGCGTTGGCATAAGGTTGTGCGGGTCGTACCGCACTTTGGTTTTCTTCCAGACGTACACGTCGATTTGCACGCGCTGAAACCCTTTGGGCAGACGGTTTTGACGAGCGATCATGTGCGCACCGTGGCGCCAAGCCTGGGCGCGTTTGTTTCGTGGTGCCCAGTGTTCTTTCCGGTTGAGGTTGAGCCAGTTGGCGAGCTTGGGTAGTTCTAGCCGGATTTCGTCCGGGCTTCCGTTAAGCGGTTTACGTTCCATTCTAAGAGCCTCTTTCAGGGTTGAACGGGGAAATACCCGCTCAGGGGTTGTTCGTTCGGAGTAGGCCATGTTTGGCGCTTGCTGAGTGCTTGTTCTGCGCCTGGTGATTGCAACGGTTGGCGCAAGTGGATTTAGAATGGGGCTACGCCCCGGGTTGTTGTTCCTGCTAGGCGGCTGGCGTTTTCTTGGAATTGGCGTTGGCCTTCGGAGTAGTGCTTGTCCCATCGGTCTGGGTTCCGTTGTCGCCAGCTGAGTGGGTTGGGGGCTTTGCCTTTGGGTGGTTCGAGGGCTCGCTGTCTGGCGATTTCACGATCGTATTCTTCGTTGATGATTTTTCGTACGGATGCTGGGTCGATTGCGGGGTGTTCTTTGCCGTTGATGCGTGGGCGTTCATAGTAGACCTGGATTGCTGTGGTGACTTCGAGTGAGGTTTTGTTTCCGATGGTGCGGCCCCAGAGTTGGGCGTTGGGTGCGGTCATTTGGACTCGGGGGTCGATTCCGTTGGCGAAGGTGATGCATGCGCGGAGTTCTTCGGGGCTCATTGTTCGAGTTCACGTCCTTGGAATGGGTTTTGTGGGTTGGGGTTGTAGCCGCTCATTGCTTCGTAGCCGTTGAGCATTCGGTCGGTTTGCCGGTGTCCGGTGCGTGAGCTCGTTTGATTGTGGCGTTGTTGGTCGCCGAGTAGCCATGCTTGCCATGCTGCGGTCCAGTCGGTTTTGAATTGGTTTGGTCCGGCGACGGATCGGTAGTGAGCTTTGAATTTTTGGGTGGACGCTTGGGTGTTGATGTTGGGTGCGTGTTCGAGTGCCCAGGCGTGCATTTGGGCGTCGACCGTGAAGTTTGGTGGGAGTCGTTTTCCGACTTCTCCGTTTGGGTCTGGTTCCGTTTTTTCGCGTAGTGAGTTAACCCCAGATATTCCGTTAGGAATATCTGTAGATGTAGCTGTAGATGTAGGCAGGGCCAACTCTTGGTCAGCGTTTGGGGTAAACGTAGGGGTAACTGCAGGGGTAACGTCAAGGGTTAGCTCAGGGGTAAACCCTTGGGTAAATTCGTCCATGTTCCGTGCTGGGAGCTTCATCAGATCGAGTACTTTCTGATTCTCGAAAGCTTTCATTTCTGGGTATTCGCGGTGGAGTCGACGCAGCTCGTAAATGAAGATTTGGCGGATCTCGTTTGATGCGATGGCGCCGTAGGCATTCACCATGGAAACGGTGAGTTTGGGTTGCTTGAGCAGGCCGTCGTGTCGGCTGAATGAGCGGATCAGCACTTCTTCGGTGTCTTCGTCGATGAAGATGAATCGTTCTGATTGAAGTTCTGCGCCGAGCCGTTCAATATCGCGGCGGGAGGTGCCTGCGGAGAATTGGGCTAGTCGCCCTGGTCGCCAGTCTGCGACTCCGGCGTAACTGAGTTCTGGGTGGGTGAGTATCAGCTCGTATAGCCATTGTTGGTCGCGGGTGAGGGTTCGCCAGTGGTCGTCTGTCCAGATGTTGGTGTTGATGTTGGCGCGGTCTCTTGCCATTGTTATTCCCCCTTTCCGATGTAGCTTGCTATGACGTCGTTTCCGGTGCTGTATGCGTCATAGTGTCCTGCGGGTCGGAATGCTGCGCGGACGCCTTGTTTGATTTGCCATGCCATGGTGGCTGCGGCGTTTTGTGTGCTGGCGGTGGTTACTTTGGCCCAGACTCCGGGGTTTTGTTTGAGGTGTTGCGCGAGGTCTGTGTGGGTGCGTCGGTCGCGGGTGTGGTCTGGTGCTGGACGGTATTCGAAGGCTTGTTTCAAGGTGTTTCACCCTCCTTGCTATATGTCATATTGCTATCGTAGCAAGCACTGGTAACGCAGAGAGCTACCAGTACTTGCAGTTCGTTTCACGCTAAAATTGCTGTCGCTGTGACTTATCGACTTGTCGTGTCCAGTGCCAGCCGCCGGCGTGTTCGTAGTATCGGACGTGTTCGGCGGTTGTTCTTTTTTCGGCGATGATTTCAGCACGTAGCTGTTGCGCTGTGCGCTTGTCTGGAGCCCACACCTTCCCGCAGTAGGGGTCTGGACAGATGGGGCGTGGCGAGCAATGCGGATGCGGTTGAGCGGTCATTTCTCCCCCTTTTGGTTGTGCTGCTTGCAGTCTTGAGTGATTGCCACTTGGTATCCTCCGAATTGGTTACCGCCGGGAACGTCACGTGTTGCTGTTCGGCTATTGCCTCGGCAGTCAAGCAGTGGTGCGCCGGTGACCATGAATTCCTTGGGGTAGTCATCTGGGAGCTTGTACTTCTTTTCGTACCCCGACGTTTTCCCCTCAAGGACTGGCAGGTCCCTCCACCCGGGCCAGCAGTGATCCAGGTACTCGTGCACCGCGGCGTTCGTGCTGATGTGAATCTCTGACCACCATTTGCACCCGCCACAGTAGACGCGGGATATGTGCCACTTCACGCACGAGCACCAATCCTCTACGTTGTGAGGGCAGTGAAGAAACGAATTGAACATGGCCGACTTATGATCAGATCCCACGCTTGACGTTTCGTGGTAGGTGCTCCAGCCAACGTAGGTTTTCCACCTGAAGCCGCGCTTCTTGTGAGCTTCTCGGAACGCCAGCAACTTTTCTTCGAGCGCTTCGGGTGTTCCAGGATGCCAGAATGTTACCGCGTCGATAATCGGATTGAGAGCATCCAGCGGAATGACGCTTGGTTTGTCCGCTTCCAGCAGGTCGAAGATGTCCAACTGGCCGGTAATGACGGTCATCGCTTCCTCCCTATTGCTCTTGCCTCGGATATGGTTCGTGCTCGTGCCAGTTCGTCTGGCGTGATCTTCTTATAGACCGGTTGATCGTTGGTGTGGCAGGAGCACTCTTGCTTTCGGCTACACACGTCGTATGGGGTCCAGCAGCAGTTACGTTTGCAGATGCTCATGATGCTTGCTCCAACCAGCCGTCAGCCTTCACAAACCGCTTGCAGTCGTTGCAGTAGTAAGCCTTATCCGGTGCGTACCTGGCGTTTCGCTCTAGACCACACCGTTCGCACTCCCGGGAATGCTTCGTGTCCAAAGCCTGAACTGCTTGAAATTCAGCCACGGGCGACACAGCAACCACAACAACTGCGGTAGGCCAATCCCCCGGAACCTCACGTCCGAGACGAACCATCACGTCTGGCTCACCAGCGGTGATGACACCGTGACGGCGTGCCACCTTTGGCAAATCTTCAATCGCTTCCGTGATCAATTCCTCTTGAGTCTGACCGCCGCCGATGACAGGCCAGACAGCTTGAAAGACACCCATTACGCTGCGTCCTCGTCTCGTACTAGTGCGAAGTCAGTGATCTTTCCGGGCTGAAAACCGAACCAGTCAGCAACCAACATGTTGTCGTCGTCGTACACGGTCACATAAGGCATGGTCGCTGGTACGCCGAGCTCGTCAGCACGTCCACGAATAGCTTCAGCAAGCTCATGTGCGTCAGCTGCGTCTGCTTGAACTGTCACGTATTCGACGCTGGATTTGTCTAGGACCCGTTTGGTTCCTCGGCACTGCTGGCAGTTCTGGGTGGTGTACAAGGTGATGGTTCGCATTGGTTCTCCTGAGTGGTGTTGGTTGGGTGGCCTGGTCCGACTACTGGCCAGACCACCCAGGGTGTTTACTGCGGATTAGTGCTTCGCTGGAATCTCATAGGTGTGTGAGCACTTTTTGCAGATCAACCATCCGCACAAACGCTTTGTGCAGTGCGGGACTGAGTGGTTGGCTGCGGGGCGTTTACAACGTGGGCAAACTAGTTGCTTGGCCATTGGTTTAGAACGGTGGTTCCTGTGCGGGTGGGTTGTCCCATCCACCGCCACCGCCACTGTTGTTCCAACCGGCATTGTTGTTGTTTGGTGTGCGCCCTGCAGCGCCTTCACCGTTTCCGCGTGCCGTGCGAGTGACTTTCGCTGACGCGTACCTTAGGGATGGGCCGACTTCCTGAATTTCCAGTTCCATGACGGTTCGGCGTTCGCCTTCTTTGGTGTCGTAGGAACGTGACTTCAAGAAGCCTGTCGCGATAACACGCATGCCCTTAGTTAGGGTTTCCGCAGCGTTCTCGGCTGCTTCCTTCCACACTGAACACCGGAGGAACAACGCTTCGCCGTCCTTCCATTCATTCGACTGGCGGTCAAAAGTCCGCGGAGTCGAAGCAATCGTGAAGTTAGCGACCGCGCTACCCGAAGGCGTGAAACGCAGTTCCGGATCCGCCGTCAGATTGCCGATTACAGTGATAAGGGTTTCGCCAGCCATGGTTAGGCCACCTCTCCGTCGATGATGGTGTATGCGTCTTCGATGTCGTCGCCGACTACTTCGAGCCAGATCTGGTATCCGTGCACCTGTGCTGTTTCCTCGATCAGGGCGAGGCTGTCAGAGTCCAGCAAGGAACCGTCCTGAATGCGGATGACCTTTAGCTTTGGGTTCAGTGCGATGGCCATTGCCATGGATACGCGGATCTGTTCGGCGCTGGATGCTTGCTTGAACGGCACGCCCTGGTAGGTGACTCCGTCTTCGGTGAAGCCGAGGCCGTCCACTGGGAACGATGCACTTGCGAGGCCGTCGGCTTTGGTCTTGGCGATCTCGTCGAGTTTCGCGGTCAATGAGTTTGCTTGTCCCTTGGCTGCTTCGTGCTGGAATGACAGCGACCCGCGTTCCTTGGCCTTACGCACGAGACGGTTGGTTTCCTCCGCGCCGTCGATCTGCGACTGGATGCTGGTCAGGTCAATGGGATTGTCGTGTAGATCCAGATGTTCCTGAGTCTCGGAAGCTGATTTCTCAGCTTTTTCAAGTTCTGCGCGAAGCTGAGTGATTCGATTCCAAGCGTTCTCGGCGGCGGTATACGCCCGCGAGTAGGACTCGTTGTTGTCAACGCCCTCCCGGTACTCACCCAGCAGTTCGGAAACGCTGACTTCGTTTGCCGGCACACCCTCCGGCAGTTCACCGAACTGTGCGAGTGCAGATTCGAATTCCTTTACCCGTCGGTTCACTGCGGTGCGCTCGTCAAACACCTGCTTGCGTTCGTCCTCCAACTGGTCCGGATCAAACGGCAACTCCACCAGTTCCAAAAGCTGTGCCAGTTGCTTCTTGTCATCCAGCAACGTGAATGCGAGCGGATCCATGGACAAGTCCCCCACGAGCTCGTCCAGCTTCGCCTGCCCCTTCGGGTACTTCGCGCCGTCCTTGCCGGTCAATGTCAAACGGGAACCAGATGGGGTGAAGACACGGGTGACGGTCAGTTCCTCAGTTTCAAGGACGATCTCTGCCCGATCTTCACCGTCACGGATTGGCTTAGGGGTGGTCTTGCTGTTGGCGCCACCAAGTGCTGCAGAGATGCTGTCCAAGACACTGGACTTTCCTTGCCCGTTCTTCCCGGCAACGATGACCAGGTTTCCATCTGGATCTGGTTTGATCTCTACGTGCTTGGCACGCTTGTAGTTGGTTGTGGTTAGCGAAATAACTTTCATGTTGTGTGACTCCTCGTTCGGTTCTCTAGTTGGATACAGAGAACAAATTTGTCCTTGCTTGGATGGCGGCTTTCTCGGCATCTAGCATGTTGTCGAAACGTCCTAGATGGATTTGCTTGCCGTTGTTCTTCACGTACGCGACCCAACAGCGGCTTCTTGAGTTCCAAGAAACGCCCCGAATTCCTGATGCAGAGTTTTTCTGTGCACCTGACCTGTTTTCGCCATTCTGCTTTCGCGTTGCAATGCGCATGTGGGATGCATTAACGCAACGTTTGTTATGACAGAGGTGATCTATAACGAGCCCGTCTGGAATAGCACCCATGGAGAGCTCGTACGATATGCGGTGAGCAGGACACACCGCATTCCCGATCCTGAACGCTCCGTATCCGTACTTCGTTACATATGCCGTCCAGTTCCAGCAGGTTTCGGTTTTATCGACCTTCGCCCAGAATTTGGTTTCCCACAGATTGCGCATATTCGATTCCTGGTTTGTTTGGTGACCGCCCGCCCCTAAGGTGTGGCGGTCACCGGGTTGTTGATTCCAGTTGGTTAGGACTGGATGGTTTTGGATCCGGCTTCGGTGATCCGGTCCACCACCTCAGCCGGGGCGCCCTCAGCAACCGCACGGTTCCAAAGGGAAATCAAGGCGTCTCGGTTCCCCTCGGTCTGTGCAAGCTCTGCGTCCCAGTCAGTTTCGAGAACCGCTGCTGGGCCGTCGTCTTGCATCTCGCCTGTTGATTCGTCTGCCACCGGTTCATCGACTGACTTCGGTGCTGGGTCAGGGTTCTTGGTTGCAGGCTTGCGGGTGAGCTTTCGTGTCTTCACCGGCGCCTCGGCAGGCTGTGTAGTCTCGCCCATGTCTTCCAGTTCCATCTCTTCAGCGCTGTACGGCATACCTGCCAGCACGTCAGGGGCGATGACTCGGCAGGCTTCGGCCTGAGCCTTGGCAGTGAGCATGGCGATGGGGTCGGTCTTGTACTTCGCGTTACTCGTGTAACCGGCTTGAGTGGCACGCTGAATGGACCAGGTGAAATCGCTCCAACGTTCCTGTCCTTTACGGCGTGCGCTGATGGTCACAGATTCGTTGGTTGCTTCGGTCCGTACGATCTCGTGCCCCTGCGCCATGACCAAGGCGACCATTGTGCGGGCGTACATCGCTGGGCGACCGTGAACAACGAAGATGTTTGCGAGGGCATTCATTGGGTCGAGGCCTACGGACTTGCCGGTGAGGATTGCTGCGGCTGCTGCTTCGGGCTTGCCCATGAAGTCTTTGGGAACGAATGCCGTTTTGCAGAGGGCGGTTCCGAGCTGGTGTGCTGCGCCGAGTTCTGCAGCCCATTCAGCGAGCTGGATGGTTCCCGCGCTTGCAGGCAGAGATGTTGGGGTGGCGATTTCGCCGGCTGGGTTGAATGGTTGGATACTCATTTGGGTTGACTCCTAGATGTGTTGGTTAGGCTGCTCGGGCTTGTCGTGCCCGGATTTCGGCGATCATGTCTTGCAGGACCTTGACCATGTGTTCAGCGCTGTCGACTGGGATGATGACTTCAAGATCTGGTCGGTCACACTTGCGGAGCTTCCCGTACATCCGGCTCCGGTCGGTTGGGTACATGTCGATCGCGATAGCGTCTTCGTCGTAATAGAAGGCGATCTCGTCACCGCGGTGTTCATCCTCGAACTTGTAGGCGCTCATTTCTGTGCCTCCGGGATGTCTCGTACTTGGATGTCGAGCCCGTATCCGTAGTAGAACGGGTTCCCGGGCGACCATCCGACTTCGAGTTCCACGACGTCACCAAGGTCCGCGTAGATGTGCCAGCGTTCGAACTCTTCAGTTGTCCCTACGCCAGTTATGACGTGGTCGATCTTGTCCAAGTGGAGGATGACGTTTTCAACCTCGGTGAATGCGCAGCAGTCTGACGTGTTTTCAAGGACTACTTGCTTTCCGTTGTCCAGGGTTAGAAGTGTTCCCCGCCCTGTGCCCCACAGATCGTTGTGGACTAGTGCGTCCTTGTCGACGGCAACGATCTTGCGACCTACGACGTGACTTGCCAGCGTCTCGATATTTTCTGGCATTGTTCCGTCGTCGGTGTCCCCGTCGAGTTCTTCGGCAGGATATGGATTCTGACTCATGCTGCGACCTGCATTTCGGTTGGTGGGTTGATGGGTTCGAGCTTCTTCTTGCCTCGCGCTTTCGCGTCCTCGTGGACGGCCTTGGCGTGGAGGAACTGTTGGAAGTGTTCGTCAATCTCGGCGGGAGACGATGCCAGCGGGTACAGGCTCGTACCTAGCGGGCTACCTTCGTACCGGGCGTTGATGCCTTCGCGGTCCATCGGTGTTACGTGAGCGACGAACGTCTTCACAACCTCAGGCATAGGGACTTCCTTGTCGCCGTCCATGTAGAACTCGGCACGGGAGTACGCTGCGGTCTGCAACGCGGTCTCGAAATACACGCCCTTGGAAGTTTTCAGGTCAATCTGGATCAGCTTGCCTGCATCAATATCCGCTTGGGACATGAGCAGTGGCGACGTAGCCAGGAGGTCGACCTTGCCGGAGAACCAGTGCTCACGATTCGCCAACACAACTTCGACAAGCACAGGGCTGATCTGCCATTCGTCCAAGAAGTCCATGTACCCCTCGACAAAACCAACAAGGTCCTCAGGTGCTTCAACTTCACCTGTGGTGGCGAGCTTCTCAGCGAGGTCGTGCACTTCAGTGCCACGTTCGGCAGCGCTGTCACGCTCCTTGTTGGGGAGCGTCTGCATGAACTTGACGGACTGTTCGGTGTCGCCGGCGAGTAGTTCGGCGAGCTTGTCAGCGTTGGCAGGGTCGGTAACCCATTTGGCAACTACGCCTGGCGCCCACCAGACCAGTTCTGGTTTCGGGATTCCTCCACCGAGGATGGTTGTAACGCCTGTGACGGGTCGGTTATCGAGCTTGTAGCGGTGTGATGCTTCGTTGAATGTCAGGCTCATGACCTATGCACCTATCTGAAAGTTGATGACTGATTCGATAAGGAATGCCGTACTGCACATCGCGATGATTCCTAGGCCGATCATTGAGACCAGCACCCGCTCCCCCAGACTGGTGAGCTTCAACCCATTGCGTTCCATCCACCGGCTCATGCTGCGTGCTCATGCCGGCGAAGGAACCGTTCGATACTTGATTCGCGGATCTTCCACGTACCGCCACGATTGGCCGATGAATACTTGATTCCGACCAGGTCGCCACGACGTAGCATCTTCCGCACCGTTTCCGGGTGAGACCGCAACCGAACTGCTGCCTCCGGAACCGTCAAAAGATCGTCAGTTTGTTTAGCCACGGTGGTCCCTCCAGGTCTTTCCGATCCATTCGTATTGGTGTCCGCCATTGCGGGATTTGACTCGGCTTGTGGCGTTAGCGTGTTTTGCGATCCATCCGCGTCGCTGAGCCGTGGTGAAGATTGAGCCGACCATGTTCTTGTGCGGTGCTGGACGCCGCATTTCCTCGCGGAGGTCGTCTGCTGTGAACCGCCGGCCTTGCGTGGCCCAGCGTTCAACGATGTCCAGTGCGTCTTCGCGCCATGTGGTGTCTTCGAGTGCCATTGGTTGTGCAGTCACCGGCGTGTCCTTTCGTCAGTTATTTGATGCAACCATCAGGCTTAGGCTGCGCAACTACTGGTTGCATTTTCAGGGTCAAAAAGTACGGTTACGTCTACGCCAATAACCTCCGCGATGCGTTCTGCGGTGTCTGGCTTGCAGCTGGTTTTCTTTCCGGATGCGAGTTGGCTAATGAACGCCTGGCTAATGTCAGCTCGCCTAGATAGTGACCGTTGTGTGATTTTGCGCGGATCGATTGGTGATCCGTTGCGGTACGCGTCCATGTCTTCTTTGGTGTAGATGAATGTTCGGAGCCGTTGGGCTGACGATAGTCGCATATAGGTTCCCTCCTGCCACTTTCGCTTGGTTCTAAATGGGGACATCTGCAAACCTTTCTAGTTATCACTTCTTGCAACTGCTGATAGCAATAGTATGCACTACTGGTTATCACTAATGCAACCTGTAGTTGCAACTTTTTGCACGGAACTACGACAATCCGCGGAAATTCGGGGTCAAATTGGTTATCACTTAGTGGCGACTACGGCAGAATTAGGGGTTATCAGGTAGAACAAGCGTCCGATGGCACGCAAACCAAACCCGGCAGAGGATTCAAACCATGAACACGAAACCAAACCAAGGCATTCGCGATCTAATCCTCAACAAGCGTGGAGATCGTAGCCTCGAATCCTTATCCAAAGCCTGCGGCGGTGTACCTACTCGCGCCAACCTTGATCGCCTGATCAATCGCCCAGTACTTAGCTGGCCAAAAGAGAACGCTGTCATCCTCGGACTTGCCCGTGGTTTGGGTGTCCGCGTCATTGACGTTGTCACCGCATACGCAGCGTCGCTCGGGCTCCCCGTTGAAACGGACACGTCGAACTTGACACTCCAAGGCGCCGGGAGCTTGCCAGAAACTTCACAACGAATCATTCGTGAGACCGCGGAGAACATGATGTGGTGGCAAGAGCAGACTTCAATTTCAGACAATTCGGAAGATTCTGACATTGGCGAAGTTCATGAGCTGTTCCCCGAATCCCGCGTGGCCGCGGATAAGGGTGAGCCAGGCGTAGACCCTGAGCAGCTGCCTGAGTGGTAATTTCCGGAAGCTTGAACTCTAAAGTGTCGTAGGACTCATATACATTCGAACTCATGTTCGAAGAAGTCCTTTCACGCATACGCCCGCGAATCATAGAGGCGAACCTCCCCAATAACCTCTGGGGAGCCTATGACCTCGTTACGCACACCATCGCACTCAGACCGCGCCTCGCACCAATTCAACGACGCTCCACGCTCTCTCACGAGACCGCGCACGCAGTACTTGGGCACACAGGCTACTCACCCCGCCAAGAACGCGCTGCAGAGGAACTCTCGGCGTCCTGGCTAATACAACACGACCAGTTCACCCAAGCATCACTGATCTACGGCACAGCAACCGCCCTAGCCAACGAACTCGAAGTGCTCCCCCGAGATATCCACGCATACATGCGCCTACTAAAGCGCACCCAAAAACAGGAGACACCATGGCCACCGGAAGGATAAACGACCTCTGGCACCGAAAAGACCGAAGCCGAACCACGAGGTATGGATCCGGAAAGCGCTGGCAAGCCATATGGACCGACGGCACCGACAACGTGAAAAAGCGATCTTTCGACTACAAAGACGCAGCCCAAGCATGGCTTGACAGTAAGACCACCGACTACACGCTGAACCCACACGGGCTCAAAGCCGACATGCTATTCAAAGACTTCTGGGATAAGTGGCGTCAACAACAAACACACCAGCGGGCCAGCTCACTTCGCATGATCGACTCTGCCGGCCGCAAAAGGATTCTCCCCGCCTTCGTTGACCGCTACCTTACGGAGATCAAACGAGAGGACATTCAAGCCACCATCAACTCATGGATTGCAGACGGGATGGCTCCGTCAACCGCACGGCTCTACTACACGTATATGCGCCAGGCATTCAAAGAAGCTGTATTCCAGAAGATCATCCGCGAGTCCCCGTGCGTGAAGATTAGCTTGCCTCAGGTGGAGAGTAAGAATTTTCAGTTCAGCAAAAAGACTCTAGATCAGTTGATCGAACTGGTTCCGGAGCCGTACGCCACGGCTATGCGCGTCGGAGCGGCGACGGGGTTGCGACCGAGCGAGTTGTTTGGCTTGTCCAAGCAGGACATTGATTTTCCAAATAGTGTCATTCGTTTGACGTTGCAAGATGCAAGCCGTCGAACTGGAGAACTCGTCCGTGGGCCACTAAAGACCAAGTCTTCACGACGAAGCGTGAGTTTCGGACCCATAATGCGGAACATTCTTCTAGAGCTCTGCAATGCTTCCGGGCCAGAGGGTCGACTGTTTCACGCCGAGGGGCTCGTGCAGATTTGGAAGTACGAGGCCGTGTGGGTGAAGGCGCGCAAGTCGCTACCCGAGATTGGGCCAGGCTGGCATCAGCTACGCCACTACCATGCGAGCGTACTGATCTCCCATGGCTTCTCGCCCGTGGCTGTGGCGGCACGTCTGGGGCATAAGGATGCTAACGAAACTTTGCGGACTTACGCGCATATGTGGGACAGTGACGGGTCGGCAATGGCTGCTGTTTCAGATACAGTTGTGGCGGCCTAACTAGGTTAGACCGCCACGAAACCGCCACAGCTAAGCTGGATCCCTTTGTTTATAAGGGATCAGGTATTAGCGTGCGTAGTACTCGACCACGAGGTTCTCTTCGCAGGTCACTGGGATCTCTGCACGCTCAGGAGCGCGCAGGTAGGTAGCCTGAAGGGCTTCCAGCTTTACGTCCAGGTAGCTAGGAACAGCTGGAAGCACCTTTGCGTGCTCACCTGCTGCAGCCATCTGGAAAGGAACCATCTTCTCGCTCTTCTCGTGTACGTGGATCAGCTGACCCGGCTGTACCTTGAAGGACGGACGGTCAACACGCTGGCCGTTGACCAGGATGTGACGGTGCACAACCAGCTGGCGAGCCTGCTGGATGGTGCGAGCGAAGCCTGCACGCAGAACCAAAGCATCCAAGCGGGACTCGAGCAGTGCCAACAGGTTGTCACCGGTCTGGCCGCCGAGGCGCTTAGCTTCCTTGAATGCGTTCAGCATCTGAACTTCGCGGATGCCGTACTGGGCACGCAAACGCTGCTTTTCGCGCAGACGTACTGCGTAGTCGCTGTCCTGCTTCTTACGGGCGCGGCCATGCTGGCCTGGACCGTATGGACGGCGCTCCATGTACTTTTCAGCTTTAGGGGTCAATGCAAGGCCGAGCGCACGCGAAAGGCGTACGGTGCGGCGGGCACGGGCGTTAGCCATTAATGTGTCCCTTTCGATCAGCGACGGTATCTACTGGCCTCCAGGATGGAGAGTGTGTGGGCGTCGCGGCCCTGCTACACTGCAACCCTGCTCCAGTACGCGATCGCTCGCATTCTGGGCATGGCTTGCCAGCCAAAGATCAAGTCTACACGAAACCAGTACGCCTGGCGCTGAGTTCTAGCGCACAATTAACGCTGCTTTTTACCTCGTACCGGGTCCTTGCCGCGAATGATTTCACGCAGCCGGGTGAGCCTGGCGCCAATGGTTTTTTCGGCCCCATTAACTGTCGGCGTGTAGTAGTTGGTGCCGACTAGATCATCGGGCAAATACTGCTGGGTGGCGATGGAATGTGGCGCGTCATGGGCGTAGATGTAGCCCACGCCGTGGCCCAGTTGTTTGGCACCGGGATAGTGTGCGTCGCGCAAATGATCTGGAACCAAGGATCCCTTGCCTTCGGCTACATCCGCTAAGGCGGCGTTGGTGGCGTTGTAGGAGGCATTGGATTTTGGTGCGGTCGCCAAATGCACGGTCGCTTGGCCCAGCATGATCCGCGCTTCGGGCATGCCGGTCAGTTGCACCGATTGGGCCGCGGCGACGGCCAGGGGAAGGGCGGTGGGATCGGCCATGCCAATATCTTCACTGGCTGAAATCATCAGTCGCCGGGCAATGAAGCGGGGGTCCTCCCCCGCGGAGAGCATACGTGCAAGATAGTGCAGGGCGGCATCCACGTCGGAGCCGCGGATGGACTTGATGAATGCGGAAATGATGTCGTAGTGCTGGTCGCCGTCCCTGTCGTAGCGCTGGACCGCTTGGTCCATGGCCAGCTGGACGTGATCCGCGGTGATCTGCACCGGCGGGGCCACGCCAGCTCCGGCGGCGTTCCAGGCCACTGCCCCGGCAGCTTCCAGCACGGTCAGCGAGCGGCGGGCATCGCCCTGGGCCAGCCGGACGATGGCATCGCGCTGCTCCTCTTCGAGGATCACCTGGTCGTTGAAGCCGCGTTCGTCAGATACGGCGCGTTCAAGCAGGGTCGACAGGTCACCGTCGGTCAGCGGACGCAAGGTCAGTAGCAGCGAACGCGAGAGCAGCGGGGAGATCACCGAGAAGGACGGATTTTCCGTTGTCGCAGCCACCAGCACCACCACGCGGTTTTCCACCCCGGGCAGCAAGGCATCTTGCTGGGCCTTGTTGAAGCGGTGGATCTCATCGAGGAACAAAACGGTGGTGACCCCGCGCAGGTCGCGGTCGTCCTTGGCCTGCTCGATGACCCGGCGTACGTCCTTCACCCCGGCGGTGATCGCCGAGAGTTCGACGAATTTGCGGTCGGTAGCGCGGGCGATCACATGGGCGATGGTCGTTTTGCCGATGCCCGGAGGCCCGTAGAGGATCACGCTGGCCGGACCGGCCAAGCCGGTCTCCGGGTTTTCGGCAAGCTGGCGCAAAGGCGAGCCGGGACCGAGCAGGTGCTGCTGGCCTACCAGTTCATCCAGCGACTTGGGGCGCATGCGCACCGCAAGAGGCGGACGCGGCCGGTTGACTTGGGGCTCGCGTGCTTCGCGCGGATCATCGGACAGGGAATCGAACAAATCGCTCACCTGCTAAGCCTACCGATATTCTGGGAGTCGCGCGGTGCATGCCAACACGCCACCGCCGACACCTATTGCCTCTTGAAAGGACTTGCTCCATGCGCGCCGTCGTCCAGGTCGCCAGCACCGCCCACGTCGAAGTTGAAGGGGAGATCACAGGCCGGTTGGACTCCCCCGGGCTGGTGATCCTGCTGGGCGTGACTCACGATGACGATCAGGCCACCGCGCGCAAGGTCGCCCAGAAGATCTGGCAGCTGCGCATTTTGGAGGATGAAACCTCCGCTGCCAGCAAAAATGCCCCGCTCTTGGTGATCAGCCAGTTCACCCTCTACGGCTCGGTGCGCAAGGGGCGCCGGCCTTCGTGGTCCAATGCGGCACCAGGGCCGGTGAGCGAGCCGTTGTACGAATACTTCGTGGCTTACTTGCGGGAACTGGGCGCGAGCGTTCAGACCGGCGCATTTGGCGCGATGATGAATGTCTCGCTGACCAATACCGGTCCGTTCACGATGATCGTCGACTCGGCAGACCTCCCCTAGCGGCTGGTGCTCTGTACCAGTTTGGTCAGTTGCTCGAAGCTGGCTCGTTGCTCGGCTAGTTCTACCCGACCGGCGGCGGCTAGTTCGTAGACCTTGCGCCCCGGCCCGCCTTGGCCTTCTTGCCACCGGGTTTCCACGAGACCCGCGGCTTCCAGCTTCGCCAATGCGGGGTACAGCGTTGCGCCTTTGAGCGGGCCGAAACCGCGTTCTTGCAGGGACTTGGACAGGGCATAGCCGTGAGCGTGGCCGTTGGAGAGCTCAGCCAGCAGGAGCATCGGGAGCATGGCGCGTTGCCAGCTGCCAGGAAATGGCGAGTCCTTACTCATCGCGGCCTTCTTCCATACCGCGGACTTGGGCGCGCCTTTCAGCAAGCTTGGATTCTACGTATTCTGCGCGATTCGCCGGGCGCAACTCGTAGAGGGTCACCGCAACAAAAATCAGAAGGCACGCCGCGAAGAAGATATCCCATCCACTGCGGTCTGGGGCGATCGCCTCCGGCACGAGGCTGAAGCTGTAGAGGCCCACTACGGCTAGCGGTAGCAGGCGGCGTAGTAACCAGCGTCGCTTCAGCGCTGTGCCGGTGTTCACTGACAGGCCGATAGCGAATTCGCCCGGCGTGCCGAACTCTTGCGCAATGCTGGCCCCGCCGCCCTCCATGCTCATATTCGACCAGTGCTCGCGGGCAGGTTCCAGAGCGGACGCCGCTTCCCTGCTTCGCATTCCGTAGCGCCCGCGCAGCAAACGAGTGGTTTCGGCAAACCACGCTTCTGGATCCGTGAAAGCGCAGGCGCCACCGCGTACTGGTTCAGACTCATCATTCCATGGCAGCCAGAACACACCGACAGCCAGGGCGATGCCGAGAATCGGCGCCAGCCAATTGGGCAGCGGCATGACCTCTCCACCGCCGAATACCGCGATCAGTACGGCTGCTGCGATGGAAACCGCAATTCCGGACAACCCCAGCACCCATGATCGCGCGAATTTGCCTTTCAAACGGTAGAACCACCACAGGTGCCCGGATAAGGCGATTCCCGTGCCTGCAGTCAGGGCCGCCAGTTGCCAGAAGTGCCACGAGTTCGACGTCCATCCGTCGCGGAATCCGACCCACGTGCCAAAACCGGTGCACAGCAGGCCAACAACGAGCCCGATGCCAGCCAGGAGCAGCAAACTGCTGTTGATCGGCATCTCCGAATCCGCAAGCTGCTGCGGATCCAGGCGCGCGAAAGCCCGGGCTTCGCCGAATTCAGCGGGATCACCAAAGAGTTCTTCTGCGCTTTGACCGCTGTCGCGGAGCGCATCCAGCACTTTGCCCAGTTCCGCTGCGCACTGGGAATCGTTCAGCTCCTTCCACCACATCGCGATGTTGAAGTCCTGCGCCCATTGTCGGTCGCTTTCAGGGTAGAGCTCGATGATGTCATTGGGTTCTGCCGAGGCCAAGTGCTCTCCTGGGATCTAAAAGTCTAGGTTGAAAACCAACCTAGTATTAAAACCAGCTTTAATCTACTTTTTAGCCTATTTCATGCAAAAAAGTAGCCGGATCGAACGCATGAATACGTTCAATTCGGCTACTTGAAGCTGCGAAAGCCTACTTGGCTTCGGCCTCTTCGGCCTTCTTCTTCTCAGGCTTGAAGTCGATGCCAGCTTCCTTGCGCTGCTGCGGGGTAATTGGCGCAGGTGCCTGGGTCAGCGGATCGAAACCGCCACCGGTCTTCGGGAAGGCGATGACGTCGCGGATGGACTCCGAGTTGGTCAGCAGCTGCAGCACGCGGTCCCAGCCCAGTGCGATGCCGCCATGTGGTGGGGCGCCGTACTTGAAGCCTTCAAGCAGGAAGCCGAACTGGGTGTCAGCCTGCTCCTGGGTCACGCCCATGAGCTTGAAGACGCGCTCCTGAACGTCGCGCTGGTGGATACGGATCGAACCGCCGCCGATTTCGTTGCCGTTGCACACGATGTCGTATGCGTATGACAGTGCCGAAGCCGGATCGGTGTCGAAGGTGTCCATGAACTCTGGCTTAGGGCTGGTGAACGCGTGGTGCACAGCGGTCCAAGCGCCAGCGCCCACGGCCACATCGCCCGAGGCAACAGCGTCCGACGCGGCTTCAAACATTGGTGCGTCGACGATCCAGACGAAAGCCCAGTCGCCTTCCTTGATCAAACCGGTGCGGTGACCGATTTCAACACGGACCGAACCGAGCAGTGCGCGCGCTTCGTTCTTCTTGCCAGCGGAGAAGAAGATGCAGTCGCCAGCGCTTGCGCCGGTAGCTGCGGCCAGGCCGGCCTTCTCTTCATCGGACAGGTTCTTGGCTACTGGGCCAGCAAGCTCGCCATCTTCCTTGATCAATACGTAGGCAAGGCCCTTGGCACCGCGCTGCTTGGCGAATTCCTGCCAGGCATCCAGGGTGCGGCGAGGCTGCGAAGCGCCGCCAGGCATGACTACGGCGCCGACGTACTCGGACTGGAAGACCTTGAAGGAGGTGTTCGCGAAGTACTCGGTCATTTCGGTCAGTTCCAGGCCGAAGCGCAGATCCGGCTTGTCCGAACCGTACTTGGCCATGGCCTCCGAGTACGCCATGCGGCGGATCGGGGTCGGCACCTGAACGTCGATCAGGTTCCACAGTTCGGTAACCAGCTTTTCGCCCAGCTCGATGATGTCATCTTCTTCGACGAACGAAGCCTCGATATCCAGCTGGGTGAACTCTGGCTGACGGTCCGCACGGAAGTCCTCATCGCGGTAGCAGCGAGCGATCTGGTAGTACTTTTCAAAGCCACCAACCTGCAGCAACTGCTTGAACAGCTGTGGGGACTGAGGCAACGCGTACCAGGCACCCGGGGTCAGGCGCGCAGGAACAACAAAGTCGCGAGCACCTTCCGGGGTGGAACGGGTCAGCGTTGGGGTTTCGATCTCGATGTAGCCCTGATCGTGCAACAGGTTACGTGCTACACGGTTAGCCTCGGAGCGCAAACGGATGTTGCGTGCCGGGGTTGGGCGGCGCAGGTCAAGGTAGCGGTGACGCAGACGCGCCTCTTCGCCAACCTCAACGTGCTCGTCAACCTGGAAAGGCAGGGGTGCTGCGGTGTTCAGCACGGTGACGGTATCAGCGATAACCTCGATCTGGCCGGTTGGCAGGTTCGGGTTTTCGTTGCCCTCCGGGCGGCGCTCGACGTTGCCGACGATCTGCAGCACGAACTCATTGCGCAGCGGGTGGAAGTCCTCTTCGTCGCGTACAACAACCTGGGCTACGCCCGAAGCATCACGCAAATCCAAGAAGGCAACACCACCGTGGTCACGGCGACGCGCGACCCAACCGGTGAGGGTAACCTGCTGTCCAATGTGCTCAGCGTTCAAGACGCCCAGCTGATGAGTGCGTAGCACTACGATCCTTTCGGTCGGTTGGGAAAGTTTCTCCCCATGAAGTTTAGTGCACCTTGCCAAGGTGCGTGTGCGGGCCAGTTGGCCGCAAGTATTAGCTGATGGCGATCTTTAGGTCAGACTCGGCCGGCATCCAGGTGAGCGGATCGGCAGTTACCTGCTCACCGGAGCGAATGTCCTTAACCTCGTGGGTGCCGTCATTCTGGGTGAACCAGACAAACGGAATCCCGCGTCGATCAGCAAATTTGATCTGCTTGCCAAATTTCTCGGCACTGGCTGCTACCTCGCAGGCGATTCCGCGTGAACGCAGCTTCGAGGCCACATCCTGAGCTTCGTGCCAGGTGTCATCGTTGGCCAAGGTGACATATACCACTGATGGGACGCTGCGGCTGGCGGTGACCACTTCTTCGGCCAAGATGCGTGAAATCAGCCGGGTGACGCCGATGGACAGGCCCACACCTGGGTAGTTCTTTTTGCCCTTGGACGCCAGCGATTCGTAGCGTCCGCCGGAGCAGATCGAACCCAAGGATTCGTGGCCTACCAACACGGTTTCGTAGACGGTGCCGGTGTAGTAGTCCAGGCCGCGGGCGATGGAAAGGTCAGCCATCACCTTGCCTGGTGCACGCTTTGAAGCAGCATCGATCACCTGGGAGAGCTCATCAAGACCGGTGTCCAGCAACTCGTGGCTTACCCCGAGTGCTCGGACTTGTTCCACGAATGAGGTGTCAAGGGTGCGAATTTTTGCCAGTGCCAGTGCCGCATCGGCCTGCTCGCGTGTTGCGCCGACTTCTTCAACCAGAATCTTGGCGACAGCTTCATCGCCGATCTTTTCGAGCTTGTCGATTGCGCGCAATACCGCATCCGGATCTTGAAGACCCAGTCCACGGTAGAAGCCTTCAGCTAGCTTGCGGTTATTCACTCGCAGGCGGAAGTCGCCAATAGGCAGGGCTGAAAGCGCATCGGCGATGGTCAGCGCGAGCTCCACGTCGTAGCTAAATGGCAAGGTGCCATCGCCAACCACGTCGATATCAGCCTGGGTGAACTCGCGGAAGCGACCGTCCTGTGGACGTTCGCCGCGCCAGACCTTCTGCATTTGGTAACGACGGAATGGGAAAGCCAAGTATCCGGCGTTCTCCACGACATAGCGTGCGAAAGGCACGGTGAGGTCAAAGTGCAGGGCCAAGGCGTTGGGATCGTTTTTATCGTCTTCGGCAGCCAAACGGGACAGCCCGTAAACTTCCTTGTCGATTTCGCCCTTGCGAAGCAGCTGCGCACGGGTTTCCACGGCGCGGGTTTCAATATTTGCGAAACCATGCAGTTCAAAAACATGACGCAAGGTGTCCAGCACGTGCTGTTCAACAGCCCGTTCAGCTGGAAGCCATTCTGGGAAACCTGATAGTGAGGCCTTGCGTGCCATGAAACTCCTTAGTGCAAATTGGGCTACCAATACATCTTAAGCCTGATTTGCAAGAAACCTGTGCACGTCGGCTTACTAAGAAACGGAGGTCACAGGTAGAGTTGGCTACAGCAAGTGCTCGTACAGTGAAAGAGTTTCAGCGGTGACCACCAGTCAGCAATCCGACGACAGCCAGAAGACCCCATTGCCGCAGGCGCAGAAGCCTGTAGCAAAGCCGGTCGTAGCGCCTAGCGTCGCACATACCACTCCCCTCGACGAAGCGGCTAAGTTTGCCCGCGTTACCGAAGATGGACACGTCTTCGTGATCATCGATGGTGCCGAGTTCCCAGTGGGTCAGTATCCCGACGCCACGCAGGAGGAAGCTTTGAGCTACTTCGTGCGCAAATATGACGACGCGATTTCCCAGCTCATGCTCCTAGAGCAGCGTGTTGTAGCTAAGGCTCCGGCCGGTGAGCTGAGCAAGGCTGTCTCCACCCTCTCGACCACCGTCGCTGAGCGCCACATGGTTGGCGATATCCCAGCGCTGGAAACGCGTCTTGAAAACGTTCGTGTTGCAGTCGAGAGTCTTAATGGCGAACAGCGCAAGGCTCACGATGAGGCTCGTGCTGAACAGCAGGCTGCGCGTGAAGCCATTGTTGAGCAGGCTGAAGCGATGGCTGAAAAGCGTCCAGAGCAGATTCAGTGGAAGACCGCTTCGGCGTCCATGAACGAATTGTTCGAAGCGTGGAAAGCCTCCCAGCGTTCATCGGTTCGTTTGCCTCGGGCTACCGAAGATGCTTTGTGGAAGCGGTTCCGCGCTGCTCGCACGATCTTTGATCGTCACCGCCGCGCCTACTTCTCGCAGCTTGATTCCACTAACGCCTCTGCGAAGGCTGTTAAGGAAGAATTGATTGCTCGCGCCGAAGCTTTGCAGACCTCAACGGACTGGGCTGCTACGGCAGCTGAGTACCGCAAGCTCATGGATGAGTGGAAGAAGTCGCGCCGTGCTTCGCGCAAGGACGACGATCAGCTCTGGGGACGCTTCCGTGCCGCTCAGGATGTTTTCTTCCAGGCTCGTACCGAGGCCAATGCGAAGATTGATGCTGAGTACTCAGAGAATCTGGTAGTGAAGGAAGCCCTGTTGGAAGAAGCGCGTGCGCTTTTGCCAATCAAGGATTTGGCTACCACCAAGACCAAGCTTGAGAAGATTCGCGATCGTTGGGAAGCTGCTGGCAAGGTTCCACGCAACGACCTACAGCGCGTTGAATCAGCTCTGCGTCAGGTTGAAGATGCCGTCAAGGGTGCCGAAGATGAGCAGTGGCGTCGGTCCAACCCAGAGACCAAGGCTCGTTCAAACTCGATGCTTTCCCAGCTCCAGGACACCATCTCTGCATTGGAAGATGACTTGGCTGCAGCTCAGGCTAAGGGCAACGCAAAGCAGATCGAAAAGGCTCAAGAAGCTCTTGATGCTCGTCGTATGTGGCTGAACACTTTGGAGAAGTCGGCAGCCGACTTTGAGTAAGTAATCCACAGATCGTCAGTACACCGTCAACGCGACGGCGCTTACTGGTTCAGTAGCTACATGGAATCTAGAAATTGCCAGGCTACCGAATCAGGCGCCGTCGCGTTGCGCATTCCGGAGGATCTTTGGATCGCCGGCCAAATGTTTAGTCGCAATGAACTACAAGCTATGGCCTCTAATGGGCTACTACGTGAAGTATTGGGCGATTGCTTCCTGCCCAGCAATATTCGGATCACGGCTTCACTCAGAGCACGTATCGCCGCGTTTGTCTGCGGACGAGAGTTGAATTCCAGCACTGTGCTGGCCAGACAAACGGCCGCGTGGATCCACGGCTTACTGCCCGAGGTTTATACGCTGTGTATCTATACACGCAGTTATCATCGCCCGTTTCAACCGGGCTTCGGGCTCAACGTTCAATTTATGCAAACCAGGGTGCCCGATACTCAGATGGTTTTTCGCAGTCGAGTCAAAGTGACATCGGCGCTCAGAAGCGTTTGTGACTGCGCACAGTTTGACCCACTACCCGTGGCAAGTCGGGTACTGAGCAACGCGATAAGCTTGCACGACCCGTACCTGAACTTAGAAACGATCAGGGATTCATTACAACGCTACGAACCATCCCCAGAACGCTCACGCGCCCTGCGTCTGGTTGATTCCTTCGATGACGTCGCGCAAGCGGCCTAACGTCGTGAACCTGCGGTCGTGCGGTACACGTCGTAGACACCGTCGATGCGACGCACCTGATTCAGTACGTGGCTCAAGAACTTAGGGTCGCCCATTTCAAAGGAGAAGCGGGACAGTGCCACACGGTCCTTGCTGGTCTGCACTGAGGCGGACAAAATGTTCAGATGGCTCTCGGACAGGATTCGAGTGACATCAGAAAGCAACGATTTTCTATCCAGCGCCTCAACCTGAATCTCGACGAGGAACACGCCGTGGTGCTTGGCGGCCCACGTGACATTGACCAGACGGTCAGGCTGGGTCGAAAGCTGTACCAGGTTCAGGCAGTCTGTGCGGTGCACCGAGACACCTGCCCCGCGAGTTACGAAGCCTTGGATCTCATCCGGTGGCACAGGCGTGCAGCAACGTGCCAGTTTAACCAGCACATCTCCGACACCTTCAACAATCACACCTGCGTCGTTGCCCGTAGTCGCGCTTGGAGCGTTCGGGCGAACTACGACTTCCTCATCAACCTGTTCGGCCTCTGGAGGGCCAATGAGGGCCGTCAGGTGCTCAATAACGTTCTGTGCACTCGTATGACCGTCGCCTACCGACTGGTACAGGGCAGAAATGTCGGTGTGGTGAAGTTCGTTGGCAACGGTGGTGAGCAAGTCATGGGTCATCAACTTCTGCAGTGGCAGATGGTTGCGACGAAGCTCCTTGGTCAGAAGCTCCTTGCCCTTTTCAATCGCTTCTTCTCGACGTTCCTTGGAGAAGTAGCCACGGATCTTAGCCTTGGCTCGTGGCGACTTAACGAAGTTTTGCCAGTCCTGGGATGGGCCAGCGCTTTCAGCCTTCGAGGTGAAAACCTCAACAACATCGCCCTGTTTAAGTTCAGTGTGCAGCGGTACAAGCTTGCCGTTGACTCGGCTACCAATCGTGCGGTGACCAACATCAGTGTGAATGGAGTATGCAAAGTCCACGGGAGTCGCACCCACAGGCAGAGACATGATGTCGCCCTTGGGCGTATAAACGTAAACCTCGGCCGAACTGATGGTGTAGCGCAGTCCGTCAAGGAACTCTTCTGAATCAGTGGTGTCGGCCTGCCACTCCATCAGGGAACGCAGCCAGTCCATGTTCTGCTCAGGCGAGAGCATGGAGTTAGCGGATTGTCCGTGCTTGTACTGGAAGTGCGCGGCAACACCGTATTCGGCACGCACATGCATGTCGTGTGTGCGGATCTGGATTTCAACCGGCTTGCCTTCTGGACCCATGACCGTGGTGTGTAATGACTGGTAAAGGTTCAGCTTAGGGATAGCGATGTAGTCTTTGAAGCGGTTTGGCAGGGGGTTCCACTCAGAGTGGACCACGCCGAGTGCGCCATAACAATCTTTGACCGTATCGACCAGAATACGAACGCCCATCAAGTCATGGATGTCGTCAAAGTCTTTTCCTCGAACAATCATCTTCTGATAGATCGAGTAGTAATGCTTCGGACGGCCCGAAACTGAGGCATGAATTTCTACATTGCCCAAGTCGCCGTTCAAGGTCTGTCGGATAGCGGTCAGATACTTTTCGCGTTCTGGTGTTCGGTCCCCCACCATGCGCACGATTTCTTGATACACCTTAGGATGCAGAGCGGCGAAGGAAAGATCTTCCAACTCCCACTTCACGGTATTCATGCCTAGGCGGTGAGCCAGTGGAGCGAAGATCTCCAAAGTTTCTTTGGCTTTACGTGAGGAAGACTCTGCTGAAACGTAACGCCAAGTGCGGGCGTTGTGCAGGCGGTCCGCCAATTTGATGAGCAATACTCGGATGTCGCGCGACATGGCAACAACCATCTTGCGAACGGTTTCGGCTGGAGCAGCTTCACCGTAAGTGACCTTGTCCAGCTTGGTCACGCCATCAACAAGCATGGCGATCTCTTCAGAGAATTCTTTTTTGACCGATTCGAGTGAGTACTCGGTATCTTCAACGGTGTCGTGCAATAGGGCGGCGGCGAGAATCGCTCCGGTCATACCCATCTCAGCAAGGATTGTTGCTACGGCCACCGGATGGGTGATGTAGGGATCCCCACTCTTACGTTTTTGCCCCTCGTGGTATTTCTCGGCTACCTCGTAAGCATGGACCAGTAGGTCCAGATCTGCCCGCGGATGCTTGGATTTGACGGTGCGAAGCAACGGCTCAAGCGTCGGCGAGGTGCCAGGAGTACTACCGCGTCCAGCAAAGCGCACTAAACGGGAGATTGAGCGTCGTTTCGAATTGTTCAGGTTAGGCGTATTAGCCATGCCCCGCTCCTTCCCCATTGCCACCACACTTCGCTGGCAGCTGTGATCGTGCCGCGCGTCGCGTGCTGGTAGTTTTCGGTCGTAGACACCTCTACGACCTTGCACTTAAAAACACCTTGTTTGGTTCATTTGTTATAGCACGTTCGGCCGGTGACAACTAATTACACCGCTTCACGCAGTTGCAAAGAGGCACCTCCAGCGAGTGCTGGAGGTGCCTCTTTTAAGCTACTGCGGACTATGCCTGAGCGATCGACTTTGTATGTTCAGCAACATCTGCATCATTGCGTCGCAGCCATTGGTACAACGGCGCTTGAACGAACAGAGTGGACAGTGCCGAAATGATAATGCCGACGAACAAGGCCAACGAAAGATCCTTGAGCGTACCTGCACCAAGCATGTAGGAACCGATGAACAGAATCGACGCAACTGGAAGAACAGCAACAACCGAGGTGTTGATGGAACGAACCAGCGTCTGGTTTACCGCGAGGTTCACCAACTGTTCAAAGCTTCTGCGTGACTGTTTGGTGAAGTCCTTGGTGTTCTCTCGAACCTTATCGAACACCACCACCGTGTCATACAGTGAATAGCTCAGAATCGTTAGGAAACCGATGATCGCGCTTGGAGTAATCTCAAAACCGGAAATCGAGTAGATTCCGGCGGTCACGATGATGACAACGAACAAACCAACGATTGCAGCCAACGACATCTTCCAGGTGCGGAAGTAGACAGCCATGAGCAACCCGACAAGCACCACGAAGGCAACTAGTCCTACCAAGGCTTGACGCGATACGTCTTGGCCCCAGGTTGGACCGATGAAGTTACTGGTTACTTCCTTAGCTTGGACTTGGTATCCGTCAGCCAAGGCCCGTGCAATTTCCAAGGTCTCGTCATCGCTTAGGCGTTCGGTCTGAACACGCATAGTGTTCTGCGCAATGTTAGTAACTGTCGCTTCAGAACCCGAAGCCACAGAGGTAACAGCTTCTTCACCGATTTTGATGTCAGTGTTCTGCACGCCCGAAACGGTAAATTCTGAACCGCCACGGAAATCGATACCGAGGTTGAAGCCGCCCTTAACCACTGGAATCAGAATGGAAAGGATCACCAACGCGCCAGCAATGGCGAACCAGAGGCGATGCTTGGAGGTGAACGGGTAGGAACGCTTGCCGGTGTAGAGCTCGTTGCCCCACGTCACTAGCTTATTCATTGTTCTCCTCCTGCGCCTTGGACTCCTGCTTGCCCGGCTGTGAAGACTGTAGCGCCTCGGCGCGACGACGCTCGGCAATGGTCATGCGCTTTGCTGCTTCGCCTGAGGCCTTCGCGTTCTTCTTGCCACGGTTAGCCTCAGCATTTTCGCCGAATCGACGGATCTGCCCGGCGCCCTTGTACAGTGGCTCAACGCCCAACAACGAAGGGTCCAGACCGGATAGTCGGTGTCCGTCAGCGAAGAATCGGGTGCGAGCCAGCAATACCAAGGTCGGGTGCGTTAGTCCGTAAACAACGACGAGGTCGATGAGTGCGGTTAGACCCAAGGTGAAGGCGAAGCCTCGCACGTTACCAACAGCCACAATGTAAAGCACCACGGCGGCCAACAGGTTCACTGCCTTGGAAGCAAGGATGGTGCGTTTGGCACGTCCCCAACCAATATCCACGGCGCTTGCCAACGGACGGCCGTCGCGCAATTCATCTCGGACACGTTCGAAGTAAACGATGAACGAGTCAGCGATCAAACCAATGGCAACAATCAAACCTGCAACACCAGCCAGCGAAAGCCGGTAGTTCATTCCCCAACCGAGCAGGACCAGGGCCAAGTAAGTCAGGATGCCTGAAACCAACAGAGACGCAATGGTGACAAGGCCCAGTGCGCGGTACTGGAACAGCGAGTAGATGAAGACCAGAACTAGACCGATGACGCCGGCAATGAGGCCAGCCTTCAGCTGGTCAGCACCGAGAGTAGCGGAGACCTGACGCTCGGACTGGATATCAAAGCTGATCGGAAGCGCACCGTATTTGAGCTGCTCGGCCAACGCCTGAGAAGTCTCCTGCGTGAAGCCGCCAGAGATCTGAGGGCGACCATCGGAAATTACGGCGTTGGTGGTTGGAGCCGAAATGGTTTCGCCATCAAGCACAATCGCAAACTGGTTCTGTGCACCCTGAAGTGCTACCAGTCGCTGAGTGGTATCTGCGAAGGTCTTGGTGCCCTGCTGGTTGAATTCAATAACAACAACCCATTCACCAGTCACCGATCCATTGGATCCACGTGCCAACTGAGCGTAAGCGTCAGAGATCTGGTCGCCAGGGATTTCCTGAGGGCCAAGAATGTACTTCGCCTGCGTGCCGGTATCGCAAGAAATCATTGGCTTTTTAGGATCAGCGTCTTCGCCGCTACCCTTGGCCAGCTCGGTCTTGCAATCGTAGGCTTCAAACTGCTTGTACAGATCCGCGGTGACCCAGCTGGTATCCGAAGCATTCTTCGGCTCATCCTTCGGGTTTGGCAGCTCCGCCTTAGCAGTCCGCTTGTCCTTAGGGGTCGCCTCGTAAGCGCCCGAAACCAAAACTGGGCGGAACTCCATTGCGGCAGATGCTTGGATCAGGTCACGCGTGGCCTGATCAGGAGTACCAGGCATGGAGACTACAACGTTACGACCGGACTGGGTGGTGATTTCAGATTCTGAAACACCAGATCCATCCACACGTTGGCGGATAATTTCTACCGCTTGGTCCAGCTGTTCCTGATTAATCGTTTGATTACCTTGAACCCGGGGGGCCAAGATCATCTCGGTGCCGCCTTCAAGGTCGAGGGCCAGCTTGGGCCCCCACGCGGTTTTACCTGTCGCTGCACCAGCCACCAGCACGCCGGTTGCGATGATGAAGACGATCAGTAACCACAGCAACGCCTTGCGCGCCTGCTTTACTGGTCTGATTGATGACATCTATTGTGCTCTCTCGTTTTGGTGGCTGAACATTCGGGCCACCGCTGCCAACCCCGGACTTAGGAGTTGCGTTCGTCCTTACCCTGGTCGTTAAGACGACGCAGGGACTCTTCAGGGGTTTCAGCGACATCGCTGGTTGCATCAGCATTTTCTACGGCAGGAGCGGCATCAGTTGCGGTTGCAGCTGGCTCGTTGTCCAAGAAAGTGGAGATGGCCTGGCGGTGCAAGGTCAGCACAACGCCGTTAGCAACCTCAACCTGTACGTGATCTTCTGCGTCAACGCCCACGATGGTACCGAAGATACCCGAGTTGGTCATGACCTTGGCACCTGGCACGGTGTTGGTCTTCAGCTTTTCCTGCTGAGCTGCCTGCTTTTTACGTCCGCGGAACATCATGAAGATCAGCACTGCGAACAGCGCCACCATCAGGATCAGCGATGGGTTGAAGCCGCCACCGGCGGCCTGAGCGATTACGAGGGAATTCACGTATTTACCTGCTAACGATTCGTTGCGTTTTAATCAAAAGTTCTGGGATGCCGAAACGCCCTACTGCGCACGTTAACGACAAAGACGCCCACCTGACCCGTATACGGGCATAGGTCGGGCGTCTTCAGTCTAATCGGTTACTGTCTACCGGCAGACCATTTACGCGAGCAGTGAAGCTTTGCTTGCCTAATCCTCATCGTTTTCATAGCTTTGTGCGTTGGCGAAGATTGCATCCTTGGGCATTTTTAGGCCCAGATGCTCCCATGCTCCCGGCATTGCAATACGTCCACGAGGCGTACGGCCCATCAGCCCTTCGCGCACTAGATACGGTTCGGCAACGGTCTCAACGGTTTCAGTCTCTTCACCCACGGCAATAGCTAGGGTGGATAGTCCTACCGGTCCCCCGCCAAACTTTGTGCACAACGCTTCCAATACGCCGCGGTCCAGACGGTCCAGGCCGCGGGCATCAACTTCGTACATATCAAGGGCAGCGGCCGCAGCCTTGTGGTCGATCTCTTCGAGTTTGTGCACCAAGGCCCAGTCGCGGACTCGGCGCAGCAGGCGGTTGGCGATACGCGGTGTTCCACGCGATCGACCGGCAATCTCGGTGAACGCTAACGACGTCACGCTCAAGTCGAGCATCATCGCCGAACGGCGCAACACCAACTCGAGCTCTTTGGCTGCATAAAATTCTAGGTGGCCGGTGAATCCAAAACGGTCACGCAAAGGACCAGGCAGCAGACCGGCACGCGTGGTTGCGCCAACGAGCGTGAAGGGTGGCAGTTCCAGTGGAATGGCCGTTGCTCCGGCGCCCTTACCAACGATGATATCTACGCGGAAATCCTCCATCGCCATGTAGAGCATCTCCTCGGCGGGACGCGACATGCGGTGGATTTCGTCCAGGAAGAGCACTTCACCTTCGGTCAGCGAGGAAAGAATTGCTGCGAGGTCACCTGCGTGTTGAATAGCTGGTCCTGATGAGATGCGTAGAGGTGCGTTCATCTCGGCGGCAATAATCATGGACAGGGTGGTTTTTCCCAACCCTGGAGGACCAGAAAGCAGAACGTGGTCTGCAGTTCGTTCGCGAATTTTTGCAGCCTCAAGAACCAGCGAAAGCTGCTGGCGAACCCGCGACTGGCCAACAAAATCGTCGAGATTTCGTGGGCGAAGGGCCGCTTCTAGGACGCGTTCCTCAGGCTCGCTGCCCGCATTGGTGAGCCCAGTGGAGTCATTCTTCATGATGGTCCTCTCGACCGCCGGTTAGGCCCGGGTCCCGCTAGACATGCTGCGCAGAGCAGCGCGGAGGATTTCGGCGACATTTCCGCCCGAAACAATTTCAGGTTCAGCCTTGGTGAGCGAATTAAGCGTGCTGGTGGCATCCTTCTCGCTCCAACCCAGACCGGTCAACGCTGCAATGACCTGAGGCTCCCAAACACTGGCGTTACCAATGGTGGTCGTTGATGACACGGGAGCACCGGTTGGCACCAGCTTGCCGTTCAGTTCCAGCACAATTCGGCTGGCACCCTTGGGACCAATGCCGGAGACCTTGGTGAAAGCGGCGGTGTCTTTGGTGTTTGCAGCAATGCGCACTTCTTCGGCACTATGCACGGCAAGGATGGCCAAACCGGTGCGAGGACCAATACCGGAGACCGAAATGAGAACTTCGAACACGTCGCGTTCATCGGCGCCGGCAAAGCCAAAGAGTGTCATTGAATCTTCGCGGACCACCATGGAGGTGAAGACGGTAGCTTCACGTCCAACGTGCAAAGTTGCCAGCGTTCCGGGGGTGGCGTTGATCAGCATGCCGAAGCCGTTGACATCAATTACCGCGGTATTCAGGGACACCAGTTGAACGGTGCCGGTCAATGAGCTGATCATGCCACTCCTTGGGATATATGTTCGATCGAACCTAGCTTATCGAAGATACTTACGAATAGCGACGTGCGCAATGCGCCGGTGGGTCGCAGCTACTACCGTCGGACCGCTCGTCGCTTGGCCGATGCCTCGGCGGCGATCCAGGCTTGCTGCGCACCGGTGAGTTGCGATGAGCCGGTCGCACCAGCTGCAGAGGCTGAAGCATTGGATCCAGAAGCTGCACCACGCCATCCGTGGGCGATAGCCAAGGCCACCGCATCGGCGGCATCAGCAGGTTTTGGAGCTTCCTCCAGGCGACAAATCTTCGCAACCATTTTGCCAATGGCTGTCTTGCTTGCTTGTCCAGAACCGGTGACCGCTGCCTTGACCTCGGTGGGAGTATGCAGAGCAACGGGGATTCCGCGACGAGCCGCAGCAGTGATCACTACCCCGGTAACCTGGGCGGTACCGATGACTGTGGACACGTTTGCCGAAGCAAAAACGCGTTCGATGGCCAATACGTCCGGCTTGTGAAGATCAAGCCATTCATCAATGGCGTTGGCGATCTTTAGCAGTCGGGCGTCCAGTGGAGTTCCTGGTGGGGTGCCGGCGACGGTGACATCAACCAGCGAAACTTGTCTGTTTGCGGCGACGTCGACCACGGCCAGACCACAACGGGTCAGTCCGGGGTCGACGCCGACAACGCGAAGGGACAAGTCCTACTGCTCTTCGTCCAGCGCGGCGCGAACCTCGTCGGATAGATCAGCGTTGGTGTAAACGTTCTGCACATCGTCAAGTTCTTCGAGAGCGTCGAAGAGGTGAAGGAACTTGCGAGCACCCTCAACGTCCAGATCAACCTTCATCGAAGGGATGAATTCCATTTCGTCGGACTCGTAGGCAATTTCTGCCTCGTCCAGCGCAGCGGCAACAGCACGCAGATCCGATGGATCGCAGACAATAGCGAAGCTGTCGTCCTCGTCCAGAATCTCGTCCGCACCGGCGTCGAGAACGATCATCAACAGGTCGTCTTCGCTCAGCTCGCCCTTTGGCAGGCGGACTACACCCTGACGGTTAAACAGGTACGAAACCGAACCTGGGTCTGCAATGGTTCCACCATTGCGGGTGATTCCAACACGAACCTCAGAAGCTGCGCGGTTCTTGTTATCGGTAAGGCACTCGATCAGCAAAGCCGAGCCCTGTGGGCCACGTGCTTCGTAAATGATCTCGGTGTAGTCAATAACTTCGCCGGTCAGGCCAGCACCACGCTTGACTGCGCGGTCGATGTTATTGATTGGCACGGAGTTTTTCTTGGCCTTGCTAACAGCAAGTTCCAGTGCCGGGTTGCCGGACATGTCGGCGCCGCCGGCACGGGCTGCAACTTCGATACCCTTAATGAATTTTGCAAAGGCCTTGGCGCGCTTGGCGTCAATTGCAGCCTTCTTATGCTTGGTGGTTGCCCATTTGGAGTGGCCTGACATGCTTTAAGCGTCTCCTCGCGTGAGTTGGATGAAAAATTCGTGGATCGCCGTGCTGCCGGTGACTTCCGGGTGAAAGCTGGTTGCCAACAAATTTCCCTGACGTACTGCAACAATTCTACCCTGTTCGCGCTCATCCTCAGCCGGAACCATGCTGATCACCTGCACCTCGGGTCCTACTTGCACCGCTTCGGGTGCACGGATAAAGACCGCTTCGAGATTTTTACCGTTGAAGTCCAGCTGGTATTCGAAAGAATCCACTTGTCGGCCGAAGGCATTACGACGCACCGTCATGTCGATTCCACCAAAGCTTTGCTGTACTGCGCCGGCACTGGAGACCGCAGGGTTTTCAATCCGGTCAGCCAGCATGATCATTCCGGCACAGGAGCCGTACGCCGGCATTCCTGCCGCTATGCGTTCCTTGATCGGTTCGGCCAGCGAATAGTTACGTGACAGCCGGTCGAGGACAGAGGACTCTCCCCCAGGGATGACCAACGCGTCGACCTGCTTAAGATCTTCAGGGGTGCGTACTATCTGTGCTGCTTGGCCCAAACGTTCCAAAGACGCAAGGTGTTCACGGAAATCCCCTTGAAGGGCGAGGACGCCAAATTTCGGCATGGGTGTGACCTTTAGAGTTCGAGGGCTACATGGCGCACTTCGCGCCGAAACAACGTTAGTACCCTTGCTCGTACCAGCTAATTTTGTTGCACGGTGTGTCGCCTTTTCCTACGCCATGATTCGACGGCGACGCCATCCATTGACATCATCACTCCCAGTTTTTGGTTGTGGCCACCCGGCCAGAAGCCACGCATGGCGAGTCAAGGCGATAGCCTGTTACTAACCACGTCAAAGCAAGGGTGTTGCCAATGCTCCACGGATACCAACGACCGCAGATCACCATTGCGGATTTTCTTGACGCTCGCGGTCTGCCGATTGAGTATGGAAACCGCTGGGATTCCCAGCCACCGGAGGACGCGTATACCCAGGTCACCCACCCGCACCGTTTTGCGCCGGTGCATGAGGTGGCTCAGGCGCTGCTGGAATGGATGTGCGCGCGTTTCAAAGTGCGTCGCTACGAAGATCCCGGACTAGCTAGGCTGCTTCGCGTGAATGATCAAGATCTGATTGCTTCGGTTCGACTTTTTCCTGAGGATTCACGGTGTGCACCGATGGCTTTGGTTTTCACTAACTTTCCTAGCGTGCATCTTGAATTCGGAGCCTTATTCCGGAGAATCACTCCTAACTGCGGTTGCGATGGTTGTGATGAGTCAGTTCCCGAGATGCTTGACGAGCTTGAGGAATGGATCGACGCAGTAGTCTCCGGGGCCTTCGTCGAGATCATGAACTGGGAGCAGCAACTAGTAACGCATCTGTTTGATGTCAAGGCACTGGGATTCGCCGAGGAATCGCGCAGCTTCGAAGATATTTCGCCCGCACGCTTGGCCAGGGCCCGTGAAATTCTTCCGAACGATGGCCGCTGGGCTCCTTGGCCAGTGCGCTAATTTAATCCAGACGCCATGGCTGAAGCCCATCGTCAATGGCACCGTACGCGTTCACCGTGGCCTTGGTCCTTGCTAAAGACGCTTTGGAATCAGCAGCAGGCAGACAATCGGAGACGTCAAAAACTTCGCACCATTTCACTGGCGACTTAGAGAGCTGATGCGGAACCCATTCAAGCTTGCTAACTTCCCAGTCCCCGGGCTTTTTGCCTTCGCTAAATGTCGCTTTGACGCTGATGCCTTCGCGGTTCAGGATGGTCTTGGTCGCGTGCTTGGCTACCGAGTTTCCCAGCCCGTAAACAATCCAGGTGCCGTCGTACTTTTCAATAGGAAGCACCGAATGCGTGTGGTGCATGTAGATGAAGTCGAAGGCCCCGGAGTCAGCCAGCGCATGGCCAAGATTTTGTTGCTCGGCGGTGGGTCGGTTGGTGTATTCGGTTCCGTCGTGAATCGCGGCCACAACAATTTGAGCCCCGGCCTTTTTCGCCGCTTTGCCCCGGTTGATTAACCTTTGTGCGTCAACACCGGTATCGACCTGCCAGTTTGCATCGGCAGCTAATCCATTAAGCGAAAAGGTACTGGTCACTACCCCGAGCTTCACGCCATCAATTTCCATAATCGGTGGCTTCTGAGAATCCTTGTGTGTGCGGTAGGAGCCAGTGGCAAAAAGTCCATGCTCCTCTAGCGCATCCAGCGTCCGGTTCACTCCGGAGGTTCCGGCATCCACGGTGTGGTTGGTCGCCGTGGTGCAACCGTCGTACCCCACGTCTTTCAAATCAGCGAGAATCTGTTCAGGGACAGTGAAGCGCGGGTAGCCCGAATATGGTGGCTTTCCTATTGGTGTTTCAAGATTGCACAGGGCTGCGTCCGCGTCCTGAGCGTATGGCTTGAGCCCGGCTAGTAGCGGGGAAAAATCATAATCTTCACCGTTGCCCGATTGTGCTTGGGCGGATGTTTTCGCCTCGTCCAAAAGCGCAGGATGCAAGAGGACATCGCCGGTGACCATCAGTGAGAAGTCTTTTGGTTGATCACGATCAACATCGGCATTCTCCGCACCGGTACTGTCCGGATTTGATGCAGTGCCTGACGGCGTGTGCTGCGCGGAAGACTGACTGTTCTGGTTCGGGGTGTCGGTAGCCGAACAGCCCGAGAGCAGAGCAATACCAAGCAAGCCGGCAGTCAGGGATCGAGTAACGAGGGCCACACGCTGATGCATGCTTTGAGCCTAGCCCAGTATGACCTCAGGGGTGTTAATGCAAGCTAAATCACGTTGTTTATGAAAGCCTATGCTTATGCAAAATCCGCTCTTGACACCAAGTACCCGCCCTTACCAATGGCCGGCCTTTGACTCGATTACTGCCGATCACTACTTGGAAGCGGCCGAACTCGGTGCCGCGGAACAACGCGAAGAATTACAGCGCATTGCCTCTGAACCTGGCGAGCCAACCTTCGCCAATACCTTCCAAGCGCTTGAAAGCAGCGGACAAACCCTGCGTCGGGCAATGATGACGTACTTCAGCGTCTTGTCCGCTCATGGAACTGAACCAATCAGAGCCATCCAATCCCAGATGTCGGCAATCTACAGTGCGCAAGAAGACGAGATTTACCTAAATAAAACCTTGTACTTGCGTTTACAAACCCTTAATTGTTCACAGCTGGAGGGCGAAGACGCTCGTCTAGCGAAACAGACCCTAAAGGACTTTGAACTCTCCGGCGCGGCGCTGGACGAATCCGAAAAGCAAAAGCTCAAAGAACTCAACGCACAGCTATCGGAGCTTTCGAGCCAATTCGGCAATCGTGTGTTGGAGAACCAAAACGCACATGCGGTGCTCTTTGAATCCACCGACGAACTTGCCGGGTTGAGCACACAAGCCATCGACTCGGCGGCTCAGGCTGCCAAACAAGCCGGGCATGCTCAGGGCTACCTTCTGCCCTTGGTATCTCCGACCCAGCAGCCACTGCTTGAATCGCTGACCTCTAGCGAGTCTCGTCGTAAGGTCTTCATGGCCTCGATCTCTCGTGGAACCGACGAGAACCCAACGATCCATCTTGCTGCACAGATGGCTGCTCTTCGCGCCGAACGTGCTGAGCTACTCGGCTTTGCCAACCATGCCGAAACAGTTCTCGCCCAGGCAACCGCGCCTTCAACTGCGGCAGTCCAAGAACGACTGGCTGAACTTACCGTAGCTGCCACTGCCAATGCTCGTAAAGAAGCCGAAATTCTTGCCAAGGTTGCTGGCCATGAGCTCAACGCATGGGACTGGAAGTTTTACTCTAACCAGGTGTTGCGTGATGAATACGCGGTGGATTCCGAGGAGCTGCGGAACTACTTTGAGCTTGATCGAGTTCTGATTGATGGCGTCTTTGCTACCGCTACCAAGTTGTATGGCATCACCTTCACGGAACGCTTTGACCTACCTACGTATCACGAGCAAGTTCGTGTCTTCGAGGTTTTCGACGCTGATGGCAGCCCGCTGGCTCTCTACACCGGTGACTATTTGGCTCGTGAAACCAAAAAGGGTGGCGCTTGGATGACAAGCCTGCGTGATGCGGCATCCTTCTTTGGCGAACTGCCCATTGTGACTAACACGTTGAATATCTCGGCTCCGGCTGACGGTGAACCCGTCTTGCTGTCACTGGATGAAACCAATACGTTGTTCCACGAGTTCGGTCACGCGCTGCACGGCATGTTCTCCAACGGTAAATACGCTTCCCTTTCAGGCACCTCAGTCCCCCGCGATTTTGTCGAATTCCCTTCACAGGTCAACGAGATGTGGGTTTTGGATCAGCAGGTCATACCCGGCTATGCCTTGCATCATAAAACAGGTCAGAAGCTGGATGAAGCAACCATTAGTAAGGTGCGCGACGCCGGGCTATGGGGTCAGGGCTTTTCTACCACCGAATATCTCGCGGCCAGCGTGCTGGATTGGGCATGGCACACGATTCGCGCTGGTGCCGTCATCGAAGATCCACTGCAGTTCGAACAGCAGGTTCTCAACGATGCTGGTTTTGATACAGAACTGATTCCGCCACGCTACCGGACCGGTTATTTCCAGCACATTTTCGCCAACGGATACTCAGCTGGCTACTACTCCTACATATGGAGTGAAGTACTCGACGCCGACACTGTGCAGTGGTTCGAGGAAAATGGTGGCTTGATGCGCGAAAATGGAAGTCGGTTCCGTCAGGAACTACTTTCGCGCGGTAACACGCGCGATCCCCTAAAGTCCTATGAATTGTTCCGTGGCCGCACCGCTCGGGTAGAGCCGTTGCTGCGCCGTCGAGGATTGGTGAACGCAGAATAATGACGACGATTGCCTCCGCACAGGAAGCACTGAGCCACTGGCATCAGGCACTAGCAGTTGCCACAGGCGGCAAGATTTTTACCACCCACGGGTGCTCATGGGCATGGCAACCGGTGCGCAAGCGCTTGATCTTGCTGTTCCCGGAGAACCCGGAGCCCTCAGGGTTGCGCCCAGCACTGGCCGAGGGCCAACGATTAGGCGCCCGCCGGGTGGAAGCTTGGGTTAATGCTGGGTCTGACTCCGCTGAACTGAAGGCCGCAGGTTTCTCTGACAACGCACAAGTATCTTGGCACGCTGGACCGTTGGCTATTCCGATGGATCGTTGGGCCGGCAAAATTCGCCTGGGCAATAACGTTCCTGAAGCCACCGGTGCCGATGCTTCCGAGCTGAACGTCACTAATTTGTGGCGAGATCTCAGCAGCCAGCTTTCTAGCGGGCATCCGGCCTTACGCCGTGTAGAGCACGCTTTGGCACGAACCGATGAAGGCGAGATCGTTGGTCGCGGTTTTGCTCAGCAGGGTTTGGGCGGTCAGCTGATGATTCATTCGCTGGCAGTGGGCAAGGAATACCGCCGTCAGGGTGCTGGCACAGCACTGCTTCAAGGGCTTTCGCGCTCCATGATCAATCCGCTCTCACCGCCTGACGAAGAGACTGCGGTGGAGCTGCTTGCTGCAGCGACGCCGTCAAGCGCTGATTTCTTCACGGCCAACGGTCTGAAATTACTTGGTCGCGGTCGCCACTTGGTTCTTCGGTCTTGGAACTAGTAGCAAAACTATAGCCAGGTAAACAGGTGCGCGGTGCACAGAAAATATTTTCTGT
>Ga0308166_1000427_pt1 | contig 59539 bp, 54 predicted proteins | sample PhyCR2_2_FD_202137 | JGI IMG/M metagenome (GOLD analysis project Ga0308166, IMG submission 202137) | Phyllosphere microbial communities from UC Gill Tract Community Farm, Albany, California, United States - DLSLCC.R2 | ecosystem: Host-associated > Plants > Phyllosphere > Unclassified | place...
CTCGAGCTCGGCGAGCGCGTTCACAGACGCCGCGGCGAGGGCACCGAACTCCGCGAGCACGATCGGTGCGAGGTAGCCGGCATCGACGAGGGCCTCACCGTCGGCGAACTCGCTGCGTCGAACGGCGAAGCCGTGCCATCGCTGAGTGAGTTCTCCATCCGGACCGGGCAGGACGGCGGGAACCGGAACGCCCGCCGCACGGTAGGCCTCGAGGGCCTGATGCTGCGCGTCGCGGGCCTCGTCCCCGAACACCGGGTTGTCGATTCGCAGGACGCTGCGGGCGCCGTCGGGCTCGACGAGCACGAAGTTGCGGTCCTGGTTGCTGCCGAGTTCGCTCGCCACCGCGTCGATGCCGTAGCACTCCCGAGCGATCGTCGCGGCGTCGGCCGCACTCACCTCGGGTCTGACGAGCCCCGCGCCGTCGCTCACCCTCGACCCGTCGCGTGGCCGTCGCGGTCGAGTCGCACATCGTGGGCATGACGCGCGAGCGAGCTGCCATAGCGCTCGGTCAGCTGCACCATCAGATCGGGGGTGTCGCGATCGACACCGAAGACGTGACCGGGGAAGTCGAGCTCGGGCTGCGCGGCCGAGATCTCCTCCTCGCGGTCGGGCGAGAGCAGCTGCACGGGGTCGCCGACCGCAACCCATCCGATCGGCACGACCGTGCCGGCCGGCAGCACGGCACGCCGGTGCACGATCGCGTTGACTCGTACCTCGCAGCGATCGCCGACCAGCGCGCCGTTGAAGATCCGCGCTCCGGATGCGAAGAACACCTCTTCGCCGACCGTGGCCCCAGCGATGCTCGCGAGGGTGCCGATGAGGGTGTGCGAACCGATGTGCACGGCGTTCGCGGCCGTCGCGCGGATGAGCGCGTTCTCCATCACGATGACATGCTCCCCGAGCGTGATCGGTCCGCCCTCCGCCGTGATCACGGCGCCGTGCAGCACTTGGCAGCCGGCGCCTATCTCGACATCGCCGGAGATCACGGCGGTGGGAGCGACGACGGCGGTGTCATGGATCCGGGGCCGAGCCCCGAGGTGCTCGTACAACATGACGCCAGCGTAGTGCTGCGATGCGTATCGAGAGAAGGCGGCCCCTCTGGAGCCTGCGGGAGCGCCGCTGCTACGCTGTCGCCCATGCAATGCCGATGACTCGATCGTCCCCCCTGCCGCTGGGCCGCCTGTCTGCGCGCCCGGCACCGCGATCGAAAGGCCTCTGTCATGCACTCCCCCGTACTGCCCCTCCTCGGCCGTACCGCCCTGGTCACCGGTGTCTCCCGTCGCCGCGGCATCGGCTTCGCGACGGCCACGACCCTCGCGTCCCTCGGCGCGAACGTGTTCTTCCACCACTTCCGCCCGCATGATCTCGACCACCCGTGGGGCGGTGACGATCTCGACGCCGTGCGAACGGGCATCCGCGACTCGCTCGCCTCCGGGGCCGTGATGGGCGACGCTGAGGCGGATCTCCGCGACTCGGCCGGCATCGAACCGCTGCTCGACTCGGCATGGTCGTTGGCGGGTCGACTCGACATCGTCGTGTGCAATCAGGCGATGAGCGGGAGCGACGGCACGATCTTCGACATGACCGCGGAACGACTCGACGCCCATTGGCAGGCCAATGCACGCGCGTCACTGCTGCTGACAGCCGGGTTGGCACGCCGGATCAGGGAAGAGCTCGGTGGGGCCACGTCTCCTGTCGCACGACCCGGCGACGGCATCCCCTCGCTCGGTCCGTTCGAGACGCCCACGGCTCACGTGATCTGGATGACCTCGGGGCAGGGCCACGGCGCCATGCGCGGCGAGATCTCGTATGCGACGAGCAAGGCGGCCCTGGCGGGCATCACCCGTTCGACCGCGGCCGAGCTCCTCGACGTCGGGATCGTGCTGAACACCGTGAACCCCGGCCCCGTGAACACGGGATACCTCGATGCGGAGACCACCGACCGTGACCTGTCGGGCCTGGACGACTGGATCGCCGAGACGCCGTTCGGCCGGGTGGGAAGCCCCGACGACCCCGCGCGGCTGATCGGCTGGCTCTGCACCGACGCGGGGTCGTGGGTCGTCGGTCAGGTGCTGACGACGGACGGCGGCTTCTCGCTCTAGGGATGCTCTCTCTGGAGAGCTGCCGTCATTCGACCTTCGCCGGTTCGGGGAAGATCGCCGTGAGCAGCTGCCCGACCCACTCGAGCAGCTCCGCATTCGGCAGTGGCTCGAGACCGACACCCACCGCTGCGGGAATCGTCGGCATCGGCACGACGAGGGCTTCGCCACCCGCGACCAGCTTGGCCTTCGGGTAGAGACGCTGCAGGCGCACCTTGATCGAGTCCTCGAGACGAGCTGGCGCGATGCGGAGGTTCGACCCCATCACGACGACGTCAGCGAGTCCTGCCCTGGCCGCACGGCGCCGCAGCCGGGCGACGGCGATCAGACCCTCGACCTCGTCGGGCGGCGTTCCGTAGCGGTCGGTGAGCTCCTCGATCACGAGATCGATCGCGTCGTCCTTGGCCGTCGCCGCCGACGCCGCAGAGAGCTTCTGATAGGCCTCGAGTCGCAGCCGCTCGCTGTCGATGTAGTACTCGGGGATGCGCGCATCCAGCGGGAGCTCGAGACGCAGCTCCTGACCGGATTCGACGTCCTCACCGCGAAAGGTCGCGACGGCCTCGCCGATCATCCGCAGGTAGAGGTCGAAGCCGACGCCGGCGATGTGGCCCGCCTGCTCGCCGCCGAGCAGGTTGCCCGCACCGCGGAGCTCGAGGTCCTTGAGCGCGACCTGCATGCCGGAACCGAGGTCGTTGTTGACCGCGATCGTCTGCAGCCGATCGGCCGCGGTCTCGCTGAGCGGCTTCATCTCGTCATAGAGGAAGTAGGCGTACGCCCGCTCACGACCACGCCCGACGCGGCCGCGCAGCTGGTGCAGCTGGCTGAGCCCGTACTTGTCGGCGCGGTCGATGATGATCGTGTTCGCATTCGAGATGTCGAGGCCCGTCTCGATGATCGTGGTCGACACGAGCACGTCGAACTTGCGCTCCCAGAAGTCATCGACGACCTGCTCGAGCGCATGCTCGCCCATCTGCCCGTGGGCCACCGCGATGCGCGCCTCGGGCACGAGCTCCGCGAGCTGCGCAGCGACTCGCTGGATCGACTGCACCCGGTTGTGCACGAAGAACACCTGGCCCTCACGGAGGATCTCGCGTCGGATCGCCGCCGTGATCTGCTTGTCGCTGCGGGGTCCGACGAACGACAGGATCGGGTGCCGATCCTCGGGCGGCGTCGCCAGCGTCGACATCTCGCGGATGCCGGTGACCGCCATCTCGAGCGTGCGCGGGATCGGCGTCGCGCTCATCGCGAGGATGTCGACGTTGGTCTTCATCTTCTTGAGCGTGTCCTTGTGCTCGACTCCGAAGCGCTGCTCCTCGTCGATGATCATCAGGCCGAGATCTTTGAACATGACCTGGTCGGTGAGGATGCGGTGCGTGCCGATGACCATGTCGACCGTGCCGTCGAGCAGACCGTCGAGCGTCAGACGTGCCTCTTTGTCGGTCTGGAAGCGCGACAGGGGGCGCACCTTCACGGGGAAGCCGGCGAACCGCTCGGTGAAGGTCTCGAGGTGCTGCTTCACGAGCAGCGTCGTCGGCACCAGCATCGCGACCTGCTTGCCGTCCTGGATCGCTTTGAACGCCGCGCGCACGGCGACCTCGGTCTTGCCGAAGCCGACGTCGCCCGAGAGCAGACGGTCCATCGGGATCGGCCGTTCCATGTCGGCCTTGATCTCATCGATCGTTTGCAGCTGGTCGGGGGTCTCGGCGAACGGGAACGCCTCTTCGAGCTCGCGCTGCCACGGGGTGTCCCGCCCGAACGCGTGCCCCTTCGCGCTCATGCGCGCCGAGTAGAGCTTGACCAGCTCGACCGCGATGTCGCGCACGGCCTTGCGGGCCTTGCCCTTGGCCTGCGACCAGTCGCTGCCGCCCATCTTCGACAGGGTCGGGCCCTCGCCGCCGACGTACTTCGAGAGCAGGTCGAGCTGATCTGTCGGCACATACAGCTTGTCGCCCGGGTAGCCGCGCTTCGACGGCGCGTACTCGAGCACGAGGTAGTCGCGCACGGACTTGGTCGCATTGCGACCTCCCGTGGACACCTCGCGCTGGGTCATCTCGACGAACCGGCCGATGCCGTGGGTGTTGTGCACGACGAAGTCGCCCTGCTTGAGCTGCAGAGGGTCGACGACGTTCTTGCGGCGGGAGGCGAGCTTCTTGATCACGCGCTGATCACCGCCGATCGTGCGGCCGTAGAACTCGTTGTCGGTGAGCACCGCGAGCTTCGCCTCGGGGATCTGGAATCCGGCCTCGACGGACCCGGTGACGAGCGTCGCGACGCCGGTGTCGGGCGCCTCGACGAGCTCGGACACGATGCGAGCGGCGATGCCGCGATCGGAGAGCACATCGCGCGCTCGGTCGACGAGACCGGCACCGGCGGCGATGACGACGACGCGCCACCCGTCGGCGACCTTCGCGTCGACGAAGGAGATCGCGCCGTCGACGTTGCCGTGGAACGACGGGATGACCTGCGCGTCGATCGTCTCGGCGTCTTCGCCGCCCATCGCGAACGGGCTCAGCCGCCACCACACGCCGCCGCGGTCGCGCACCACCTCGCGCAGTCTGGCGATGGTGAGGAAGTCACCGGCGCCGAGGTCGATCGGCGCGGATGCTCCGGAAGTGGCCGCGCTCCAGGCTGCATCGAGGAACTCACGGTTCGTCTCGCCCAGGGTGATCGCGCGGGCGCTCGAGCGCTCGGGATCGACGACCGCGGTCGCGCTGCCTTCGGGAAGGTATTCGGCGAGCGACTTGAGCGGGCCCGAGACTGCAGGAAGCAGTGACTCCATGCCCTCGACAGGGATGCCCTCGGCCATCTTCTCGAGCATCCCGGCGATCGCAGGGAAACCGCCGATCAGCGCTCTCGCGCGGTCGCGGACGTCGGGGGTGAGCAGCAGCTCTCGGCTCGGCGGCAGGTCGACCCCGTCGACGTCGCCGGGAAGCGAGCGCTGATCGGCGACCGAGAACGCCCGGATCTGATCGACCTCGTCACCGAAGAACTCGACACGGAACGGATGCTCGGAGATCGCGGGGAAGACATCGAGGATGCCGCCACGCACGGCGAACTCGCCCCGTCGCGACACCATGTCGACGCGGGAGTAGGCGCGCTCCACCAGCTGTTCGACGACGTGGTCGAGTTCATGACCCCGGGTGCCCGCGCGCAGCTCCAACGGCGCGATCTCACCGAGGTTGCCCGCGATCGGCTGCAGGGCGGCTCGCACCGACGCGACGACGACGAGCGGGTGATCGCCCGTCCACTCGGCGATGCGGCGGAGGGTCTGGAGTCTCTGTCCGACCGTGTCGGGGCTGGGGCTGAGCCGTTCGTGGGGAAGAGTCTCCCAGGCCGGGAAGGTCACGACCTCGGCGTCGGGGATGTAGGCGCCGAGCGCAGCGGCCAAGCTCTCGGCTCGGCGACCGGTCGGAACGACGGTGAGAAGCGCCGGCGGCTGCCCGGCCGCCCGCCGCTTGTCGAGGAGACCGGCGAGCGCAGGCGCATCGAGCCCGTCGACCAGGCCGAGGTCGGCATCGGTCTGGGCCCACGTCAGGGCGTCACGAAATAGAGATGCCTCTTCCAAGGCGCGCAGAATCCCCGGCACAGTCACCGGACAAGCCTAGCCGCGGCCACGGACACGGGCTCCCGGGTCTGTGGACACCGGCTCTGCCGCCCATAGGATGCACGGATGGAACCGGTCACCCTCACCACCGAGCGACTCGTCCTGCACGTGCCCGACGAGACCGACGTCGACGCGATCACGGCGGCCTGCCAGGACCCCGAGATCCCCCGCTGGACCACGGTCCCCAGTCCCTACGGACGCGCGGATGCCGAGGGCTACGTACGTCTGATCGGCGAGTGGTGGGCCGACGGCAGCCAGACCATCTGGTGCGCGTACCGTGACGGCGCGCTGGTCGCCTCGATCGGCCTGCACCACATCACACCGCATCCCACCGGCGGGCACGCGGAGCTCGGATACTGGGTCACCGCGTCCGCCCGCGGCAACGGCTACCTCGTCGAGGCCGCGCGCGCCGTCGTCGACTGGGGCTTCGATGAGCTCGGCCTCGCTCGAATCAACTGGCGTGCGGTCGTCGGCAACGTCGCTTCGGCCCGAGCCGCCCGCGCACTCGGGTTCCGCTACGAGGGATTCGCACGCCAGGCGCTCACCAGCGATCGCGGGCGTGATGACGGATGGTTCGGCGGGCTCCTCGCCACCGACGACCGGACGCCTGTTCACTGGCCCGTCCTCTGACCTGCGCCCCTAGCCGGTTGTCAGACCTCGATGACAGGATGAGCGCATGCCTGAGATGCCAGAAGTCCAGGGCCTGACCGCATTCCTCGCCGAGCGCACCGTCGGACGCACGATCGTCCGCACGAGTGTCGGTGCGATCGCCGCGCTGAAGACCTACGACCCGCCGAACACGGCGCTGCACGGAGCTGAGATCACCGCCGCATCCCGGCAGGGCAAGTTCATCGTGCTCTCCTGCGGCGATGACCTGCATCTCGTCTTCCACCTGGCCAAGGCCGGGTGGCTGCGCTGGTACGAGACTCTGCCGACGACGCTGATCAAGCCGGGCAAGTCACCGATCGCACTGCGCGTCGCACTCGACGATGAGAGCGGGTTCGATCTCACCGAAGCCGGTACCAAGAAGTCTCTGGCCGTTTACGTCGTGCACGATCCGCAGGAGGTCCCTGGTATCGCCCGCCTCGGCCCTGATCCGCTCGAATCCACCTTCACACGGGAGGTGTTCGGCGGTCTGCTCGATGGGCGGCGCACGCAGATCAAGGGTCTGCTGCGCGATCAGAGCATCATCGCCGGGATCGGCAATGCCTACTCCGACGAGATCCTGCATGCGGCTCGGATGTCTCCCTACGCGATCGCCGACAAGCTGGGCGATGACGAGGTCGACCGACTGTTCTCGGCGATGCAGACGACGCTGACGGATGCCGTCGCCGAGGCATCGGGCAAGCCTCCGGCCGACCTGAAGGACGCGAAGCGTCGCGGGATGCAGGTGCACGCCCGTCGCGGCGAGGCCTGCCCCGTATGCGGCGACACCGTCCGGAGCGTGTTCTTCGCCGACCGCTCTCTCGAGTACTGCCCGACCTGTCAGACCGGGGGCAAGCCCCTCGCCGATCGGCGTCTGTCGCGGTTGCTGAAGTAGCAATTCGACGCGGAATGAAATGTCCTCAGACGCGTTGAGTACACTCAGAGCATCAACGTGCTCCGGGGTCGGTGAGAATCCGAACCGGCGGTGACAGTCCGCGAGCGTCTCGGTTCTCCGAGGTGCCGATCCGGTGGAATTCCGGGACCGACGGTGGTGCGAGGCCCAGCCTCGCTAGTCCGGAAGGGAGGCAGCACGGTGCGCCGCCGTGCGCGCGTTCTGCCTGCGTCTCCCCTCGAGGAGAATCCCCGGAGCCTCAGAGAGGACCACGGATGGCAGTGAACGAGACGGAACGCCGGGCGATGGCCCGTGCGCTCGAACTCGCAGCCCTCGGCCCACGCGGAGTGAACCCGCAGGTCGGAGCCGTCATCCTCGCGCCCGACGGATCAGTCATCGCCGAAGGATGGCACCACGGCGCTGGGACCCCGCACGCCGAGGTCGATGCGCTCTCGAAACTCGCTCCCGGAGCGGCGCGAGGGGCGACCGCGATCGTCACCCTCGAGCCCTGCAACCACACGGGGCGCACCGGTCCCTGCGCGGTCGCGCTCATCGAGGCGGGCGTCGCCCGGGTGGTCTATGCCCTCGACGATCCCGGTGCGGTGTCGGGCGGCGGCGCCGAGCGACTGCGTGCGGCGGGAGTGAGCGTCGACTCCGGCGAGCAGGCCGATGTCGCGCATCGGATCATCGACGGCTGGCTGACCGCCCAGCGACTGGGCCGGCCGCACGTGACCGTGAAATGGGCGCAGTCGCTCGACGGCCGCGCCGCGGCATCCGACGGCTCCAGCCAGTGGATCACCGGCCCCGAGGCACGCGCCGACGTGCACCGACGTCGTGCGGCGGCCGATGCGATCGCCGTCGGCACCGGCACCGTTCTCGCCGACGATCCCTCTCTGACCGCCCGCGACGGCGATGCACTGTGCGAGACGCAGCCGATCCCGGTCGTGATCGGCTCGCGCCCCACTCCCGACGGCGCCGCCATCCGCCGGCATCCGCAGACCCCGCTCTTCTACGACACCCACGACCTGCACACCGTGCTCGCGGATCTGCACACGCGGGGCATCCAGAGCGTGTTCGTCGAAGGCGGTCCCACACTCGCGAGCGCGTTCATCGCGCAGGGGCTCGCCGATCGTGTGCTCGCCTACATCGCGCCGGTGCTGCTCGGCGGCGACCGGCTCGCGCTGACCGACATCGGCGTCGACACGATCGACGCCGCCCGCCGTCTGGCGGTCGAACAGTGGCTGCCGCTCGGCGCCGACCTGCTCGCGATCGCCGCCCCTGCACCCGACCTCGAAGAAGGAGCCGCCTGATGTTCACCGGAATCATCGAGGAGATCGGAGAGATCACCGCGATCTCGCCCGCAGGGGACGGGTGGCGACTGACAGTGCGTGCACCGAAAGCGGCCTCCGACGCGATCCACGGCGAGTCGATCGCCGTCTCGGGAGTGTGTCTCACGGTCGTGGCCTCGACGCCTGACACCTTCGACGCCGACGTGATGAAGCAGACGCTCGATGTCGCCGCCCTCGGCGGAGCATCCGTCGGGACGCGCGTGAACATCGAGAAGGCCATGCCCGTCGGCGCGCGCCTCGGCGGTCACATCGTGCAGGGACACGTCGACGGCGTCGGCAGCGTGATCGACGTGCGGCCCGGCGAGCAGTGGAGCGTGCTGCGCATCGCACTCCCCGACGATCTCGCACCTCTCGTGGTCGACAAGGGCTCGATCTCGGTCGACGGCACGTCTCTCACAGTGAGCGCCGTGAGCCCGGCTGACGCGGCGAGCCACTGGTTCGAGATCTCGCTGATCCCCGAGACCCTCGCCGCGACGACTCTCGGCTCGCGGTCGGTCGGCGACCGTGTGAACCTGGAGACCGACATCCTCGCCCGTCACGTCGAACGCCTGCTGGCGTTCAGGGCAGCACCGGAAGGAGGCTCGCGATGAGCCTTTCCACCATCCCAGAGGCCCTCGAGGCCCTCCGCGCCGGACGACCGGTCCTCGTCGCGGATGATGAGAACCGTGAGAACGAGGGCGATGTCGTGCTCTCTGCCGAGCTCGCGACTCCCGAGTGGGTCGCCTGGACCGTCCGCTGGTCGTCTGGCTTCATCTGCGCGCCGATGCCCGCCGACCTCGCAGACAACCTCAACCTGCAGCCCATGGTCGCCGCATCCGAGGACGCGCGCTCGACGGCGTACACGGTCAGCGTCGACGCGGCTGAGGGCGTGACCACCGGCATCAGCGCGCACGACCGGGCGCATACGCTGAACGTCCTGGCGAATCCTTCGTCGACGGCCACGAGCATCATCCGCCCCGGGCATGTCCTCCCCCTCCGGGCAGTCGACGGGGGCGTGCGCGAACGCAGCGGCCACACCGAGGCCGCTGTCGACCTGATGAAGCTCGCGGGCCTCCGCCCGGTCGGCGCCATCGCCGAGGTCGTGGCCGAGGACGGCAGCATGATGCGCCTGCCCGGCCTCATCGAGCTCGGCGCACGAGACGGCGTGCCGGTCATCACGATCGAGCAGCTCATCGCCCATCTCAACGAGATCGATCCGTCGGGGTGGTCGCCGGAACGAGCCAGCAGACGAGTGAGCCTGCGCGCGGACGCGACCGTGCCCACGACACACGGCACGTTCCGCTTCCTCGCCTACAAGGACCGGGTCACCGGCACCGACCACATCGCGGTCGTCTCGGGCGAGCCCGGCGAGACGGCTCTCGTGCGGGTGCATTCGGAGTGCCTGACCGGCGAGGCCTTCGGCTCGCTCAAGTGCGAGTGCGGCCCGCAGCTCGATGCGGCTCTCGACGCGATCGAGCAGGACGGGGGCATCGTCATCTACATGCGCGGGCACGAGGGTCGGGGCATCGGCCTGATCAACAAGCTCCGCGCGTACAGCCTGCAGGAGGAGGGCCTCGACACCGTCGACGCCAACCTCGCGCTGGGGCTCCCCGCAGATGCCCGCGACTATGCGGCGGCCGCCGGGATCCTCGCCGACCTCGGGGTGTCGAAGGTGCGCCTGCTGACGAACAACACCGACAAGGTGAACCAGCTGCGCAGCCTCGGCCTCGACGTCGTCGAGCAGGTTCCGCTGATCGTCGGCGTCGGCCCGAACAACCACCAGTACCTCGAGACCAAGCGTGACCGGATGGGTCACATCATCGGTGAGGCGGAGCTCGCAGAGGCTCTCGCCGACGGAAAGAAGGATCAGTCATGAGCGGCGCCGGAGCACCCAAGACCGAGAAGATCGACGGACGCGGCCTGAAGGTCGTCATCGTCGCAGGTACCTGGCACGACGTCATCACCGATGGACTCATCGCCGGCGCGCAGCGTGTGCTCGACGAGGCGGACGCCGCCTACCGGCTCGTGCGCGTACCGGGGTCGTTCGAGCTGGCGCTCGCCGCGCAGGCGGCGTTCGCGGGCGGCGCCGATGCCGTGGTGGCACTCGGCGTGATCATCCGAGGCGGCACCCCGCACTTCGAGTACGTGTCGGCGGCGACCACCGACGGCCTCACCCGCGTGTCCCTCGATGCCGGCAAGCCCGTCGGATTCGGCGTGCTCACCCTCGACGACGAGAAGCAGGGCCTCGACCGCGCAGGGCTCGAGGGGTCGAAGGAGGACAAGGGCGCGGAGGCGGCGGATGCTGCGCTGCGCACCGCCCTTCTCGTGCGCGACCTGCGCGGCTGAGGTCAGCCTGCCCTTGCTGGCGGGCGGGCCCCGCGCTCTCCTACCGTGAGGGCATGGAGACTCTGCGCCACGTCGTTCTGTTCGTCCATCTCATCGGCTTCGCCGTGCTCTTCGGAGCCTGGGCGGTGCAGGCCTTCGGCGGCACGCGCGAGTTCACCCGTCTGATGAGCATCGGCATGACGATCGCGGCCCTCGCGGGCCTCGCCCTCGCGGCGCCGTGGGGTCTCCCCGAGGGCGTCGAGATGAACTACGCCAAGATCGGCACGAAGCTCGTCGTGCTGCTCGTGATCGGCGCCCTCCTCGGCATCGGAACGTCGAAGCAGCGCAAGGCGGGCTCTGTTCCGGCGGTCATGTTCTGGCTCGTCGGCATCCTCACGGCGGTCAACGCCGCCATCGCCACGATCTGGCGCTGACCTGCTCGCCGCGCTCCGTCACGAGCGCAGCGGAACCTTGACGTCCCCACCGGCCTCCTCGGTGAGTCGCTCGCCCATCTGCACGAAGGTCGGCTGCGTGATGAAGCCACCGGCGAAGAGCGCCTGCCCCTGAGTGAATCCCTGTGCCCGACGGATGTCGTCCTCGCCCACGAAGCCGAACACGTCGGCGAGCTCCGCGATGTCGCGCGGAGCATTGACGCGCATGAGACCGAGGTTGTCGCACTGCGACAGCACGTTCGGATGGATCTTCGTCGGGCGCTGGGTCGAGAGGAACAGCCACAGGCCGAACTTGCGTCCCTCGGCGGCGATCTGGACGAGCTGCTCGGTGAGGGCCCGCTCGACAGCGGTGCGCGGCTCCGGTGAGCAGATGTTGTGGGCCTCGTCGATCACGATGAGCAGAGGGCGGCGACTCTCGCGCCTGGCCCACAGCGCCTCGAGCACGGCGAGCGCCGCGACTTTCGGCTCGGCCGGGTGATCGAATCCCCCGAGGTCGAGAACCGTCGCCCTGGGTCTCTCGTCGATCACGTCGACGACCGATCCGGCGCCTCTGGCCCAGAGGTCCCACTCCAGGACCTGGAGATTCTCCATGCGGTTCGCGAGCCGGATGTGCGCTGGATCGCCCGAGGCCCGGAAATCCCGGAGCATCCGGTCCGCGTCGAACTCGGTGACGCTCAGCGCCCAGTGCAGCAGGACGTTGTACTCCTCCGCGTCGGCGATCGGGTCGATCTGCAGGACAGCCGCCTTGGCGGCCGGCGACAGGTCGATGTAGCGGGCGTGCACCTTGTCTCCCTCGCCATGACCCGAGCGGAACACGCGGATGTCGCTCTGCGATATCCGCGCGGCGTGCTCGGGTGGCGCATCTGCCCGAGCGTGCGCCAGCCTGACGAAATCAGCATTCGGATCGAGGATCAGCATGGGCAGCTCGGTGTGCAGCAGAAGCTGCTCGAGAACGACGCCGAGCGCATAGGTCTTGCCGCTGCCGCTCTGGCCGCACCAAAAGGTATGGCGGTTGAACCGACGTGCGTCGAGCTGGACCGATGCCGCCGCATCGTCGGTCATCGATCCGATGGTCAGATCGGTCATGGAGGCCTCCTCATCCACTGTGGATGGTCACCAGCCTGGCGTGCCGGGTCCGCGCGGTCATCACACTTCCCGGGTGACGCGGTGCGGAGATGCCGAGGCCAGGATGAGCCGCATGAACGACCGACTCTCATTCGTGGAAGTGCTCCGTCGCCCGCTCGCCAGCGCGGGGTCCCGGGAATCGGCGGCGCTGCTCGTCAGCGCGGCCACTCTGATCGTCACCGTGGTCACCTCACTGCTGGTCTTCCACGGCCGCGCGCTTCCGATCTCCGGCCCCGGCTCGATCGGCCAGTTCGCCGCCATCGGCTCGGCGGTCACCGCGATCGTCGTGTTCATCGCGGCCCGGTCTCTCGACCGCATCCAGCCTGCAGAGGGGGTGCCGCGCGAGAGGATGCGGTGGTTCGACATCGCCGCCCTCTCGATCGCCCACGGCGTCATCGCTCTGCTCGGGTGGATCGCGATCGCCGATGTCGTGGAGAGGAGCTTCACGGGTGCGGAGGTGTTCCCCCTCGCCGGCGCGCTGCTCGCCGGCGCCGCCATGGCATGCACCGCATACATCGTCGCCCTCTCGGCGGCCACCATGACCCCGGCGACTCTGTCTGTCGTTCTCATGCTCTTCCTCGTGGTCGGCGCCTTCGCGAGCATGCTGAGCGCTTCGGATGAGCAGTGGTGGAAACTGCATCTGAGCAGTCTCGGCGTCACCGACGATCTGTCGGCCCTCACGTTCAATGTCACGCTGATCATCGCGGGCATCATCGTGACGACCGTGGCGCATTTCGGCACCGCGACGATCCCCGTCGCCTCCCCCCGCGCCGCCCGCGGTCGCCGCATCGTCCGACTCGAGCTCACCATGATGGGGCTGCTGCTCTGCGGAGTCGGGGTGTTCCCTGTCGACAGGTTCCTCGCTCTGCACAACCTCTGCGCCACCGGGATGGTGGTGGTGTTCATCACGATGGTGATCGGGCTGCGGCGCACGGTTCCGGGCACTTCTCAGGTCTTCGTGACGATGGGATACGTGTTCGTCGCGTGCATCATCGTGCTCGCCGTCTTCTTCGCCACCGGGTACTACAACCTCACGGCGGTCGAACTCGTCGCATTCCTCATCATCTTCACCTGGTTGCTCCTGTTCCTGCGCAACACCGAGCAGACGCCGGCTACGACGCGAGTGCCTTCGCCTTGAGCGTCTCGAACTCCGACTGCGTGATCACACCGGAGTCGAGCAGACCGCGCGCCTTCGTGATGTCATCAGCCGGGGACGACGAACCGGCGGTCTCACGGATGTAGGCCGTCTGCGCGGCGCGCAGCTCGGCCAGCTGCTCTCCCCGGCGCTCCGCCATCCCCTGCCCACGGGCGATCAGGTAGACGAGCGAGGTGAGGAACGGGAGGAACACCAGGAAGATGATCCACACGGCCTTCACCCAGCCGTTCAGCGAGCTGTCGCGGAAGATGTCTCCGATGATCGTGAAGACCACCATGAGGTACGAGATGAAGACGAAGGACCAGAAGAACCAGGCCACGAGATCCCAGATGGACATGCGCGTTCCCTTTCGATCGGTGATGTCAGTGCCAGGACCGAAGCTAGTCAGGAGCCGATGCGCCGGCGTCACCCGGCGCGGGTGACTCCGGATCACCGCTCGGGACCTGATTGACGGAGATCACCTCGATGTGCAGGTCGTCGAAGATGCCGAGCAGTCCCAGGAGACGAGGCTGGTCATCGATCGGACCGAGGATGCTCGTCAGCCCTCCCGGGCGCGCCTGCACCGTGAAGCCGTCCAGGGCCTGCGCGAGCTGGGAGCTCATCCGCCCACGGATGAGGACCTCGAAGACCTGGGTCATGGCAGCCTCCTGGGGTGCACGAGCATCGTGGGTGCGCGAGGGCGACGGTCCCATCATGGAGGGACGGATCGTCCGCGTCCTCATCCCCTATGGATGATCTGATCGCGCCCTGCGATACTGACACCAGATTCGCCGATGACCGCCATACCTCCCCCGCCGGCTCACGCCGTCGAGCGTCCACGATTGCGTAGCCGACTCGACGCGGCGCTGACCGCGCCCCTCAGCGTGATCGTGGCGCCGGCCGGCTCGGGCAAGACCGTGCTGCTGTCGCAGTGGGTCGCAGCGCATCCGGAGCTGGACTTCATCTGGATGAGCCTGGAGCCCGCAGACAATGATCCTCGCCGTTTCATCGATCATCTGCTGGCCGGGGTCCCGCGCGGCGCTCGGGAGGTGCTCGATCTCGGCCGGCCCCACGCGCTCAGCGATCGGGCGCTCGGACGCCCCGTGCTCGACGCGCTCGTGACGGTCTTCCGTGAGCTTCCCCCAGTGATCCTCGTGATCGACGATCTCCATGCGCTGTCTGGCTCGCAGCTGCTCGCCGATCTGTGGTGGCTCGCCGACAATCTTCCCGATCACACCCATCTGGTTCTCTCCTCCCGGGTCGACTTCGGCCTCGCGTGGAGCGATCCCCGCCTTCGACACTCCCTTCTGGAACTGCGTCAGACAGACCTCGCGTTCGATGAGGAGACCAGCGCCCTCCTGCTCGAACGCGTCGCCGGCGCGCCGGTGAGCAGCGGCACACTCGCCGCTGTGATGGAGCGGACGGAGGGGTGGGCGGCCGGTGTGCTGCTGACGGGACTCGGCCTACGCAGCCAACCCGATCCCGAGCTCTTCGCGCGTCAGCTTCGCGGGACGGACCGCCTGATCGCCGAGTATCTGAGCGAACGAGCCCTGGCGCAGCAGGAGCCCGCACGCCGGGATCTGCTGATCCGTCTCTCGGTGCTGGATCGGATGTGCGCCGATCTCGTGGAATCGACCATGGGCGTGGATGATGCGACGGCGCTGTTCGATGAGCTGGAACGCGAATCGCTCTTCCTCGTCGCACTCGACCGTGACCGGGAGTGGTTCCGCTTCCACCCGCTCTTCCGCGAGCTCCTGCGTTTCCGGTTGCGGGCGCAGCCCGGTGGACGGTCCACCGCGATCCTCACGGCTGCCGCCGAATGGCACCTCGCGCACGACGATGCTTCGGCAGCCATCGACTACCTCCTCGAAGCCCACTCGTGGAACCGAGCGGTCATGGTCATCGCGGCACAGGGCAGGGACGTCGTCGAGCGCAGCGACACGCTGACCGTGAGCCGGTGGCTGGAATCGCTGCCGCCCGAGTTCCGCTCCACCCGCCCGGAGGTCGAGATCCTGCGCGGGATGCTGATGATGATGAACGGCGATGCCGCGCGTGCCGAGGATGTGCTCCGCCGAGAGGCCGACCGCACCACGTCGACGCCTGCCGAGACCGTGGTCGTCCAGACGTACCTCGCCGCCCGGGTGCAGTTCCGTCCCGAACCCGGCGTGGCGCTGCGTGCGGCGAAAGCCGCCACCGACCTGCTCCGACAGCATCCGGACCTGCAGCCGGTGGAGTTGCTCGGATTGACGCATCCTCACCTGCTCCGGACGGCGGCGCTGACTTCGGGAGGGCGCGCGCACTTCCTCGCGGGCGACCTCACCGCTGCCCGCGACTGGTTCGAGCAGGCGCTCGACGACCCCGGAGCGCAGTACAGCCTCTACCGCATCCATCTGCTCGGCTCCGTCGCCCTGCTCGAGGTGTGGTGCGGACGACTCGGCGCCGCGTCGCTCGCATCCGATGAGGCACTCGCACTCGCCACCGATGCACGGCTCCTGTCGCACCCCGCGCCCGCTGACGCGTACCTCGCCGCAGCGCTCGTGTCGATCGAGCACGGCTCACCCTCTCGAGCCGCAGTGAACCTGCACGAGGGCGAGCTTCGCGCAGCCGCCAACCATCGCACGCAGCTCATGTGGATCGCGCACCTCGCGCGGATCCTGGACACCTCTGACCCGGCGATGGCAGAAGGCCGCCCCACGTCCACGCCGCCACCGCTGGTCGCCGACGCGCTGGAGGCCGCGCTCACCCGCGCGCGCCGACTCGAGCGCTCATCCCCGCATCCGATCGGGTATGCGTTCGGGCACGCGGTGCAGCGCACCTGGTCTCCGCTCGCCTTCGAAGCCGTCGCCACGGCGTTGACCGAGCACCGCCCTGATCTCGCACGCGCCCAGCTCGATGCCGCAGCTTCCGAGCGGTCCGAAACCATGCCCCGCGCCACCGTCGAGCAACTCATCCTCCGTGCCTGGCTCGAGACGAACCAGCACGATCGCGACGCAGGCAGCGCCGCGCTTGTGTGCGCCTTGGATCTCGCGTCTCGCCACGGCCTGGTCGCGACGTTCGTGCGCGGCGGGCCAGAGGTCATCCGCATGGTGGCAGACCTTCCCGGCGCCCCGTCGACCTTCCGCACCCTCGTGCTGGAGAGGGCGAGTCTGCTCCGTCACGCCCGCGCGACCTCGCCCGAACTCGTGGAGCAGCTCACCGACCGCGAGCTCGAGATCCTCGCCTATCTGCCGACCAGGATGACCAACGTCGAGCTCGCCGCACGCTGCTACGTGTCGCCCAACACGATCAAGACCCACATGGCGCACATCTACCGCAAGCTCGCAGTGCCCAACCGCAACTCCGCGGTCGCGCGCGCCCAGGACCTCGGGCTGCTCTGACCCTGCGGCATATCGCCCTGAACGGGTGACGCGATCGATCGCCGCACGTCCGAGAGTGGCACGGTGAGCGATGCGACCGTGCCCGAGGAGTCACCCCCTCGACTCCGACGCGCCGCGCGCGCGGTGAGGCAACGCAGCATCCAGATCACCATCACCCGCCCGCTCCTCTTCGGCTTCGCGCTGGTCCTCGGCGGCCTCGGCGCGTTCGTTCTCGGTGTCGCCGCGAGTTCGGTCGCCACGATCCTCATCTACATCGCCATCGCCATCTTCGTCGCGCTCGGTCTCGACCCCGTCATCCGCTGGTTGGAGGCGCACCGGGTGTCGCGAACACGCGGACTGCTGATCGTCTCGGGCGGTTTCCTCGTCTTCCTCGCCGTCGTGATCGGAGTCATCCTCCCGCCGGCGATGGTCCAGCTGGGCGCTTTCGCGCGGTCCCTTCCCGCGGCCATCGCCGACTTCCGCGTCTCGGATGCGTACGCCGCCTTCGAGGCCCAGGTGGGGGATGTCCTCGGAACGGCCCTCGACGATCTCGCCGCCTTCTTCGCCGACCCGGGCAACCTGCTCGCCGTCGGGGGCGGAGTGCTCGCCGTCGGATTCGGAGTGGGCAACGCCATCTCCGGCGCTCTCATCGTGGTGGTCCTCACCCTCTACTTCCTCGCATCGCTGTCATCGATGAAGTCGGCGTTCTATTCCCTCGCACCCGCTCGGGACAGGGACCGGCTCCGATCGCTCACGGAGCAGATCACCGACTCCATCGGCGGGTACCTGATCGGGATGGTGGTGCTCGCCGCCTGCAACGCACTGTTCGCGACGCTGCTGCATCTGGTGCTCGGGCTTCCGGCTCCCGCGTTCATGGGGCTCGCCGCCTTCCTGATCACGCTGATACCTCTGATCGGCCCCGTCACGTACTGGATCTTCGCCTCGATCGTCGCGCTGTTCGCCGACCCGCTGCTCGCACTGATCTTCTCGGTGCTCTACCTGATCTACATGCAGTTCGAGGCATATCTTCTGACTCCTCGAATCATGAACAAGGCGATCGCGGTTCCGGGGTCGCTGGTCATCATCGGGGCACTCATAGGAGGAGCACTGCTGGGCCTGCTCGGCGCTCTGGTGTCGATCCCGGTCACGGCAGCGATCCTGCTGATCATCAAGCAGGTCCACATCCCGCGTCAGAACGCGAAAACCTGAGGACGGAGAAGCGCCCATGGCACGATCCACGGTCCAAGAGCTGCAGCAGCGCCTGGCTGCCGTCGAAGCTGAGAACGACGCACTCCGCGCCGGCATCCCGGTGGTCCCGCAGACACCGCCGACCGATCCGATCGCCGACCGCGACCGATCCCGCGGGTGGGGACGCACGCTGGCGGCGACCGTCCTGATCGTGCTGGGAACGCTCGTCGCCCCTCTCGCACTGGTCGCGGCCTGGGGAAACGTGCAGCTCACCGACACCGACCGTTTCGTCGCGAGCTATGCCGGCCTCGCGACCGACCCCGCCGTGCAGGCGGTGGTCACCGATCAGGTCGTCGAGGCGATCGACGGGCAGGTCGACATTCCGGCACTCACCACGGACGTGATCGACGGCGTCATCGAGCTCGGGACAGGCCCGGCGGCGACCCGAGCGCTGGAGCTGCTCAAAGGACCTGCCGCGCAGGGGCTCCAATCGCTGGTCGCCACCGTGGTCGAACGCTTCGTGGAGTCCGAGGCGTTCGCGAACGTCTGGGCGAGCGCGCTGCGCATCAGCCATTCGCAGGTGGTGTCCGCACTGCAGAACGACCCGGATGCGGCGATCGCTCTCGGGTCCGACGGCACGATCGGGATCCAGCTCGCACCGATCATCGACGCCGCGAAAGAAGTCCTCGTCGATCAGGGCGTCGAATTCGCAGCGTCCATTCCGACGGTCGACCGGACCATCACCGTCGCGCAGGTCGACTCGCTCCCCACGGTGCAGCTGGCCTATCAGCTGGTGGTGGCTGCGGGTCTCTGGCTGCCCTGGGTGGCGATCCTCCTGCTCGCGGCCGGTGTGCTGGCAGCTCGGCGTCGCTCCGTCGCGCTGATCACCGCCGCGCTCTCCCTCGGCCTGGTCATGGTGATCGTGCTCGCCGGCCTCGCGGCCGGGCGGATCGTCTTCGACGCGGCCATGCGCACGAACGGCATCCCCGTCGATGCCGGAGGGACGATCTACGAGCAGGTCGTCGGCGTCATGCGCGACACGGCCGTTGCCGTCCTGGTGCTCGCGCTCGTCACCGCGGTGGTCAGGTGGTTCGCCGGCCCCTTCGAGGTTCCCAGCCGTCTCCGGGGTGCCGCGAAGGCGGGTGCTGCGGCGCTTCGCGCGACGCTGGAGCGTCGTGGTCTCAGCACCGGGCGCGTCGGCGCGTGGTTGCACTCGCGGCGGACGCTCCTCCGCGTCGCCATCACGCTGGTCGGCGCAGCAGTCGTCCTCCTCGCCCGCCCTCTCAGCACGTCACTGATCCTGTGGACGCTGGCCTTCGCCCTGCTGGCGGTGCTGATCCTGGAGCTCGTCGAGCGACCTCCCTCCGCCGAGGATGACGATCAGGACGATGCCCCGACGCACGAGGCCGAGAAGCCGCCGGCGGACGACGATATCGGCCGTGCAGGCCCAGTCGTCGCGGGCACCCCCGGAGACCCTGCCGTCCGTGCCGTCCCTGCCGTCCCTGCCGGAGAAACCCTCCCATGAGCGGGACGACGGAGGCCGCGGAGCCCTTCGCCGCACGTCGCTCGGCCGGGCGAGCGGCCCGCGTGCGGGCGCCGAGGTCGCAGCTCGGAACCTGGTCGCCTTCTCCTGACCGCCCCGACCCGGTCTCCCTGCTCGAGGAGCAGGGAGAGTCGCGCGTGCGAGAGCTCACCCCCGTGCGGTATGCCCGGATGTCGACGTCGCCGCTGGCCTTCTACCGGGGAGCAGCGCTGCTGATGGCATCCGACCTGGCGTCGGCCCCGCACACCGGCATCATCACGCAGCTCTGCGGCGATGCGCATCTGTCGAACTTCGGGCTCTACCGCACCCCCGAGCGGCTCCTCACCTTCGACATCAACGACTTCGACGAGACGTCGCCCGGGCCCTTCGAGTGGGACGTGAAGCGGCTCGCGGCGAGCTTCGCCGTGGCGTCGAGGTACCGAGGCTTCAGCGCCGAAGACGAGCGTTCATGCGTCCTCGCCGCAGCCCGCGGGTATCGGTCGGCGATCCGCGCGGCGGCCAGGGCCACGGTGCTCGATGCCTGGTACGACCGACTGGACGCCGACCGTGCACGGCGGGTGATCCGCGAGGAACGGCGCGATCGACACGTGGGCGACGACGAGGTCCGCCGTCTGGACGCGGCCATCGCGAAAGCGGTCACTCGCGACAGCCGGAAGGCGTTCAGGAAGCTGGTGAGCAAGGTGGACGGGCAGCTCCGGATCACCGCCGCCCCACCGCTGATCATGCCCGTCGAGGACCTGCTGCGCGATGCCGGGGATGCCGGACATGCCGCCGACGATGCGCAGGTCATGCGCCGGATCCTCGACGGCTATCGGGAGACGCTCGGGGGCTCTCGGCATCCGATCGCGGAGTATCGATACCGGCACATGGCGCGCAAGGTCGTCGGCGTGGGAAGCGTGGGAACCAGGGCGTGGGTGATCCTGCTCAGCGGTCGCGACGATGACGATCCGCTTCTGCTCCAGGCCAAGGAGGCCCAGGCGTCCGTCCTCGAGCGCTTCCTCGGCGCGAGCGAGTTCGACAACCACGCGGAACGCGTCGTCCGAGGGCAGCGCCTCATGCAGGCGGCGAGCGACATCTTCCTCGGATGGCAGTCCATCACCGGTCTCGACGGACAGCACCGTGACTTCTACCTTCGGCAGCTCCAGGACGGGAAAGGAGGGATCGATCCGGATGTCATGACGGTTCGAGGTGCGACTCTGTACGCCAGGATCTGCGGCGAGACCCTCGCCCGCGCGCACGCACGGGCCGGCGACAGGGTCGAGATCGCCGGATACGTCGGGCGGAGTGCGGAGTTCGAGGGGGCGATCGCGGACTTCGCGTCCACATATGCCGCACAGAACCAGCACGACTTCGACGCCCTCACCGGGGCGCTGGCATCCGGGCGGCTTCCGCACGGCCGCGACGAGAGGTGAGTCGGGCCATGCGCGACGTCGTCACCGCCGTCTGGGATCGGCGCTCCGGGTACTGGCTGGTGATCGCGCTGCTCATCGTCGCGTACGCACTGTGCGCGGCTCAGGGGACGACGGATCCCAGCCCCTGGGCGCTCATCGTGCAGCTCGTGACCGTCGCCGTCGTGCTCTGGGTGACCGAGGCGCATCGGAGGGTGCAGCACACGGCCTGGGTCATCCTGTCTATCGGGGCTGTCGCCACCCTGGTCGTCGCGCTGCTGGGTCTGCGCGGCGATGTGCTCGACATCGCCCTGTCTGCGGCATCCGCGCTCGCCTTCCTACTCGCACCGGTGGCGATCATCCGTCACCAGGTGCACCGGCGAGGACTGGACGTCGAGGCGCTGCTCGCCGCGATCGCCGCGTACGTGCTCGTCGGCATGTTCTTCACGCAGGTGTACAACCTCGTGGCGCTGGTGACGGTCGCGCCGACGTTCGGCGACCAGACGGTCGACTCGCTCTCGAGCCAGCTTTTCTTCTCGTTCACGACGCTCACCACCACGGGTTACGGCAACATCGTTCCGGTGTCTCCGGGTGTGCAGGGGATCGCCGTCGCCGAGGCGATCACCGGACAGCTCTTCCTGATCACCGCCGTGGCTCGGATCATGCGCGGCTCCCGACGGCCCGCCTATGAGGAGGCGAAGACCCCGGGTCCCCACCTCGCCGCCGGATCCTCGCCAGGAGGGCAGTCATGAAGAAATGGAACGTGGTGTTGGTGCTGGGCGCCGCCCAGTTCGTGATGGTGCTCGACGGCACCGTCATGAACGTGTCGATCTCGACGGTCGTGACCGACCTCGACACCTCGGTGGCCGCGATGCAGGCGGCCATCACCTTCTACACCCTGACGATGGCCGCCTTCATGCTGTTCGGTGCCAAGCTCGGCGACGTGTGGGGCCGCCGCCGAGCGTTCGTGATCGGCTCGTGCGTCTACGCACTCGGGTCTCTGATCACGGCGGTGAGCCCCTCGGTCGGATTCCTGTTCCTCGGCTGGTCCATCATCGAGGGCCTCGGCGCGGTTCTGGTGATCCCCGCCATCGCCGCCCTCGTGGCCGACAACTACCAGGGGCGGGAGAGAGTGACGGCGTTCGCCGTCATCGGCGCGGTCTCGGGCGCGGCCGTCGCCGCAGGACCCCTGATCGGCGGCGCGGTCACCACCTACTCCAGCTGGCGCTTCGTCTTCGTCGCCGAGGTGGTGATCATGCTCATCGTCGTGCTCTGCGCGCGGATCATCACCGACTCCACCCCGCGGCAGATGATCCGCATCGACATCGGCAGCGTCCTGCTGTCGTCGGCAGGACTTGTGCTGATCGTGTTCGGGATGCTGCAGAGCAAGACATGGGGGTGGGTGATCCCGCTGCACGCTCCCGAGATCGCGGGTGTTCCGGTCGCTCCCCTCGGGGTCTCCCTGACCGCATGGTGCATCGGCCTCGGCGCGACGCTGATCACGCTGTTCATCCGATGGCAGCGCCGTCTCCTGCGCGACGGGCGATCCCCTCTGATGCAGCCGGACCTGTTCTCGATCACCACTCTGCGCAGCGGCCTCTCGGTGCTCGGCGCGCAGTACACGGTGACCGCGGGACTCTTCTTCATGGTGCCGGTGTACCTGCAGATGACACTGGGGCTGGACGCGCTCGAGACGGGCGTCAAGATCTTCCCGCTCTCCGTCGCCCTGGTGCTGTTCTCGATCTTGGGGACGGCCCTGTCGCGACGATGGTCGCCTCGCCGGATCGTCCGCGTCGGGCAGTGGGTGCTGGTCGCGAGCGCCGTGCTGCTGCTCGGCTCCGTGACGGAGGATCTGCGCGGCGTGCTGTTCGGAGTGGGCATGTTCCTCACGGGGAGCGCGCTGGGTCTGCTGGCCTCCCAGCTCGGCAATGTGAACATGTCGAGTGTGAGCGAGAAGGACACGAGCGAAGCCGGCGGGCTGCAGGGAGTCTTCCAGAACCTCGGCTCCTCGCTCGGCACCGCGCTGATCGGCTCGCTGCTGATCGGAGCACTGTCGACGTCTTTCGCGTCCGGCGTGGCCGCCAGCGATCTTCCCTCCGAGGTGCGCTCGACCGTGAGCGCGGCGACCGATCGCGGCGTCACCGTGGTGCCGGCAGCCGACGTGGTCGGCATCGGCGAGGCCGCCGGTCTCAACGATACCGAGGCGACCGAACTCGCGGGGATCTATCGCGAATCGCAGCTGTCGTCGCTGCGCGTGGCATTCGTCGGCCTGATCGTGATCAGCCTGCTGTCGATCCTGTTCTCACGTGGCATCCCGGCAGAGGCCATGATCCGCCGGCGAACGGGCGCCGACGCGAGCGAGCCGGAGAGGACCTGATCCGTCAGCCCGAGGTCAGCGGCGAGGGGATGCCGTGCTCTGGCGCACCACGAGCTCTGTGCCGACGAGAGGCGTCTGAGCGCGTTCTCCCCCGTCGAGCTCGGCGAGCAGCGCGTCGACGGCCAAGGCGCCCACGCGCTCCGGATGCTGCTGCACGGTGGTGAGCGGAGGCCAGAGCTGCGCGGCGTCGGGCAGACCGTCGAAGCCGACCACGCTGACGTCTCGCGGGATGTCGCGCCCGACCTCACGGAATGCCCGGACGACGCCGATCGCCATCTGGTCGTTCGCCGCGAACACGGCCGTGACCGCGTCGTCGTCTCGAAGCAGGAGCCCCGCCCGATAGCCGGACTCTGCCGACCAATCGCCCTGCAGCGGCTCCGGGGCGGTGACCCCGCGGGCCTCGAGCGTGCGGCGCCAGGACTCGCGTCGGCGTTCCGCCGAGTACGACTTCGCCGGACCCGCGATGTGCCACACCGTCCGGTGCCCCAGGTCGAGCAGATGCTCGGTCGCGAGTCGCGCCCCCTGGGCCTGATCCGTGTCGACGAACGGATGCGCGTCTCCGCGGTTCGAGTCGACCAGGACGACGGGGAGTCCGTCGGGGATCTCGACCTCGGCCTCATCGAGCTGATGGGCCTCGATCACGATGATGATGCCGTCGACCGCGTGCTCCTCGAGACGCCGGAAGGCTCCCGCCACCGTGTCGCGGGCGCTCGATTCGACCGGGATCAGTGTCAGCGCGTATCCCATCTGCGATGCGCGTACGGCGATCGCATCGAGCGTGCGCTGGTTCCCGTAGGAGCTGAAGGAGAACATGATGACGCCGATGGCGCGGAATCGACCCGATCGCAGGGCCCGGGCCGCGCTGTTCGGCCGATAGCCGAGCCGCTGCATGGCGTCTTCGACACGAACTCTGGTCGCGGCCCCGACATACCCTCTGGCGTTCACGACACGGGAGACGGTCTGCCCGGAGACGCCGGCCTCACGCGCGACGTCCTCCATCGACGGGTCTCTCCGCCGTTGCGGCGGCTCTGCCGGCTGTTCGGAAGTCACGATCAATCATCCATTCATGTGTTGACGTTGACACACTAGCAGCGCATCGCATATGTTGACGTTGACACACGGCGCGGTGAGCGCTCGATCTCTAAGAAGGTTCTCGTCAATGACGACTCAAGACTCCGCAGTACTCGCGGACCACGGCATCCGCCGGCGCGAGAAGCGCGACTGGAAGGGATGGGCCTTCGTGGGCCCGTTCATGGTCGTCTTCGCGCTGGTGTTCCTGACACCCCTCGCCTATGCGCTCTACCTCAGCTTCTTCCAGGAGAAGCTGATCGGCGGCACCGCGTTCGTGGGGGTGGACAACTATGTGCGCGCGCTCACCGACCCCCAGTTCTGGGAGGCGTTCGGCCGCGTCGTGCTGTTCCTCGTCGTGCAGGTGCCGATCATGCTCGTCCTGGCGCTCGCGGCAGCTCTCGCCCTCGACAGCGCACGTCTGCGCGGAGCCTCCTTCTTCCGCATCCTGATCTTCCTGCCCTATGCGGTGCCCGCCGTCGTCGCGGTGCTGATGTGGGGCTACATCTACGGAGACCAGTTCGGCCTGACGTCGAACATCAACGACTTCCTCGGCAGCGACCTCATCACCCCGTTCGCACGGGAATGGATCCTGATCTCGATCGGCAACATCGTGACGTGGCAGTTCGTCGGCTACAACATGCTGATCTTCTATTCCTCGCTGAAGACGATCCCGACGGACATGTACGAAGCGGCATCCCTCGACGGCGCCGGCGCGTGGCGGACGATCTTCTCGATCAAGATCCCCAATGTCCGCGGCGCCCTCGTGATCGCGACGATCTTCTCGATCATCGGCAGCTTCCAGCTCTTCAACGAGCCCAACATCCTGCGCCCTCTGGCCCCGAACGTGATCACGACGTACTTCACACCCAACATGTACGCGTACAACCTCTCGTTCGCCGGACAGCAGTTCAACTACGCCGCGACGATCGCCATCATCATGGGCGTCATCACCGCGGTGATCGCCTACGTCGTGCAGCTGCGCGGCTCGAAGTCTGAGGTGCGCTGACATGGCACTCCCCCTCGCTCGCCCGTCGAAGAAGCGCCACGACCTGATGAACCCGCGCAAGTCCAAGACGCTGCTCATCGTGATGGTCGCGTACGCGCTCTACACGCTCGTACCGCTCGTCTGGCTGCTCTTCAGCTCGACCAAGACGCAGTCGGGACTCTTCAGCTCGTTCGGCCTGTGGTTCTCCGACGACTTCGCGTTCTTCGACAACCTCGTCGCCACGTTCTCGTACCAGGACGGCATCTTCCTGCGCTGGCTCGGCAACACGCTCCTCTACGTCGTGGTGGGTGCCGGCGGCGCGACGCTGCTCGCCACCATGGCCGGCTACGGCCTGGCGAAGTACCGCTTCCCCGGCCGCCGCGCGGTGTTCGCCGTCGTCCTCGGTGCCGTCGCCGTCCCCGGCACCGCCCTCGCCGTGCCGACCTTCCTGCTCTTCAGCGAGCTGGGTCTCACGAACACGCCGTGGGCCGTGATCATCCCGTCGTTGATCAGCCCCTTCGGCCTGTATCTGATCTGGGTGTTCGCCTCCGAATCGGTGCCCACCGAGCTCCTGGAGGCTGCCCGCATCGACGGCGCGGGCGAGTTCCGCACCTTCTTCACGATCTCGATGCGGCTGCTCGCCCCCGGCATCGTGACCGTCGCGCTCTTCACGGTCGTCGCGACCTGGAACAACTACTTCCTGCCGCTGATCATGCTGTCCGACCCCGCGTGGTACCCGCTCACCGTCGGCCTGAACCAGTGGAGCGCGCAGGCGATCGGCGCAGGATCCCAGCCGATCTACAACCTCGTGATCATGGGCTCGCTGCTGACCATCATCCCGATCGTCATCGCCTTCCTGCTGCTGCAGCGCTTCTGGCAGTCAGGTCTCACCGCCGGAAGCGTCAAGCAGTAGCTCCCGGCATCCCTCTGCACCGCACACGTCGGTCCGACGCTGGACCGCACCCCCGAAAGGACACAGCAATGAAGCACCTTCCCTCCCCGGCCGCACGGCGCACCCTCGCCGTGCTCGCGGCCGGAACCGTGGCAGCGCTGGCGCTGGCCGGTTGCAGCACCGGCGACACCGGCTCAGGCTCCGCCGGCGACGGCTCGTTCGACTCCGTGGAGGCGGCCCTCGAGAAGGGCGGCGAGATCACGTACTGGTCGTGGACCCCCTCCGCCGAGGCTCAGGTCGAGGCGTTCGAGAAGGAGTACCCGAACGTGAAGGTGAACGTGGTCAACGCGGGCACCAACAACGAGGAGTACACGAAACTCCAGAACGCCATCAAGGCCGGCTCCGGCGCCCCCGATGTGGTGCAGGTCGAGTACTACGCGTTCCCGCAGTTCGCCCTGACCGACGCGTTCGTCGACCTGTCGCAGTACGGCTTCGCCGACTTCGAAGACGACTACACCGCATCGACCTGGAACTCCGTCACCGACGGCGACGCGATCTACGGCCTGCCGCAGGACTCCGGCCCCATGGCACTCTTCTACAACAAGGCCGTCTTCGATGCCGCCGGCGTCGCCGTGCCCACCACGTGGGACGAGTACTACGAGGCCGCGAAGACCATCCACGCCGCGAACCCCGATGCCTACATCACCAACGACACCGGAGACGCCGGCTTCGCGACCTCGATGATCTGGCAGGCCGGCGGCAAGCCCTTCGCCACCTCCGGCACCGACGTCACGATCGACCTGCAGGACGACGGCTCGAAGAAGTGGACCGAGAACTGGAACCGCCTCGTCGAGGAAGACCTGCTCGCCCCCTACGGCAGCTGGAGCGACGAGTGGTTCCGCGCTCTCGGCGACGGCAGCCTCGCGACGCTCGTGATCGGCGCCTGGATGCCCGGGAACCTGATCACCGGAGCGCCGGACGGCGCCGGCGACTGGCGCGTCGCGCCGATGCCGACCTACGACGGCACCCCGGCGACCGCGGAGAACGGCGGCGGCGGCCAGGCCGTGACCACGCAGAGCAAGAACCCGGAGCTCGCAGCCGGCTTCCTGTGGTGGCTCAACAACTCCGAGGAGAGCATCTCGACCTTCCTCGAGTCCGGCGGCTTCCCGTCGACCACCGCCGAGCTCTCGAGCGACGAGTTCCTCGCCGACGCCCCCGAGTACTTCGGCGGCCAGAAGATCAACGAGGTCCTCGCGGCTGCGGCCGACGACGTCGTCGAAGGCTGGAACTACCTGCCCTACCAGGTCTACGGCAACAGCATCTTCGGTGACACCGTGGGCCAGTCGTACCAGAACGGCACCGACCTGAACGAGGGCCTCATGACCTGGCAGGACGCGCTGGTCGAGTACGGCAACTCGCAGGGCTTCGCCGTCAACAAGTAATCGCACGTCCGGGCCGGACGGGGTTCGCTCCCCGTCCGGCCCTCCCCATCGAAAGCACCTCATCGTGACCTCCTTCTCCATCGGCGAGACAGACTTCCTCCGCGCAGGCCGCCCCCACCAGGTGATCGCCGGAGCCCTCCACTACTTCCGCATCCACCCGGATCAGTGGCAGGACCGCATCCGCAAGGCCCGTCTGATGGGGCTCAACACGATCGAGACCTACGTGGCCTGGAACGCGCACGAGCCGCGGCGCGGCGCGTGGGACGCCACAGGCTGGAACGACCTGGGCCGGTTCCTCGATCTCATCCAGGCCGAGGGCATGGATGCGATCGTCCGCCCCGGCCCGTACATCTGCGCCGAATGGCACAACGGCGGTCTCCCGAACTGGCTCACCGCCGGCGAGCGCGAGCTCCGCTCCTCCGAGCCCACCTACCTCGCCGATGTGAGCGAGTACCTGCGCCGCGTCTACGAGATCGTCGCCCCGCGGCAGATCGACAGCGGCGGCTCGGTCGTGCTCGTGCAGATCGAGAACGAGTACGGCGCCTACGGCTCCGACAAGGCCTATCTCGAGGCGCTCGTCGCCCTCACACGCGAGTCGGGCATCACCGTCCCTCTGACCACGGTCGACCAGCCGACCGACCAGATGCTCGCAGACGGCAGCCTGCCCGAGCTGCACAAGACCGGATCCTTCGGCTCGCGCAGCGCCGAGCGCCTCGCCACGCTGCGAACCCACCAACCGACCGGCCCCCTGATGTGCTCGGAGTTCTGGGACGGCTGGTTCGACTGGTGGGGTGGCGTGCACCACACCACCGACGTGGATGCCGCGGCCGCCGACCTCGACGAGCTCCTGGCGGCCGGCGCCTCGGTCAACATCTACATGTTCCACGGCGGCACCAACTTCGGTCTCACGAACGGCGCGAACCACAAGGGCCGGTACCTGCCGATCGTCACCTCGTACGACTACGACGCCCCCCTCGACGAGGCGGGAGACCCGACCGCGAAGTTCTTCGCGTTCCGCGACGTCATCGCCAAGTACGCCCCGGTCCCCGACGAGCTTCCCGTCGCCGCGACTCCCGCACCCTCGTTCTCCGTGCCTCTCGCCCCCGTGGGCGCCTGGACGGATGCCGCAGCGGATGCGTCCGCGACCGCGGCCCCGGCGACGTTCGACGAGCTCGAGCACCTGAGCGCGCTCGTGCGCTACGACGCAGAACTGCCGGGAGGTCGTGGAGGCCTCCTCAGCATGGACGAGGTGCGCGACCTCGCCTGGGTGAGCGTCGACGGGCAGACCGTCGGAACGCTCTCGCGCACGCGCCACGATCGCACGCTGAGGATCCCGGCAGGGCGCACGCTCAGCATCCTCGTCGAGGAGCAGGGTCGCGTGAACTACGACCGCCGTCTCGGAGAGCAGAAGGGCCTCATCGGCACGCCCACCATCGACGGCGCGCCGCTGGCCGGCTGGCGCTCGACACCGCTGGACGTCGCGGAGATCGCCACGGAGGTCGCCACGGAGATCGCCACAGAGGTCGCACCCCGCGTCGGGGAGTCCTCTGGTCGCACCTTCACCGGACCGTCCGCGTGGGTGGCCGACTTCGACCTCGACTCCCCCGCAGACCTCTTCCTCGACACCGCGTCGTGGAGCAAGGGCTACGCGTTCGTCAACGGGTTCTTCCTCGGGCGCTACTGGCGCAACGGCCCCCAGCGCACCCTCTTCGTGCCGTCGCCGGCGACCGTCGCCGGGTCGAACCGGCTCGTCGTGCTCGAGCTGGAGCACCTGATCGACGCGACCGCGGACTTCGTCTCTGCACTCGCTCTCGGCGACACAGAGGAATAGAGCGTCGGCACGGGCAGCAGCCCAGTACCGTGTGTCTGTGCCGCGTCGAAGGTTCTCCACTCCCACGCCCGCTGCGCGCGCCCGCTATGCGAAGCGGCGCCGGGGCCGCGTGGCCAGGGCGGACAACGACCTCACCGCCGAGCAGTGGACCACGCTGCAGGTGGCCTGGGGCGGATGCGCGTATTGCGGAGCGGTCGACATCGCACTGCAACGCGACTGCGTGATGCCGATCTCACGCGGCGGCCGCTACACCGTCGAGAACGTGGTGCCCGCGTGCGGATCGTGCAACGCGAGCAAGCGCAACGACGAGGTCACGTCGTGGCTCCGACGCAAGCGGCTCGACGAGCGCGCCTTCCTCGGCCGATACGCCGAGATCCTGCGCGACCTGCGCCCGACCGACTGAACGGCCTTCGCTACCCGCCCCGGCGCTCCTCCCAGACGGCGGCCGTGAGGCGAGCGGCGTCGGCCCGGGTGATGCTCTGCCAGTTGCGACCGCCACGCGCGAACGCCTCGTGCACACCGGACGGCACCGCGGCCGGCTCGACCGGACGATCGAGCCAGTCGCACGAGCGCACGTGCACGAGATCGACGGCAGTCGCCTCGGGCGACGGGTCGTAGCGCCACGGTCCGGTGAGCCTGCCCAGCCACAGGAACCCGTCGGCGTCACGCGTCCAGACGAACGCCCCGTCAGGCACCCCCGCGAACCGCTCCAGTCGGCGCGCCATCCGCTCGCCGCACACCGTGTCCACCGCGGCGAGCGCGTCCGCGATCGAGTCCGGTGCGTCGCCGACCCTGCCACCCACACCGCAGACCCCGATAGCGAGCGCCCTTGCGACGGCTGCGCCCTCGCTCACGGCGTCGTCGCGTGACCGCATCGGGGCGCGGTACACCGCAGGGGTCTCGACGGCGGCGCCCGAGCGAGATGGAGGGGTCATCCGATCGGCACCAGCGTGGCGTCGATCCGCCCGCCGTCGATCACGACCGTCATCATCGTGCACACCGGCTGACGACGCCGATCTGTCGGCGACCCCGGGTTCAACAGACGCATTCCCGAGGGAGCGACCGTGTCCCAGGGAATGTGCGAGTGGCCGAAGACCAGCAGCTGGGTGTCGGGGAACGCCGCATCCATCCGCTCTTCGCGTCGCTGCTTCGCACCCGTCTCGTGCACCACCGCCACCTCGACGCCCTCGACCGTCAGCCGGGCGATCTCGGGCAACCGCTCGCGCAGCGCCGGGCCGTCGTTGTTCCCGTGGACGCCCACGAGGCGCCGCGCTCGTGACTCGAGCAGCTCCAGCGTGGCGACATCGATCCAGTCGCCTGCGTGCACGACGATGTCGGCTTCATCGATGGCCCGGAGCACGGCGTCGGGCAGGCGCTTGGCCCGCGCCGGCACATGCGTGTCCGCGACCAGCAGCAGACGTGTCGACATGGTCTCTCCGATCTCGCAGCGGTCCCGCATCCGCTCCGACTCTACGCACGCCGGGCCACGGACCGCCGTCACACGTACACAGCAAACGCTCAGGAAGGCGTAGGATCTCCCGGTGCCTTGGTATACCGGGCACTCGGAACGAAGGAGCAGCATGAGTACGACCACAGCGCCTGCGAATCCGCGCTCGCGCGTCATCACGGCGAGCCTCGTCGGAACCACGATCGAGTTCTACGACTTCTACGCGTACGCGACCGCGGCCGTTCTCGTCTTCCCGGTGCTGTTCTTCCCCACCGGGAATGACACGACGTCGCTGCTCTCGTCGTTCGCCGTCTTCGGAGCGGCGATGGTCGCCCGTCCGATCGGCGCAGTCGTCTTCGGCCACTTCGGCGACAAGTTCGGACGCAAGGCCACCCTCGTCGCCTCGCTGCTGACGATGGGCATCGCGACGTTCATCATCGGTCTGCTCCCCACGTTCCAGCAGATCGGCTGGTGGGCGGCCCTGCTGCTGCTCATCATGCGTCTTGCACAGGGCTTCGCCCTCGGTGGCGAGTGGTCGGGTGCGGCTCTCGTCGCCACCGAGAACGCTCCGGCCGGCAAGCGCGCCTGGTACGGCACGTTCCCGCAGCTCGGAGCCCCGCTCGGCTTCATCATCGCCAACTTCCTGTTCCTCGGCATCAACTGGCTGCTGCCGCACGCTGAGAACCCCGCGCTCAAGTCCGAGGCGTTCCTGTCGTGGGGCTGGCGCATCCCGTTCCTGTTCTCTGCCGTGATGGTCATCATCGGCCTGTGGGTGCGCCTGAAGCTCGTCGAGTCCGACACGTTCAAGAAGGCCGAGAAGAAGGGGGCGATCCGCAAGCTGCCGCTGGCGACCGTCTTCCGTCACCACTGGAAGCAGCTGATCCTCGGCACGTTCATCATGCTGGCGACGTACGTCCTCTTCTACCTGATGACGAACTTCACGCTCGCGTACGGCACGAAGCCGGCCACCCTCGAGACGGCGTCCGCCGCCGCGCAGGCCGCAGCCGAAGCGACGGGCAAGGACTTCGACGCCTCGGCATTCGCGGCGCAGTTCTACCCGGGCCTCGGCTTCGGCTACACCGACTTCGTGCTCATGCAGATCGTGGGCGTCGTGTTCTTCGGGATCTTCACCCTGCTCTCCGGGCCGATCGCGGATGCGATCGGTCGACGCAAGCTGCTGCTGTGGGTCACGGGGCTCATCATCGTGTTCGGCTTCACGTTCAACGCCTTCCTGCTCCCGGCGATGGACCCGAAGTTCACGGGTGCGCTGGCGCAGGCCTTCCTCGTGTTCGGCTTCATGCTCATGGGGGCCACCTTCGGTCCGATGGGCGCGCTGCTGCCGGAGCTGTTCCCGACGAACGTCCGATACACCGGCTCCGCGATCTCGTACAACGTGTCGTCGATCCTCGGTGCGGCCGTGGCTCCTCTCATCGCCCTCTGGCTCTGGGAGCTCGGCGACGGCGCACCCTGGCTCGTCGGTCTGTACCTCTCGGCGATGGGTGTGCTGACGTTCATCGCGCTGCTGCTGTCGAAGGAGACGAAGGACAACGACTACGACGCCGACCTCGGCATCGCGGCGGCTGTCGAACTCTGACACGTCACCGGACGCGACAGGGCGGCACCTCCTCGGGAGGTGCCGCCCTGTCGGTTTCTCGGAGCGCCCTGTCGGTTTCTCGGAGCGGTCGTCGGTTTCTGTCTCCGTGTCAGTACGAGGCCGTGATCGTGCGTGCGGCTCCGTCGAGAGCCATGGTTCCGCCGTACGGCAGGATCCACTGCGGGCGCGTGTGCCCGAAGGGCACCCCCACGCAGACCACTGCGTCGGGGTTGTAGCGAGACACCGTATCGATCACGACGTCGCGCTGCGCCGCGCGCAGGGCATCGGCCTCGGCACGTGACGGCACGAAATCGACGTCGCTCACGGGCGGACGCGCGACGACGACGCCGGCGACGGCAGCGAGGATCCCGCGCTCCCCCAGTCCCCGCAGCCACCGGCCGACCCAGCTCGCGGGCGGGCGCTCCTCGCTCGTCTCCAGCAGCAGGATGCCGCCGCGCAGGTCGTAGGCGGTCGGCAGCCGGTCGGCGAGCGCGAGCCCGTCGATGACTTCGAGGCACCCGCCCCACGTGCGCCCCTCGACCCGCGATGCGGGGCCGGACCAGGCCCATTCCTCGGTCGCGGTCCGGTCGCCGTACTCCGAGAGTGCGAGAGGGTCCGTCCAGCGTCTGCCGTTGTCCTCGGACTCGCCGGGTTCCGTGATCGCGACCGTTCCCCCGTCGAGCAGCGCCGCGCGCAGCGACCGCAGGTGCACATCGTCGACCGCAGGCCCGGGGCCGAGATGCACCGCGGTGGACCCGCCGTGGTAGCTGCGGATGCCGAGGCCCCAGAGCCAGTTCAGGATGTTCGTGTTGTCGCTGTAGCCGAAGAAGGGCTTGGGATCGGCCTGTGCGAGTGCGGCGTCGAGGTGCGGCACGACGAGGATCTGGTCGTCACCGCCGATCGTCGCGAGGATCGCCCGGATGCCCGGATCGGCGAAGGCGGCGTTCACATCGGCGGCGCGGGCCTCCGGACTCGCATCGAGCTGACGCGTCGTCGGATACTCCACCGGGATGAGCCCGGTGAGCTCCTGGAGCCGGCGCATCGCCTGCTCGTGGAGCTCCGGCGCGACGGCGGGCGCGGCGAACGCGGGCGAGAGGACGGCGACTGCGTCGCCGGGGACGGGTTTCGGTGCAGCCAGCATCCGCCCAGTCTCGCACTCCAGCCCCCGCATCAGCCCCCGCACCGGTCGTCAACATAAATTGACAAACCACCCGGAGTCAACAAGGATTGACGACGGAGGCCCCTCATGACGATCGAGACAGCACTGGCACAGAGTGACGGCGGCGAGCCGCTCTCCGAGCTCCACCGCCTCGCAGCCCTGCGCACCGAGCTCGCCCGTTCCGAGGAGACCCAGGTGCGCCGGGCGCGCAACCTCGGCTACTCGTGGCAGGCGATCGCGAGCGCACTCGGTGTGACCAAGCAGGCGGCGCACCGCCGGTTCGGCAAGCGCTGAGGCGCATACAGCCCATCCACAGAATCCGACACGGCACGAAGTACGGTCGAACTACCCCCCTTCAGAACGAGGTTCCGCATGTCCAGCACGGCGACGTCACGCCGACGCGGACGCGGCGCGCCGCAGGACGGTCCGCGCGCCACTTTCCGCCAGCTCCTCCCCTTCCTCTTCGAGCACAAGCGCACGCTCATCGTGGTCGCCGTGCTCAGCGTGTTCGGCGCTGCCACGTCGCTCGCGCAGCCGCTGCTCGTCGGACAGGTGATCGAGGCCGTGCAGTCCGATCAGGGCCTCGGCATCCTCGTGTGGGTGCTCGTCGCGCTCGTCGTGGTCTCCTCGATCATCTCGGGTTACCAGCACTACCTGCTGCAGCGCACCGGCACCGCCGTCGTGTACTCCAGCAGGCGCAAGCTCATCTCCCGCATCCTGCATCTGCCGATCAGCGAGTTCGACGCGCGGCGCACGGGCGACCTCGTCTCGCGGGTCGGCACCGACACCACACTGCTGTACGCCGTGCTCACCCAGGGACTGGCGGATGCCGTCGGCAGCGCCATCCTGTTCCTGGGCGCGCTGATCGCCATGCTCGTGATCGACCCCGTACTGCTCCTGTTGATCGTCGTCGTGATCGGTATCTCGGTGGTGGTCGTGACCGCGCTCAGCGGCCGCATCCGCACCGCGTCCACCGCGCAGCAGGAGAAGGTCGGAGAACTCGCCTCGGGTGTCGAGCGGGCTGTGGGCTCGATCCGCACCGTGCGCGCGTCCGGGGCCACCGAGCGCGAGACGGAGTCCGTGTCGACGCTCGCGTCCGAGGCGTACGGCATAGGCGTGCGGATCGCGAAGATCTCCTCCCTCGTCGTGCCGATCGCGGGAGTCGCGCTGCAGGTGTCGCTGCTCGTCGTCCTCGGCGTCGGCGGATTCCGCGTCGCCGCCGGCACGATCACGATCGCCTCGCTGATCACGTTCATCATGTTCCTGTTCATGCTCGTGATGCCGCTCGCCACCACCTTCGGAGCGATCACCTCGGTGAACCAGGCGCTCGGGGCACTCGGCCGCATCCAGGAGGTGCTGAACCTGCCGACCGAGACGCAGCACGATGCAGAGACGGCCGCCGCGTTCTCGCGCGATGCGCCCGACTCCGGCGCCCCGGCGATCGAGTTCCGCGACGTGCGCTTCCGGTATCCGGAGAACGTGGTCGCCGCCCGCCGCGCCGCCGCCGAGGAGGCGCAGACGCTGCTCGCCGATGCGCACCTCGAGTCCGCCGACGACACGAAGACCGCGCCTGAGCGCGAGGTTCTGCGCGGAGTGTCGTTCGCCGTGCCGCGGGGCGCACGCGTGGCACTGGTCGGCCCCAGCGGTGCCGGGAAGAGCACGATCCTGTCACTCGTGGAGCGGTTCTACGATCCCACCGGCGGCTCGATCCGCCTCTACGGGCACGACGCGCGCACCTACCCCCGTGACGAGCTGCGCGCGCAGTTCGGCTACGTCGAACAGGATGCGCCGACGCTCGCCGGGACCCTCGCCGACAACCTTCGACTCGCCTCCCCCGACGCCTCGGACGCCGAGTGCGAACAGGTCCTGCGTGCCGTGAACCTCGGCGACGTGCTCGAGCGCGATCCCCTCGGCCTCGAGGCGCCGGTCGGCGAAGACGGCGTCATGCTCTCGGGGGGCGAGCGCCAGCGCCTCGCGATCGCGCGCGCCCTGCTGACCGATGCACCCATCCTGCTGCTCGACGAATCCACCTCGTCGCTCGACGGAGTCAACGAGCAGCGCATGCGCGAGGCGATCGACGCGGTCTCGACCGACCGCACGCTGATCGTGATAGCCCACAGACTGTCGACCGTGGTCGACAGCGACCTGATCGTGGTGCTGCAGGACGGCGTCGTCATCGGTCAGGGCACGCACGCCGAGCTCGTCGAGTCGACACCGCTGTACCGCGACCTCGCACGACACCAGCTGCTGGCCTGACCACGCTGCTCGCCTGATCACGCTGCTTCCGGGCGCAAAAGTACGCGAAGGCGGGATGCCGGAAACCACTCAGCCATGGGTTCGTCTCCGGCGTCCCGCCCTCGCGGGTCTGGGAGAGGATGAGGCGCCGGCTCCCCCGAACCGGCGCCGGTCTGTGTCAGGCCTTGTCGAGCCTGTAGCGCAACGACGCCAACTCGGCGCGGAGCGCGGCCGGAACCTTGTCGCCGAACGTGTCGTAGAACGCCTCGGTGAGATCGACTTCGGTCTTCCACGCCTCGGCGTCGACCGAGAAGAGCTCGTCGAGATCGGCCTCGGGAACCTCGATGCCGTCGAGGTTCAGGTCCGAGACGATCGGCAGGCGACCGATCGGGCTGTCGACGGTGGACACCTCGCCCGAGATGCGACGGATGATCCAGTCGACGACGCGCGAGTTGTCACCGAACCCGGGCCACAGGAACCGGCCGTCGGAGCCCCGGCGGAACCAGTTGACCTGGAAGATGCGCGGAGCACGATCGAAGCGGAGGCCGCGGCCCACCGTCAGCCAGTGGCCGAAGTAGTCGGCCATGTTGTAGCCGCAGAACGGGAGCATCGCGAACGGATCGCGGCGCAGCTCGCCGACCGTGCCCTCGGCCGCAGCCGTGCGCTCGGACGAGATGTTGGACCCGAGGAAGACGCCGTGCGTCCAGTCGGTCGCCTCGACGACGAGCGGCACGTTGGTCGCGCGGCGTCCGCCGAACAGGATGACGTCGAGCGGCACGGCTTCTTCCCAGTCCTCGGAGATCTGCGGGCACTGCGCTGCCGAGACCGTGAAGCGCGAGTTCGGGTGCGCGGCAGGGCGGTCGGAGTCGGGCGTCCAGTCGTTGCCCTCCCAGTCGACGAGGTGCGCGGGGGCCTGATCGGTCAGGCCCTCCCACCACACGTCTCCATCGGGGCGCAGCGCGACGTTCGTGAAGATCGTGTTGCCCCACAGGGTCTCGACCGCCGTCACGTTCGTCGACTCGCCCGTGCCGGGCGCGACGCCGAAGAAGCCGGCCTCGGGGTTGATCGCCCACAGGCGACCGTCCTCACCCGGGCGGATCCACGCGATGTCGTCGCCGAGCGTCTCGACACGCCACCCGGGGATGGTCGGTCGCAGCATGGCGAGGTTCGTCTTGCCGCACGCCGAGGGGAATGCCGCGGCGACGTGGTAGGCCTTGCCCTGCGGGTCGATCACTCGGATGAGCAGCATGTGCTCGGCGAGCCACCCCTCGTCGCGGGCGATCACCGAGGCGATGCGCAGAGCGAAGCACTTCTTGGCGAGGATGGCGTTGCCGCCGTAGCCCGAGCCGAACGAGTAGACCTCGAGTGTCTCGGGGAAGTGCACGATGTACTTGTCGTCGTTGCAGGGCCACTCGACGTCGGGCTCACCCGCGGCGAGCGGGGCTCCGACCGAGTGGACCGTCTTGACCCACGGCGCTCCGTCGGCGATCTGGCGGGTGACGGCATCTCCGACACGGGTCATGATGCCGATGGATGCGACGGCGTAGGCGCTGTCCGTGACCTGGACGCCGATGTGCGACAGCGGCCCCCCGACGGGACCCATCGAGAACGGGACGACGAACATCGTGCGTCCGCGCATCGATCCCTCGAAGATCTCGGTCATCTTCTCGCGCATCTCGGCCGGCGGCGCCCAGTTGTTCGTGGGACCGGCGTCCTCTTCGCTCTCCGACGAGATGAAGGTGCGGCCCTCGGTGCGCGCGACATCGCTGGGGTGCGAGCGGGCGAGGTACGAGCCGGGGCGCCACTCGGGATTGAGCTTGATGAGCTTGCCCTCGTCGACCAGGCCGCGCAGCAGCCAGTCGTTCTCGGCACGCGAGCCGTCGACCCAGTGGATCGATGCCGGCTGCGTGAGCGTGGCGATCTCGTGGACCCACGCGACGAGCTCCGCCATCGCAGGGGTGTCATACGTCGGAGCCGTCCCGAAGGTGCGCACCGGTGCGACGGATGCTGCTCGGGGGGTGAAGACTTCGGCGATCGCCATGACTACTCCTTTGAAGTGAGGGGCGTTTGTTCCATCTTCTTCCGGTTGACGGACGACTTTCCGCCATTCAGGCTGATAAGAATGACTGTTCTTTCGCTAAGATCAAGGAATGGCTCCTTCCGGCATCCACCTTGCGACTCTCGGTCACCGCATCAGGCACCACCGCCTCGAGAAGGGGTTCACACTCGATGAGCTCGGCGCACTCGTCGGCGTGGCCGGCTCGCAGCTGAGCCTGATCGAGAACGGCAAACGCGAGCCGAAGCTGTCTCTCCTGCAGTCGATCGCCCAGGCCACCGACACCCAGGTGACCGATCTCATCTCGGGCGAGCCGCCGAACCGCCGTGCGGCGCTGGAGATCGAGCTCGAACGCGCGCAGGAGAGCCCCGTGTTCCGGCAGCTCGGTGTCGCCCCCGTGCGCGTCACCAAAGGCATGAGCGACGAGACGATCGAGTCTCTGCTGGGCCTGCACCGCGAACTGCAGCGGCGCGAGCGCGAGGCGATCGCCACTCCGGAGGAGGCGCGCCGGGCCAACACCGAGCTGAGACTGCGCATGCGCGCACAGCACAACTACCTCGCGGACATCGAGAAGCTCGCCGAGAAGCAGCTCCGCTCGGCCGGACATGTGCAGGGGGCTCTGACCCACCGCACTGTGAGCATCATGGCCGACAAGCTCGGTTTCGAGCTGATCTACGTCAACGACCTCCCGCACTCGACCCGGTCCGTGACCGATCTGGAGAACGGCCGCATCTACCTGCCGCCGGCATCGATCCCCGGTGGACACGGGCTGCGGTCGATGGCTCTGCAGGCGATGGCGCATCGGCTGCTCGGTCACACCCCGCCCACCGACTACGCCGACTTCCTGCAGCAGCGCCTCGAGATCAACTACTTCGCGGCATCCTGCCTGATGCCCGAGACGGCATCCGTGGCCTTCCTGCAGCAGGCGAAGAAGGACCGCAACCTCGCGGTGGAGGACTTCCGCGACGCATTCGGCGTCACGCACGAGGCCGCGGGGATGCGCATGACGAACCTGCTCACACAGCACCTCGGGATGTCGCTGCACTTCCTCCGCGTCGATGCCACCGGTGCGATCACCCGGGTGTACGAGAACGACGACCTTCCGCTGCCCATGGACGTCACCGGCGCCGTGGAGGGGCAGCGCGTATGCCGCAAGTTCCAAGCGCGTGCGGCGTTCACTCAGCAGAACCGCACGAACGAGCATCACCAGTACACGGACACACCATCGGGCACCTTCTGGTGCTCCACCCAGACCGGAGCCTCGACCGACGGGGAGTTCTCGATCACGGTCGGGGTGCCCTTCGACGATGCCCGTTGGTGGCGCGGACGCGAGACCACCGACCGCGCGGTGTCGACGTGCCCTGACGAGGCCTGCTGCCGGCGCCCCTCGGCCGATCTCACCGAGCGCTGGAACGGCAAGGCCTGGCCGAGCGCGCGCGTGCACACGCACATGTTCTCGCCGCTCCCCCGCGGCGCCTTCCCCGGCGTCGACGACAACGAGGTCTACAACTTCCTCGGGCGGCACGCGAGCGAGTGACGGTGACCGTGCGGGGCCTCACCCGTCGACGAAACGGGTGAACCGCGCGAGCGCCGCGCTCACCGCTTCGGCGTCGGCCGGCTCGTCGCCGGGCGCCGGCGAGAACAGCTGCGGCGAAGACCCGAGCGACGCGACTGCGTGCGTCCAGCAGCCGACCACCCGACCGTGCGAGACGATCGTGGCCCGCACCATGCCGTTCTTTCCGGGGCCGACCAGCGGGAGGTGCTCGGGCGCGCACACCGCCGTGCGGTCGGCATACGAGATGTAGTACTCGTCGAAAGCTCCGAGTGCGAGGATCTCGGGAGCGCTCGACGCGCGTCGGGGGCGGGAGAGCGAGACGAACACCCCCTCCTCCGTCTCGGCCACCCTCCCTTGCGCCCGATCTCGCGCCTCACGCGACTGCCCGAGGGTGAGCCCGGACCACCAGGAGAAATCGGCGACCCCGGCCGGACCGTGCCCGTCGATGTACCGCACGAAGAGTTCGGCCAACGGGTCGTCCGGCGTCGCATGCTCGCGGATGTGCTGGTCGACCAGGACGAAGCGCTGGTCGCGACTCACACCCTCGCGTGCCACGACCGGCCCCTGACAGATCAGACCGTCGAGGGTCATCTCGCTCAGCAGATGGATGCCGCGCTGCCCTCCCGGGTCGATGCCTATGCCGGCGAACACCTCGAACATCTCGGCACGCGTGAGGCCGCCGTCACGAAGACGCGGCACCGCCGCCGCCACGACGGCGTCGACCATCGCCCCGTCGATTCCGAGATCGCGCCGCCGGCCCGCCGCCTGCTGACGCTGGCGATCCGCGGTGATCGACAGCACCCAGCCGAGGTCACGCGCCGGAATGGTGTGCAGCGTCCCGCGCATGGTCCAGGCACGCACCAGGTCACCCCGGGCGAAGGCACGATCGACCGCACTCAGCGTCGGCTCGCCGCGTGTGCGCGCGGCGAGCGCCCAGCGACCTGCCGTGAAGTCCTGACTCTGCACCGCGAGCATGTGCGACGCGGCGTCGACCACCGCGCGGGCAGGCGCGCTGAGCCGGTGCGAACGGAGCCGCTCGGCGCGCAGAGTCGCGGTCTTCATGCCCTCATCATGCCGGGCGGGACCGACATCGCGCACTCACCCGTGCAGCGTGACCTCACGACGCTCCGGGAGCACGATCGGGTGCGACCCCGCCATGACCTCGAGCACCCGGATCACCTGGCAGGAGTACCCGTACTCGTTGTCGTACCAGACGTACAGGACCACGTCCGTCTCGTTCGCGATGGTGGCGAGCCCGTCGACGATCCCCGCTCGATGCGATCCGACGAAGTCCGTGGAGACGACCTCGGGACTCTCGACGTAGTCGATCTGCTGGCGCAGCTTCGAGTGCAGCGAGACGCGGCGCAGATAGTCGTTGAGCTCGTCCCTGACCGCAGGGCGCTCGAGGCTCAGGTGCAGCACGGCCAGCGAGACGTCAGGGGTGGGCACCCGGATCGCGGAACCGGTGAGCTTACCCTCGAGCTCCGGGAGCGCTCGCGCGACCGCCTTCGCTGCTCCCGTCTCGGTGATCACCATGTTCAGCACGGCCGAGCGACCCCGACGGTCGCCGCTGTGGAAGTTGTCGATCAGGTTCTGATCGTTGGTGAACGAGTGCACCGTCTCGACATGCCCCCGGACGATTCCGTACGCCTCGTCGATCGCCTTCAGCACGGGGGTGATCGCGTTCGTGGTGCAGGATGCGGCCGTGATGATGCGGTCGTCGGGTTCGATGGTGCCGTCGTTGATGCCGTGCACGATGTTCTTCAGCGCGCCCTTGCCCGGGGCGGTGAGAAGCACCCGCGCGACGCCGGTCGCCTCGAGGTGACGGCTGAGTCCCGCCTCGTCGCGCCAGCGTCCGGTGTTGTCGACGACGATCGCGTCGTCGATGCCGTAGGCGCTGTAGTCGATCGCCGACGGGTCATCGGAGTAGATGACCTGGATGCGGGTGCCGTTCGCGATGATCTGCTCGGCATCCTCGTCGACCGTGACGGAGCCTGCGAAGCGGCCGTGCACCGAGTCGCGCAGCAGCAGCGAGGCGCGCTTGACGAGGTCGTTGTCCGAGCCGCGGCGCACGACGATCGCTCGCAGGCGCAGACCGCTGCCTCCGCCGTTGTGGGCGATGAGGATGCGCGCGAGCAGCCGGCCGATGCGGCCGAAACCGTAGAGCACGACGTCGGTGGGTGCGGCGGCGACCGCCCCGACGGCGGGCGCGAGCGCCTCACTCAGATAGGCGTCCAGCGGCAGGTCACTGTCGGCGTGACCGGCGACGAGGCGGGCGAGATCGAGAGACGATGCCCCTGGTGCGAGCTCATGGACGCCCTCGAGCACGGCGAGGGTCTCATCGACCTCGAGGCGTTCGTGCCCGAGCTGCGCGACCCGGTCGTGCACCTCGACGATGCCCGTGGCGGAGAGTCCCAGCAGTCGGTGTCCGTGGAGCGAGGTGACCACGTCGCGTTCGCGCTTGAGAGCACCGATCAGCGGGATCATCCGCTCGGCCAGCTCTTCTCTCGCCGTCCAGTCGTCGTGGGGTGCGGCGGTAACGTTCATCTGCGTCCTTGCATGTGTGAGCGCGCCGAGATCGCCGGCGCGCGAGATTGCCGGGTGAGCTTCGGGGGATGCATCCAGGGTACGCGCCGTGCGCGAGTGTTCCGAAATCGCGACCTCCGGCCCGCCGTTCACCTGTGCGACAGGAACGCGACAGGGACGCGACGGGGAATCGTGCGAGCATCCGTCGCGTTCTCCACCACGGACTCCCTCACACCCCCGCTTTGTCGAAAGGCCGCCGATGACTGCTCGCCCTCGCCGATCGGCCTGGCCGCCGCTGCTGATCGCGATCTTTCTCGAGGTCAGCGCCACCCTGTCGTTACGCGCCGCCGAGGGCTTCGCCCATCCGCTGTGGCTGATCCCCGTCGTGATCGGCTACACGGGCTCGTTGTGGCTGCTGTCGATCGTGCTCGACCGCGGTATGCCGGTGGGGGTGGCCTACGGCATCTGGTCGGCCATCGGCGTCGTGCTCACCGCGATCATGGGCACGGTGCTCTTCGGCGAGCTGCTCGGAACGGTGCAGATCGTGGGGATCGGCGCGATCGTGGTCGGCGTGCTGCTCGTGGAGCTCGGATCCCACACGCGCGAGGCTCCGGCCGAGGTGGCGTCGTGATCTGGGCCCTCCTCGTCCTCGCGATCGTGAGCGAGGTGACCGCGACCCTCAGTCTGCGCGCATCGGAGGGCCTGCGGCGCAGGCGGTGGATCCCGGTGATCGTCGTCGGCTACCTCGCCGCGTTCACCCTGCTCGGCACGATCCTCGCGATGGGCATGCCTGTGGGCGTCGCCTACGGCGTGTGGGCCGCCGCCGGCGTCGCGATCACGGCGATCCTGGGCCGAGTGATCTTCAAGGATCATTTCTCCGTCATGATGGCGATCGGCGTCGCGCTGATCGCCCTGGGCGTCGCGCTGATCGAGTTCGGCGGCGCCCACTGACGTCTCGCTGCTGCGAGGCGGATCGGCTCGTCACGCCTCAGAACCCCAGGCACATCACGGTGACTCCGGCGGCCATCGCCCAGGACTCGATCGCGAGCATTCGGCCGGTGCGCCCGTGATGCGAAGGTACGAGCACCCACTCGGAGACGACCGTCCACAGCACCACTCCGACGACCCCGACGATGACGAGTGCTGACAGCAGTCCGTCGAGCCCGTGACCACCATGACCGCCGGCATCGACCAGTGCTTCGCCGGTCGACAGGCTCTCGAACGAGCACATCGCCATCACGAGCGAGACCAGAGCGCGGTGACAACACGTGGCCGCCGCCGGCGTTCCCCGCACACCCGCGGTGCCGAGCATCGCAGACACGACAAGGATGACCCCGAGCGCGAGCCCGATCATCGCGTCGCCGCCCGCAGCTGCGATCACCATCATCGCCACCGCCATGATCAGGGCGCTCTGCCTCCCCTGCCACGGCACCACTCGCCAGGCGGCGATGCATGCCGCAGCCGAGACGACGGCGGCGAGCGCCATCAGCCACGGTGCTGCGGGGAGGAGTGCATCCACACCCGCATCATATTGATCAGTCGCTCAAAATAGCCAGACCCCGCGCGATGCGACAGGATGGCCTTGTGCCCCGCGTCGTAGATCACGATGAGCGCCGACGGCAGATCGCCGAGGCGCTGCTCGCCGTGGCGGCACGCGACGGACACGAGGCGGTGTCGTCTCGCGCCGTGGCCAAGGAGCTCGGCGTCGCGACGGGATCGCTCTGGCACTACTTCGACGGATTCGACGATGTCGTGCGCGCCGCGGCGACCGAGATCACCCGCCGCACCGACGAACGGATCAGGACCGCGACCGCCGGACTGCGCGGCCTGACCAGACTCGATGCCCTCATGCGCGAGGTGCTCCCCGTCGACGACGGCACGCGCACCGAGGCCCATGTGGTGGTCGGCTTCTGGGGGCGTCTCGCCGCACTCGCCTCCCGTCCGAACGCGGGGTCACCGACGTTCGCGACCTGGCAGGACGGCATCAGCGAGTCTCTCGACGAGGCGGTCGCCGACGGCGAGCTGTCGCCCGCGACGCCGAAGCACGCGCTCATGGCACTGTTGCGCTCGATCACCTATGGACAGCAGGTGATCGAGGTCACCGAACCCCACGGCGCCGAGGCGCACCTCGCCGTGCTCGACAGCATCCTCTCGCCCTGGCGAGTCTGAGCTCGACCACATCGTCCACCGGCATTCACCTCGACCGCGGCCGGCCAGCTGCTCGCCTCACACCGGATCCCCTCCAGGACCCCCTTGTGCATGTCGACCGCGTCGGCGTAGCATCGTGCCAATCCGTTTATTGAGCGATCGCTCGAAATAGTGAGGTACGACGATGTCCCACCCCCAGCCCGTCACGATCGACCGCATCGCCACGCCGCACCCGCTCGACCCGCTCACCGGCGAGGAGATCGCCGCAGCCAGAGCCGTGCTCGAATCCGCCGGCCTGCTCGGCGACACCGTGCGTGTGCCGATGCTCCTCCCCGACGAGCCCACCAAGCAGGAGCTCGCCACATGGAAGCCCGGCGCACCGATCGACCGACGCATCGACGCGACACTGCTCGACACGGCGACGGGCACGGCGACCGAGGTCATCGTCTCGATCACCCGCGGCGCGGTGCTGCGCACCGAGCGGGTGCCGAACGATGCCCCGCCCTACGGTCAGCCGCAGTACCTCTTCGAGGAGTACGGCCGCGCAGAGGAGATCGTCAAAGCCTCGCCCGAATGGCAGGCGGCGATGACCCGCCGCGGTCTCGCGGAGCACATGGAGCTCGCCTTCTGCGGCCCCCTCGCCCCGGGATACACCGGCCGGGCGGACGAGGTGGGTCGCCGCGTCATCCGCTCGCTCACCTTCGTGAAGTACGACGAGAACGACTCGCCCTGGGCGCATCCGGTCGAAGGCCTCGTGGTGCACATCGACCTGACCGAGGGCAGCGTGATCCGCATCGACGACGAGGGCGATGTGCCGGTGCCCGCAGGCCACGGCAACTACTACTCCGAGGTGCAGGGCTCGGCGCGCACGACGCTCAAGCCGATCGAGATCACTCAGCCGGACGGGCCGAGCTTCTCGGTCAGCGGATCGCTCGTCGAGTGGGAGAACTGGTCGATGCGGGTGAGCTTCAACGCTCGCGAGGGACTCGTGCTGCACGATGTCGCCTTCGACGACCGATCAGTGCTGAGCAGGGCCAGCGTGCCCGAGATGGTCGTGCCCTACGGCGACACCGCCCCCGGCAGATTCTGGATCAGCTACTTCGACGCGGGCGAGTACCTGCTCGGCAAGAACGCGAACCACCTCGAGCTCGGCTGCGACTGCCTCGGCGTGATCCGCTACCTCGACGGCTACGTCGCCGACGACCACGGCAACCCCGTGCGCATCCCGAACGTCGTCTGCATGCACGAGGAGGACTACGGCATCCTCTGGAAGCACACCGACCTCGCAGGGCGCTCGGACGTGCGCCGCTCGCGCCGCTTCGTCATCTCGTACTTCTCGACCATCGGCAACTACGACTACGGGTTCTACTGGCACTTCTACCTCGACGGGTCGATCGAGGTCGTGGCCAAGGCGACCGGCATCGTGTTCGCCGGAGCCGGCGAGCCCGGCGTGCGGCAGAAGCACGCGACCGAGCTCGCGCCCGGGGTGTTCGCCCCCGTGCATCAGCACCTTTTCTGCGCACGACTCGACGTCGCGATCGACGGCGACGAGAACCGCCTGTTCGAGATCGACGCGCAGCGCGTCCCGATGGGACCGGAGAACCCGTTCGGCAACGCCTTCAGCTGGACCGAGACGCAGCTCCTCACGGAGCTCGAGGCGCAGCGCGAGGCTGACACATCGGTCGCCCGCGCCTGGGAGGTGCAGAGCACGACCCGCACGAATCACGTCGGTCGTCCCACCGCATACCACCTGATCCCCGAGCCGACGGCGCTGCTCATGGCGGATCCGGCGTCATCCGTCGCCGCTCGCGCGACGTTCGCGACCAAGCATCTGTGGGCGACGCAGCACGAGCAGGGTCAGAACTGGCCGGCAGGTCGATACCCGAATGCGCACCAGGGCGGATCCGGTCTGCCCGAGTACTCGGCCGGCGACCGCTCGCTCGACGGCGAGGACATCGTGCTGTGGCACACGTTCGGCCTCACGCACTTCCCTCGCCCCGAGGACTGGCCGATCATGCCCGTCGACTACGCCGGATTCTGGTTCAAGCCGAACGGCTTCCTCGACCAGAACCCCGCGATGGACGTGCCCCCCTCATCTCAGGCGCATGGCTCGGCGGCGACCGGATGCTGCGGTGGTGGTGAGTCCTGCACCTGCGGCCACTGACCCGACCCCGGGTTCGCGGAGTCGCTCTCGTCGGGCGCGCCCCGGCGGAAGCACGCGTCGAAGGTGCCTCTCACGACAGGTCGGCGATCGCGACGCGCAGGATGCCGTCCGCATCACGGAGTGCCTGCGCCGAGCGGTCGGCCGATGCCCCCGTCGAGAGCATCAGGATCGCGAGCTTGACCGAGCCGTCCGCCGAGGCCAGTGCGGCGGCGGCCTCGTCGACGGTGGCGCCGGTGAGCTCGGTGACCGTCCGGATCGAACGGGCGTGAAGCTTCTCGTTCGTCGCGAGCAGGTCGACCATCACACCGCGATGCGTCTTGCCGAGCCTGATCATCGACAGCGTGGTCAGCATGTTCACGACGAGCTTCTGCGCGGTGCCCGACTTCAGCCGCGTCGATCCCGAGATGAACTCCGGGCCCGTGACGACCTCGATCGCGATGTCCGCCACCGCACCGATCTCGGATGCCGCGTTGGAGGCGATCGCCACGGTGAGCGCACCCACCCCGCGGGCGAACTCCAGTCCGCCCACCACGTAAGGCGTGCGCCCCGAGGCGGAGATCCCGACGACCGTGTCGCGCCCGGTCAGGCCGATCTCACCCAGTGACCGGCCCGCAGCCTCGGCGTCGTCCTCGGCGTTCTCGACCGCAGACCGGATCGCCGTCTCGCCTCCGGCGATGAGTCCGACGACCATCGACGGATCGGTGCCGAAGGTCGGTGGGCATTCGCTGGCGTCGAGCACGCCGATGCGGCCGGCTGTTCCTGCACCGATGTAGATCAGGCGTCCCCCGTCACGGAAGCGCGCGGTGATGCCGTCGACCGCGGCCGCGATCTCGGCGCTCCGTTCGGCGACCGCTTCGGGGACGCGGCGGTCCTCGGCGTTCATCCGGTCGACGAGCTCGACCGTGTCGAGAAGGTCGAGGTCTCCGCGCTCGGTCGTCGAAGCCTCGGTTCCGAGCGTCGACAGGACGTCGAGGAGCGTATTCAGCCTGGCGTGGTCATTCGGCACGGTGCACGAACCTTTCATGGGGAAGATCGGTGCGGTCTGCGATGAGCAGCGCGCCGTCGAGAGCATCACCGGCTGGAGCGACGACCGTCCGCCCCGCAGCACGCAGAGCATCTTCGATCCCGGCGCGGTACCAGATGTGCTCGGTCAGGCCGCCGTGCAGCGCCACCCGATCGCCGGGCGACGATGCGGCGGTCGCCGATGCGGCCAGGAGACGAACGCCCTCTGCGGCGATCTCGGCGGCGACGCCGTCGCCGGACTCGGCGGCATCGAGCACGAGCGGTGCCAGCGTCGCGAGGCGTCGGGGCAGAGCGCCGTCGTGAGAAAGCCAACGGTGGATCGCTGACGGTGCGCCGATCGGCATGACCACGGCGTCCGTGAGGTCGGTACGCGGCCCGAGGCCGACGGATGCTCGCAGCACCGCGCGCAGCGCCTCGCGCCCGAGCCATGAGCCACTGCCGAAGTCGCCGACCTCAGGACCCCAGCCGTCCACGAGCGTGGCTCGCGCGCCATCGACGGCACTCGCGATCCCGAGGGCGGCCGCACCGGTTCCGGCGATCAGGAGCACTCCCGCGTCGCCGTCGAGGGCGCCGACGTGCGCCGAGACGACATCGGACGTCACGGCGGCGGGCACCCCCAGTGCGTCGGCGAGTCGCCGAGCGAGCTCGGATGCCGCGATCGGCGCGGTCCAGGCGCCGGCAGCGCCGACGGAGATCGACGAGATCGGCACGTCGAGATGAGCAGTCAGCGGAAGGATCGAGTCGAGCGCGGCGGCGACGCCATCGGCTGCGGCCAGTCCGGGGGCACCGACGCCGTCGCGAAGCGGGCGACGGGCGGATCGAGGGGCGGACCGGCGGCCGTCGCCGGCATCCGGCTCCGAGACGACCACGCGGCACCGTGACTTGCCGAGATCGACGGCCACGATGGCGGATGGTGAAGGCATGGAAATAGTCTACGCACAGAGCGCTCTACGTGAAATAATTGTTCACCAGTGTCCTGAATCGCCGAACGCAGGAGAGCGATGAGCATCCAGACGACGATCGCCGCAGCGGCCGAGAAGCTCCCGCCATCGCTCGCGCGGATCGCCCGCACCATCGCCGACGATCCGACGATCGTCGTCGACAGCACGATCACGGAGATCGCCTCGACCTGCGCCACCTCGGTCGCGTCCGTGGTGCGCTTCTGTCGAGCGATCGGCGTGAACGGATACGCCGCGCTGCGCATGGCTCTCGCCGCCGAACTCGGCCGAGAGTCCGTGCAGTTCCCCGCGACGACGGGGTTCGGAGCCGAGATCTCGGCGGCGGATTCACTGCAGGAGGCGACCGCGAAGGTAGCGGCGCTCGAGCTGCTCGCGATCGAGGAGACGATCGCCGGCCTCGACTACGACGTGCTCGCCGCCGCCGTGGATGCCATCGACGATGCCGACCGCGTGCTGCTCTTCGGCATCGGCGCGAGCGGTCTCGTCGCGGCCGACCTCGGCCACAAGCTCCTGCGCATCGGCCATGCGGCGATCGTCCTCACTGACGCGCACGAGGCCAGCGCCGCAGCCGCGCTCGGGGCCAAGAAGACCGTGGCGATCGGCTTCTCCCACTCGGGCACGACCCGCGAGACGCTTCTCTTCCTGCAGACGGCACGGTCTGCCGCGAGCACGACGATCGGCGTCACCGGGGCAGCCGGCTCCCCCCTCGCCTCGGCGGCGGACCACACCCTGCTCAGTCACGCTCGCGAGCCTCGCCTGCGCGCAGGCGCCATGGTCAGCAGGATCGCGCAGCTCGCCCTGGTCGACTCTCTCTTCGTCGGGGTGGCTCAGAGGCGCCACGCCCACTCCGTGCACGCCCTGCAGCGCACCGCCGAAGCCACGCAGACGCTGCGCTGAGCTGCCCCGCTGCGCCATGCCGTCCCATCTCTCAGTCGGCCACGGGATCACCGCGATGCTCAGGGCCGACCGAACCCGCGCAGGCGATCGCCGGGAACACTGGAGCCGTCGCGTGTGCCGTCGGGCGCCACCGTCGCGGGTCGTGAGACGACGCGGCCGAGAGCGAACGCGAGCACCGCAGTGACCGCTCCCCCGTACGCCGCGAACGATCCGATCGAGCCTGCGCCGCTGATCGCCATCTCGTGACCCCAGAAGACGGGGAATCCGATCGCGAACCCCAGCAGCAGGAAGACGGCGCCGACGATGAGCGCGGTCGCCTCGAAGACGGCATCCGCAGTGTCGGGCCCCCGCAGCTGCCGCAGGACCTGCATGACCCTTTCGCCGATGTCTCTCATTGCCGGCCTCCGTCGACATCATAGAAGCCTCGCGGTTCCGAACGAGCCGGTGGTAGCATCACGACACGGATCGTATACAACGTCGTCGTTCCACCACCCGAGGTAGTCAGTCATGAACGGTGTGCCCGCAGCCCCCGCCGAGTCGGTATCGACGCTCATCGCGCGCAACATCAGCGAGTTCAGAGCGGCCGTCTCGGAGTCGTTCGTCCCGCTGCAGGTGTCGACGTCGGGGCCCGACCACTTCCGTGGTGTGATCCGCGGCGCGTCCGTCGATGAGGTGCACGTGAACGAAGTGCGCGCGACATCGCACATCGTCGAGCGCACCCCCGAACTCATCGCCCGCAGCGACCGGTCGTACTTCAAGCTCAGCCTGATGCTCGCCGGAACCGGGATGCTCATCCAGGATGACCGCGAAGCCGTGCTGCAGCCGGGCGACCTGGCCGTGTACGACACCGATCGCCCGTACTCGCTCGTGTTCGACGACGACTTCCGCACCATGGTCGTGATGTTCCCCAAGCACCTCATCAGCCTTCCATCCGACATGGTCGGACAGCTCACAGCCGTGCGCATCTCGGGTCAGGGCGGGCTCGGCGCAATGGTCGTGCCGTATCTCACGCAGCTCGCCGGCAACCTCGATCAGCTCGCCGGAACCACCGGAGCGCGCCTCGCGCACAGCGCCCTCGACCTCGTCACGACGGTCTTCACGCGTGAGCTCGGGCTCGACGAGGTGTCCGCCGACCCGCATCGCGCGCTGGTGCAGCGAATCCGCTCGTACATCGATCGCAATCTCGCCTCCACCGACCTCGGCCCCGCCTCGATCGCCTCGGCGCACTTCATCTCGACGAGACACCTGCACGGGCTCTTCCAGGAGCAGGGAGTGACGGTCTCGACGTGGATCCGCACGCGGCGGCTCGAGCAGTGCCGCAAGGACCTTCTCGACCCGATGCTCGCCGACCGCCCCGTCGCGGCCATCGCCGCACGCTGGGGATTCGTGGATGCCGCGCACTTCAGCCGCGCGTTCAAGACAGCCTTCGGCATCTCTCCCAGCGAGTACCGCGCCGCGCACTGAGCGCGCGTCACGACGCACCCTCGAACGCGCCGTCTGACACGACCTTCTGACACCGCCTCGGCCTGCCTGCGGGCTGCCTGCGGGCTGCCTGCGGACGATCCACCGCGCGGGCCCTTGCCCGGGAGGGCACGCCGGTTGACTCTCGGCGCGCGATGGGGCCGCATCCCTTGAGCAGAGGTCGTGCCCCGCCGGAGCATGAGGCAAGCACACCGCGAGGACGCGGTGCCCGGAGCGAGGACGCTCCGCAGCATGCGACGTCAGGACCCCCATGACCGCCCCTGTCACGACCGATCCCGCACTCGACGAGTGGCGGACCTACGACGAGTTCGCCGCGGGGATCGACACCTACCGACTGCCGAACACATCACTCTCGGGCACCACGATCACGCTGACGCTCGACGACGAGTCCACGCTGTCGCTCTCGTTCGACGCGGTGGCCGTCACCTGGTCGGGTCTCGGCTCCGCCGGCACCGACCCCTACGACGCCGTCGCGGTGCGCGAGGACGTCGTCTTCGTCAACATCCCGCTGGAGAGCCGCGAACGAGAGGCCATCACCGTCGTCTACTCGACCACGACGCACCGCGCCACGGTCGTACGATCGCACATCGCCGCAGAGCCCGTCGAGGGAACCCCGCAGGTCGGACAGGACTTCTGGGCGGCGACGACCGATGGAGGCAGAGCTTCAGGCGAGGTGCCCGGCCCGAGCCGTGACCTCATCGGCAAGCGCAACGTCTACCGCTACAGCCCTCACCACCTGTACGAGCACGTGTACATCTCGAGCCGGCGCTATGCGTGGCAGTGCCTCGAAGGAGTGCAGCGCGGCCACGGCGACATGGACCTCTCGACGGTCTGGAAGTTCGCCGACGGCCTCTACCTGTTCTGCTTCCGCGAGTTCCGCATCGCGGTCGCCAGCGTCTGGCTGCACGACCTCGGCTATCAGCTGATGACGACCGGCATCTTCCTCGGCCTCAACGGCGACGGCGATGCCGAGCACTCGCGCGGCGGCGGGCACATCTATCCGCTCGGTTCGGTCGAGTACCCCGACGCGCAGCCGGTCTGACGCCGCGACTGCACCCGGACACGGACAGAGAGACGGACGGATCCCTCATGCGCAATGCAGACATCATCACGGCTCACTACGCCGCGAATGACCGTGGAGACCTCGAGGGCATGCTCGAAGCGCTCGCCGACGACGTGCGCTGGACCGAGGCCGCCGGGTTCCCCTACGCCGGCACCTACATCGGACCGGATGCCGTGACGGCCCACGTCTTCGCTCGCATCCAGGATGAATGGGACGACTACACGGTCGCGATCGACGAGGTCATCGACGGTGGCGACGTGGTCATCGGCATCGGCACCTACTCGGGCACCTACCGCTCGACCGGCCGCTTCTTCGCCGCCCGCGTCGCGCACGTCTGGCGGCTGGCCGACGGCAAGGTCGTCGCATTCGAGCAGTTCACCGACACGGAGATCGTGAATCGCGCCCTGCGCGGCTGAGCACCACAGCGTCACCCGATCACACAGCGTCACCCGATCACACAGCGTCACCCGCTCACACAGCATCACCCGATCACACAGCATCACCCGAATACGAGAGGCAGGAACCACATGAACAAGCGAGTTTCCGGCACCGCGGCGCTCATCGCCGTGGCAGCCCTCACCCTGGCCGGCTGCGCCGGCGGGGACGGAAGCGGTGGGGGCGAAGGCGCCCCCATCGTGGTCGGCTCCGTGAACACGATCAGCGGCCCGGCCACCTTCCCCGAGGCGTCGCAGGCGGCAGCCGCAGTCTTCGACGCGTTCAACGAAGCCGGTGGCCTGGACGGGCGGACGATCGCGTACAAGACCCTCGATGACAAGGGCGACCCGGCGACCGCCACGGCATCCGCCCGGGAGCTCGTCGGGAGCGACGGAGCGGTGGCGCTCGTCGGCTCGGCCAGTCTCATCGAATGCGAGATCAATGCCAAGTACTACGAGCAGGAGGACATCCTCTCGATGCCAGGAATCGGCGTCGACACCGGGTGCTTCGCGAGCGACAACATCTCGCCCGCGAACGTCGGACCCTTCAACGACATGACCCTCACGCTGCAGTACGGCTCCGAGGTGCTCGGGCTCGATGACATCTGCATCCTGCTCGAGATCGCAGGCTCCACGCGTCCGACGTATCAGGCAGCGATCGACAAGTGGACCGAGATCACCGGCAAGGAGCCGAAGTACGTCGACGACACCGTGCCGTACGGCGCATCGGACTACACGCCGTACATCGTGAAGGCGCGCGAGCAGGGCTGCACAGCTCTCGCGATCAACCCTGTCGAGCCCGATGCGATCGGGCAGGTCAAGGCCGCGAACGCCCAGGGCTGGGACGACGTGACGTGGCTGTACCTGACCAGCGTCTACAGCGAGAACTTCGCCGGCGCGATCGACAACGCAGGTGCGGGGATCTACGTCCCCGCCGAGTTCTACCCGTTCACGGATGATGACGAGATCAACTCCGAGTGGCGCGAGCTGATGGAGGCGAACGACATCCCGCTCACGTCGTTCAGTCAGGGTGGATACCTCGCAGCGAAATACTTCATCGAGGTCCTCGAGGGCATGGACGGCGACATCACCCGAGAGAGCGTCACCGAGGCGCTGCGTGGCATGGATCCTATCGAGAACCCGATGGTGGGAACGCCGTACGTCTTCGGCACCCAGAACACCGCAGGCTGGCCGATCGTCCTCGAGTCCGGCACGAATGCCTGGGAGAAGGTCGCCGACGACTGGCTGCGCATCGGCGAGTAGCCGCCCCCTCGCCTGCCGCCGAGCGCATTCTCGGCGGCAGGCGCTCCTCCTCACTCAGATAAGAAAGGACGCCTCATGCTGCAAGGCGCCATAGCCGGTCTCGCCGCCGGCGGTCTCTACGCCGTCCTCGGCGTCTGCCTGACCTTGATGTCCCGCCTCGTGCGCGTCGTCAACTTCGCTCAGGCCGCGACCGCGATGTTCGGAGCATTCAGCGCCGTGTGGTTCGTCAGCGAACTCGGCGTGCCCATCTGGCTCGGATCCGTCCTGGGCGTGCTCGTCGGCGGGGTCCTGTCTGCGGCGATCGGATGGATCGCGGCGACGTGGCTCTCCGAAGCGTCGACCACGACCCGATCGGCGATGACCGTCGGGCCGCTGCTGCTGCTGATCTCCCTGTCGTTCATCCTGTTCGGCAACAAACCGCAGCCGTTCACACCGATCATCGCGGGCCCGGCCTTCTCGTTCGGCGGCGTGGTGATCAGTCAGGTCACGGTCGCGACGGTCGTCATGGCTGTCGTCACCGCGGTCGCCGTGCGCATGGTCCTGCGCCGCACGAGAGTCGGCACGCAGCTGCGCGCGCTCTCCGAACGCCCGACCACCGCAGAGCTGCTCGGCATCCGCTCCCGCCCCCTGTCGATCGCCGTGTGGTTCGTCACGGGTGTGATCAGCGCGATCGCGATCATCATCGTGGCGCCGTCGCAGTCGAACGATGCGACGAGCCTCGCCATGCTGATCGTCCCCGCGGCCGCCGCCGCCCTTCTCGGAGGTTTCCGTCGCCTCGATCTCGCCGTGATCGGCGGCGTGGTGCTCGGCGTGCTGAGCGGGCTCGTCGCGCAGATCGACGAAGTCGCTCTCGTGCGCAACTTCCTGCCGTTCCTGTTCATCGTCGTCCTGCTCCTCTGGACCCAACGCAAGGAGGTGTGGGATGCCGCTCGCTGATCGTCCCTGGTTCCGCCTGTCCTGGCCGTTCGCCGTCGCGGCCGTCGCGATCGGAGTGGGCGCCGTCCTCAGCGCCGCGCTCCCCGGCTACTTCGTCTTCCTCGCGATCAGCGCGGTCATCGCATCGATCGCGATCCTCGGACTCGGGATCGTCACCGGATCCGCGGGCATGATCGCCCTGTGCCAGCTCACGTTCGCGGCCGTCGGCGCCTGGATCGTGTCGCTGCTCAATGTCATGCAGGCCCCCGGAGGCTTCGTCGTGTGGCTGCTGCTCGGCGGCATCGCCGCCGGCTTCGTCGGCATCCTCGTGGGTCTGCCCGCGCTTCGACTGCGGGGCGTGAACCTCGCGGTCGTGACGCTCGGCTTCGCTGCTGCCGCCGATGTGACACTGGTGCAGATCCAGTTCCCCGGCTCCGCCGATGGCACCGCGATCGAGCGCCCCGAACTGTTCTCGAACGATCGGGAGTTCTTCTTCCTGTCGATCGTCGTGCTCGCCGTCTGCGCGCTCGGCGTGTTCTTCCTGCAACGCGGCCGATGGGGTTCGAGCTGGAAGGCCGTCGCCTTCTCCGAGAGGGGTACGGCCGCGGCGGGGCAGAGCGTGCAGACCGCCAAGCTCACGGCCTTCGCGATCTCGGCCGCGCTCGGCGGGATCGCCGGCGGGCTGCTCGCAGGTCAAGTGCAGCTGCCGTTCGCGTCGAGCTTCACGCCGCTGCAATCGCTCGCGCTGTACGTGCTCGCGATCATGTCGGGGGCGCACCTGATCGACATGGCGATCTTCGGCGGCATCCTCTGGGTGCTCGTTCCCGAGCTTCTCAAGCGGTGGGGCGTGCCACAGGACTGGGCCTTCGTCGTGTTCGGCGTGCTGGGTGTGCAGGCGCTCACCAGCGGCACCAACCTCGGACAGGGAATCCGCAACCTGATCTGGAAGCGCGCGGATCGCCGGACGGCGACGGCGACGCTGACGGCGCTCCCTCCGGATGCCGACGTCGATGCCGCCGTGATCACGACCACCACGACCGCGACCGCGGATGAACGTGCGCTGGATGGCGCCCCCGTGCTCACCGTCGAGGGGCTGACGGTGCAGTTCGGCGCGCTCAAGGCTCTGGACGATGTGTCCTTCGAAGTGCCGGCGGCGTCGATCATGGGCCTCATCGGGCCGAACGGCGCAGGGAAGTCGACGTTCGTCGACGCGATCAGCGGTTTTCTCCCGAAGCACGGCGGGCGCGTGCTTCTCGGCGACCGCGACCTCGGCGGCCTGTCACCCACACGTCGCGCGCGGCTCGGGCTGCGGCGGACCTTCCAGCAGGACAGGGTGCCGCCGGCGCTCACCGTGGGTGCCTATGTGCGGTTCGTCTCTCGCCGCCGGCTCGCGGCATCCGACATCGATGAGGTGCTGGAGTTCTTCGGGTGCCCGTCCGCGCGTTCGCGGCTGTCGAGCGTGGATGTCGGCACTCGGCGACTCGTGGAGGTGGCCGCGAACGTGCTCGCGCGTCCCCGGCTGCTGATCCTCGACGAACCCGCGGCGGGGCTGTCGCATGAGGAACATCTGGCGCTCGCGGCGCGACTGCGCGAACTTCCTGCCCGATACGGAGTGGCGCTGATCATCATCGAGCACGACCTGGATCTGGTGCGCTCGGTCTGCCCGACTCTCACCGTGCTCGACTTCGGTCGGGTGCTGGCGTCGGGGCCGCAGGCTGAGGTGCTCGCGAACCCCGCCGTCGTGAAGGCCTATATGGGAGAGACGGAGCTGCTGAAGTGAGCGAACTCGTGGTGGATTCTGTGACGGTCAGCCGAGGAGCAGGCCCCGTCATCTCCGACGTGTCGCTGACCGTCAGAGGCGGCGAGGTGCTGGCCCTCGTGGGTCCGAACGGCGCCGGGAAGACGAGCCTGATCGAGTCGCTGTCGGGGGTGACACCGCATTCGGCGGGAACGCTCACGCTCGACGGCGAGCCGCTCGACAGGCTGTCTCGAGTGGCGCGAGCCCGTCGCGGCATCGTGCACATCGAACAGGGTCGCGCGGTGTTCCCCTCGCTGACCGTGCGCGAGAACATCTCGCTCACCGCACGGACACCGGCGGAGGTCGATGCTGCGCTCGAGCAGTTCCCCGAACTCGAGAAGCGCATCGATTCGCCGACCGCGCTCCTGTCGGGTGGCGAGCAGCAGATGGTCGTTCTCGCCCGCGCCTTCGCTGCGAAGCCGACGATCCTCCTGATCGACGAGATGTCGCTCGGGCTGGCGCCGGTCGTGTTCATGCGGCTGATGCCGATCGTGACGTCGATCGCGGAGTCGGGCGTCGGCGTGCTCCTGGTCGAGCAGTTCACGCAGCTCGCGCTGGGCCTCGCCCGCGAGGCGGTCGTCGTGGCCGGCGGACAGGTGTCGTTCCAGGGCACCTCAGAGGCTCTGCAGGAAGACCCGCAGCTGCTGCATCGCGCATATCTCGGCGGGTGAAGGGGTCTCAGGCGTTCCAGTCCGAGGGCAGGGTCAGCGGTCGGTCGAATCCGTCGGGCGGGGTCCAGCCTCTCCAATCGCCGATGCGAGTCAGCAGACCATCGATGTCGCGCATGATGCCCTCGCCGACGACACGAGCAGAAGCCAGATCGGCGGGCGGCAGCTGACGTGCATCGACGGCTGCCTGGGCCTCGTCCTCGTCCTTCCATGCGCCGATGCGGTCGGGGGTGATGACGAGATCGAGATGCTGGTCGACGGTGTCGAGGAATCTGCCGGTCTGGTGTCGTTCCCTCTCCAGGTTCACGTACCAGCCTGCGAACCGTTGTTCTTCGTCCCAGAAATGCAGGACCTGGAACGCCGCGTTCTTTGGCATCACTCTCAAGACCCCGGGTCCCTGCCAGACACGTGGCGCGGTACCGAGGCGCTGCCGGAATCGCTCTGCCAGTGGAATCTGACGGGGATCGCCACCGTCGGTCAGCGCCCAGTACATGATGTCCGTGCCGTTCGGAAGCCACCCGACAGTGACGCTCGCGTCATCGTGAACGACTCGCAACGGCAGCGCTGCCTGGAGTCGGCCATCCGGGTAGCGATATCTCAGGAGCAGCTCTTCGCCGGCTTGTGCGTGGGTCATGCGACCACCGTAACCACTCGTCCGCCTCAGTCTTCGGATGCAGCGGCATTAGCCTGAGGGGATGACCGAGACCATCAGCGCCCGCGCCGTCCTGCTCGACATGGACGGCACCCTCGTCGATTCGACGGCCGTCGTGGAACGCCTGTGGCTGGCCTGGGCTGAGCCGCACGGGATCGACCCCGCGACGGTGCTGAGCGTCGTGCACGGGCGCCAGGGCCATCAGAGCATGGCGATCATGCTGCCGGAGCGCGACCACGAGATCAACATCCGGGAGAACGCCGTGATGCTGGCGAACGAGAGCCAGGATGTCGACGGTGTCGTGGCGATCGACGGTGCCGACGTACTGCTTTCGGCGCTGCTGGCCTACCCGCACGCGATCGTGACCTCGGCCGATGTCACGCTGATGAATGCGCGTATGGGGCAGGCAGGACTCACCGTGCCCTCGCTGACCGTGACGGCCGAGAACGTGTCGGCGTCGAAGCCGGATCCTGAGGGCTTCCTGCTGGGCGCGAAGATGCTCGGTGTCGACCCCGCCGACTGCGTCGTGTTCGAGGACTCGGGTGCGGGTATTCAGGCTGCTCACGCTGCGGGCATGCGTGTGATCGGGGTCGGGTCGCACGCCACCTCGCATGAGCCGACCTTCCATGTCGACGACCTCACCCAGGTGTCCGTCGTGCCTACAGCCGACGGTGGATTCGAGCTCACTGTGCGGTGATGCGGTGATGCGGTGATGCGGTGATGCGCTGATGCGCCGATGCGGTAACCGCCGTATCGGTGATGCGGTGACGGGGTCGCTTCGATGCTCCTCGCCGACGTCATCCAGTGCGAGCGAGGCGCGCGGGGATTCTCAACCGGGCCACGCTGAGTCTCGGGGTGCGCCATCGTTGCTCGGGGTCCCACCATCGCGGGCCTCGCACCTGCGGGAGGCCGTTGTCCATGCGGATCTCCCACCCCGAGCTGCCCAGGGATCGGTGGTGCCACCAGCACAACGGCACCCCGTTGTCGGTATGCGTCGGACCACCCCGTGCGTGCTCGACGACGTGGTGGATCTCACACCAGTATGCGGGGACGTGGCATCCGGGGATGAGGCATTCCTTGTCGCGGGCGACGATCGCGCGGCGTTGATACGCAGTGAACACGCGGTCGGTGGTGGTGATGGCGATGATCCGCCCCTCATCGAACAACACCCGTTGGATCGTGCCGACGCACCCGATGTGCGCGGCGACGGACACGGGGAGGTGGGCACCGGATCCGGGGATCGTCGCCCACCCGCCAGTGCCGTGGCCGCCCTGCGTTCCGGACGCCGCGGGCCCGAAGGCAGCACCCGCACCGTGACCGGCATGGGCGCCGTGATCGGTGTGGGCGGCGTGATCGGTGTGGGCGGCGAGGTCTTTCGCGTCGACGTTGACGACCAGGACCGGCGCGGCTCCACCGAGGGTGGGCATGGCGTTGTGACGGGCCGCGATCGCGAACACCATCGCGAGAGCATCGTGGCGCTTCTGCGACGCGGTGCGATCATCGAGCACACACCGCGGATCCGAGTTGAACGGATCCGCATCGTCACCGTCCGCCTCTAGGTCGGCATCGGCGTCCGCGTCGACGTCGACGTCGATGCCAAAGGCAGAGTCAGAGTCGCCGTCACGAAAGTCGGCGTCACGAAAGCCGGCGTCAGCGCCGAAGTCAGAAACATCAGAGCCCGAGTCGGCACCATCGCTGGGTGCGAAGTGCACGCCGGGCATGGGTGGGCCGTCGCCCTTGGGGTTGAGGATCGCATCCAGGATCAACTGGAACTGCGCCGCGACATCCGGGGTCAGATACCCCCGGACCGCATGCACACCGTC
>Ga0308166_1000429_pt1 | contig 59306 bp, 58 predicted proteins | sample PhyCR2_2_FD_202137 | JGI IMG/M metagenome (GOLD analysis project Ga0308166, IMG submission 202137) | Phyllosphere microbial communities from UC Gill Tract Community Farm, Albany, California, United States - DLSLCC.R2 | ecosystem: Host-associated > Plants > Phyllosphere > Unclassified | place...
TCGCGGTGCACATCAACGCCTTCAACTTCCCGATCTGGGGCATGCTCGAGAAATTCGCGCCCAGCTTCCTGGCCGCCATGCCCTGCATCGTCAAGCCGGCCACCGCCACCAGCTACCTGACCCACGCCACCGTCAAGATGATGATGGAATCGGGCCTGGTGCCCGAGGGCAGCCTGCAGCTGGTGATCGGCAGCACCGGCGACCTGCTGGACCGCATGACGGGCTTCGACGCCGTCACCTTCACCGGCTCGGCCGACACCGCGGCCAAGCTGCGCGCCAACACGAACCTGATCCGCGAAGCCGTGCCATTCACGGCCGAAGCCGACTCGCTGAACGCGGCCATCCTGGCGCCGGACGTGACCCCGGACGATGAGGAATTCGACCTGTTCGTGAAGGAAGTCGCGCGCGAGATGACTGGTAAAGCCGGCCAGAAGTGCACGGCGATCCGCCGCGTCATCGTGCCGGAACAGCACGCCGAAGAGCTGGGCGAGCGCCTGCGTGCGCGCCTGTCGAAGATCGTGGTCGGCAATCCGAAGGTCGAGGGCGTGCGCATGGGCGCGCTGGCCTCGATGGACCAGCACCGCGACGTCAGCGAGCGGGTAGAGATGCTCGCGCGCGGCAACGAGGTGCTGTTCAGCGCCCGCGACGGCTTCAATCCGGTCGGGGAAAACTGCGGCAGCGGCGCGTTCTTCGCGCCGACGCTGATCCTGTGCCGCAACGGATTGAATAATGACGCCGTCCACGACATCGAAGCCTTCGGCCCGGTCAGCACCATGATGACCTACCGCGACATCGACGAGGCCCTGCATCTGGCCGCGCGCGGCAAGGGCAGCCTGGTGACGACACTGGTGACCAAGGACCCGGCGATCGCCGCGCATGCGGTGCCGGTGGCAGCCGCTTCGCACGGCCGCGTGCACATCCTCGACCGTGTATCGGCCGTCGATTCGACGGGCCACGGCTCGCCGCTGCCGCAGCTGAAGCACGGCGGTCCGGGCCGCGCCGGCGGCGGAGAAGAGCTGGGCGGCATCCGCGCCGTCAAGCACTTCCTGCAGCGCGCCGCGGTACAGGGGTCGCCGACCATGCTGGCGGCCGTGACCGGCGAATACGTGCGCGGCGCCGAGGTCAAGGAAAGCGAGATCCACCCCTTCCGCCGCTGGTTCGAAGACCTCGAAATCGGCCACTCGCTGCTGACCCACCGCCGCACCGTGAGCGAGGCGGACATCGTCAACTTCGGCGGCGTTTCGGGCGACTACTTCTACATGCACTTCGACGAGATCGCGGCCAAGGACACCCAGTTCGGCAAGCGTATTGCGCATGGCTACTTCGTGCTGTCGGCGGCGGCCGGCCTGTTCGTCTCGCCGGCGCCAGGCCCGGTGCTGGCCAACTACGGCCTCGACAACCTGCGCTTCGTGGCGCCGGTGGCGATCGGCGACACCATCCGCGCGCGCCTCACCTGCAAGCGCAAGGTCGACCGCAACCGTACCGACGAGCAGGGCCGCGGCCAGGGCGTGGTGGCGTGGGATGTGCAGGTGACCAACCAGAACGACGAGCTGGTGGCGAGTTATGACATTCTGACGCTGGTGCAGAAGCGCGGCTAAGCGCAGGCAGTACGCAACACGTCGTTCCCGCGAAAGCGGGAACCCATGCTGAGGAACCGGATTCAGTAAGTTTGAATTGCTGCGGTATTTTTAGCATACCGACTTCGGAATCTCAGCATGGATCCCCGCTTTCGCGAGGATGACGAGCATGGGCTAACTCAAGTAAGCCAGACGCCGCTCCGCCGACGCCGCATCCGGCTCGAACAGCACCAGCTCCTTCATCACCCGCGTCAAACCCACATACAGGTGCCGCACCTCGTTGGTCGCGTCGCGCGTGCGCACGAATTCGTCCTGCTGCAGGAAGGGCACCAGCACATACGGCCACTCGCGTCCCTTGGCCGCCTGGATGGTGGTCACGCGCACCAGGCTGCGCCGCGTGCCGATGCTGTGCGCGTTCTTCGACTTGCGCACCAGCGCCACGTCGTTCTCCATCTGCGTCAGCCGGGCCAGGAACTCGGCCGCCGGCACCTGGCCGTGCGTCGAGGCGAAGCGTAAAAACGCATCGATCGAGCGGCGCGCCGAGGCCACGCGGTCGCGGTTGACGAAGGCGCGGCTGGTGGCGTCGTGCAGGTCGACTTCCTGGCGCAGCATCAACAGCAGCTCATACGCCGTCGCCGTTCCGCTCAGGGAGGCCATGCGAGCGATCACCGGCCGGATCAGGTTCTTCGACTGGCGCGCCTGCGGGCTGTCGAATTCGCTCTCGCGCAGCAGGGCGCCGTCGAAGAAGCTTTGCAGCACTTCCGGCGTGCGCCGCACCTCGTCCTGCGCATAGCCCAGCACCGATCGGCGCTCGCCGCCCTCCAGGTTCCAGTGCTTCGGATCGCGCGTCAGGTAGAAGTAGCGCGACAGCGCCAGCACCATCTGCACGCAGGTCTCGGCGTGGCCTTTCAGGGCCGTGTAATCGGCGCAGGCGTAATGCAGGACGCCGCGCAGCAGCAGGATCTCCGGCAGCAGCAGGAAGGTCTCGAAGCCGTCGCACTTGTACGGGATCTTCGCTTCCATCAGCGCGGTCTCGATCTCGATGCTCTGGTCGACGTCGCGCAGCACCACGGCGAAGTCGCGGTTGCTGGGCTTGGGGCGCCCTTTTTGCAGGGCATCGCGGATGGTGTCGGCCACCAGGCGCCCGCAGGTGCCCGGCTGCGTGGGGTCGTAGGCGACGCGCTTTACAAGGGTAGCGCGGTCCGGCCTGCCTTCGCAGCCGTTATGGGTCAGGCGGTCGGCCAGCACCGCCGCGTCCGGGCCGAAGCGGTAGGACATCCCCAGCGGGAAGCGCTTGCCGTCCGCGCGGTAAGCGTCCATGAAGCGCTGGCCGGAGAACACCGGATCGGCGCCGCGGTCGCGGTTGATGGTCTGGTCCTTGTCGCCGGCGACCACCAGGCGCGCGCCGCGCCGCAGCCGGGCAAGCAGTTCGAATTCGGCCGCGTTCACGTCGTGCCATTCGTCGACCAGGTACAGCGACCAGCGGCGCAGCTCCTGGGCCAGCGCAGGCTGGCGCTGCAGCAGGTAGACCAGGTCGGCCACCGCATCGTTCGGGCCCTGCCAGCGGAAGTCGTCGGGGTAGGGATGGCGCGCCGCCTCATATTCGCGGATGATGTCGGCGATCGGGTCCGGCTGGCCGGCCAGTTCGCCGTCGCCGCTCTCGTCGTAGTCGGCATCGTCGTCGTTCTCTTCGGCGAAGTTCTCGTTGTCCTTCGGCGCGAATTCGCCCGTCGCCAGCGCGGCCTTCAGCTGGGCCAGGCGGCGCGCGATGTCGTCGAGGTGCTGGTTGTTCTCGTCGAGGCCGAAATTGAAGTCGCTGCGCACGCCCTGTTCCTGGTAGCGCTGCCAGACACGCGCGGCCGCCGCCACCAGTTCGCCGCGGATGCCTTCGACGTCGGCGTGGGCGACCGGACGCGTGATGCGGCCCCGTTCGGCCAGGTCCTCGATCAGCTGGCGCGCGAAATCCTCGACCGTCATCACGAAGACGCTGCTGTCCTCGCCCGCTTCCTCCTTCAGCTTTTCATGGAAGCGCAGGCGCGCCCCGCGCGAGAAGCACAGGGCCAGGATGCCGCGCTCGGACAGGCCTTCGTCGCGCGCCTGACGCGCTTCCATCGCAAGCGTTGTGGTCTTGCCGGCGCCGGCGACGGCGGCGATGAGCTTGACCTTGTGGGGAGACTGCAGAATGGCGACTTGCTGGGGATTTGCTTGCGTGGACATGCGTGTTGGTTCCGGCTTTTTGGCTACTATACACTGTCACTTGTCCAAACCTATATTGAGGAGCGTCCATGTCGCGGCTTGACCTGAGCAGTATTCCCGTGCTGACCGGCACCGGTTATCCCGATCCTTTCGCCGAGGCCGTCAACGGGCGCAGCCGCCAGGCGCTGGGCGATGCGGGCGGCATCACCCAGTTCGGCGTCAACCTGACGGAACTGCAGCCGGGCGCGGCTTCATCGCAACGGCACTGGCATTCGCACGAGGACGAATTCGTGATGGTCGTGTCCGGCGAGCTGACCCTGATCACCGACGAGGGCGAGACCCTGATGCGCGCCGGGGACTGCGCCGCCTTCCCGGCCGGCCGGCCGAACGGCCACCACCTGGTCAACCGCGGCTGGGGCACGGCGCTGTTCCTCGCGGTGGGTTCGCGCATCGAGGAAGACAAGGCGACTTATCCGGACATCGACCTGATGTACGACGGCCGCACCGACAGCTACACCCACCGCGACGGCACGCCGTATCCGAAACGGGACAAGAACCGGCCGGCCGGCAGCCTGCCGATCGAAGCCGAAACCCTGGACCCGCGCGTCTACATCGCCGACCATGGCGAGCAGGACGGCATCAGTCCGGGCGAACCTCGATAGCGAACAGTTCCTCTACTGTTACCCCCAGCACCTTTGCCAGCTTGAGCGCGAGGATGGTGGAGGGGACCATGTGCCCGGCCTCGATCGCGTTCACCGACTTGCGGGTGACGCCGGCGCGCTCGGCCAGTTCGGCCTGGGTCAGGTCGAGACGGGCGCGCTGCACTTTCATCGTCGTGACGAGATGTTCGGCCATTAGCGGTCGTACCAGAGCAGGCTCGCGTGCACGCTTGCCGCGCCGACGCAGACGGTAGCGGCCGCCATCAGGGCGATACCGTGCCCGCTGTTGTTTCCCCATCCGCTCCCGGCAAGGAACAGCGCTAGCAGCGGCTGCAGCCCCAGCACGGCAAAGAAGCCATTGCGCCAGGCGCGGGACAGGCTGGCCTGGCGCAGTTCGTCCTTGCGTATGGACTCGAGCGCGCGGACGTCGACCCGCTTGTACGAGCGGTACAGCGAAGCTGCGGTTACCGCGATCATGACCGGCATGACTCGCCACAGGATCTTGGCAGCATCGCCTTCGGCGCTAGTAAAGCTCAGCACGGCAGCGAAGCCCAAAGCGCTGACGATCGTCAGCGCTGCCAGCAAATGGCGGTGCGACATGCGCACGGCGGCATCGATTGGGGTTTGTTCAGGCATTTCCTCTTCCTTGATTGGTTACGAAAATACCAATGTAACCCAATTGACTCAAAAAGTAACCCATAAGTTACAAAATTAAGGTCTCGTTGTGCAGATGGGCACCGTCGTAGTTCCGGTAGTAAGTGATATCGAACGCTCCTATCGATATCGACCATTAACGAATAATTGGTGAGATTTAACAATAAACTCTTGTGATACTTTGGACTGCGCAAGTGCTTTCGATTATCGGGACTTTGCGAATAATAATTTTATATTATTAATATTAAGGAATCGTATGCTCAAGAAATCGTTGTTATTGACCGCACTCGCCAGCGCACAATGCTTTGCAGCCGTACCTTCACAATTTATTGCCAAACAGTATACGGAGGCGCTTGGGCGTGCGCCGGATACATCGGGCTGGCAAGGTGCCATCAATTACGCAACGTCGGCCGGCTGTACGGCGAATTCGTTGCAGGCACTGGCATTGAACGTTTTCCAATCGTCCGAATATACGTCGAAGGCTTATACGCCTGAAGAAACCGCGCTGACCGTATATCGCGCGATCCTCAGCCGTGAACCCGATTCGAGCGGATTTCCGTTCTGGGTGAATAACCTCAGGTCGGGCCTGAGCGTCACCTCGATGATCCAGTCGATGATGTCGAGCCAGGAATTCCTGGACCTGATGCCTGGCATTTGCAGTGGTAATGGCTACGATCCGATCGGCGCGGCAAAGCGGCCAATCGACATCGGCGGCGGCACCTGGAGCCAGGCGCAGCTGGAATCCTGCATCAATAACAATGCGGTGTGCAGCATACCGCCACGCACGGTCGTGTACCTGAACTCCACGCTGAATATCCCGGCCGGCAAGACGCTGGAAACGGCGGGGCGCTACGACCGCACCATGTATGCGCGCCAGGCGCGTATCGTCCGTGACAGCCCCTCGCAGGGCATCCTGATTCTCATGCAGCCGGGCTCGACGGTGCGAAATATCTGGGTCAATGGCGGACGCGACCGCTTCAAGGGCTACCTGACCAACCAGGGCAGTCCGCAGGCCAATGTCTTCCCGAACATTAACTATGTGGGCGGGAATTACGGCACGATCGAGAGCGTCCGCAGCGATGCACCCCTGTCGGCGACCCACATCGCCACCTTCCCGGTGCCGACCCCGGCGATCCCGACCTCGCCCACCGCGTTCGACGGCGTCGTATCGATCATGAACAACCTGACGACCGGCTATGCCCAGCGCCACTACGCCGACAACACGCCGATCCCCTGGGCCGACGGCATTTCGCACCATATCCGCAGCGGCTACATCATGGACAACCACATCGTCGATCCGACGGACGTGGGTATCGTGATCTTCGGCCACGATGGCTCCGACCAGCACAGCATCGCCTCGAATAACCTGATCGTGCATGCAGGCCATTCCGCTTACGGCTCGCTGGGCCTGGATACGATCCAATGTGTCGCTTCGATGCCGGGCTCCTGCTCGTTCTCGGGAAGCGGCTTCTCGAACAACACGATTTTTGCTGGGAGAAACCAGCACTCGGACATCATGTTGTTCAACGGTACCGGGCCATGGGTGCCGCCGAACTGCGCCACTTCGAGCAACGGCCGTTGCGGCTCCGGCGGCCAGATGAACAACAACACGACCATTCTCGGTGATGCCAACCAGACGGTGCAGGTGCAGGTCGGCCTGACCGTGGATGCCATGCTGAATGCGGGGACGTACGGCAATACCTTGAATGTGGTGCCGATGACCCAGCCATCCGATCGTCCGGGCGGTACGACTGCGCCGGGCGTCAGGCTGGCTTGTGCGAAAGGCAATCAGATGGTCCTGAATGCGTTGAGCACCGGCCATGCGAGCGGCTCGCTCCAGGCAGGCACCGACGCCGATAGCGACGGTTGCATCGGTCACTGATCGACCGGTCAGCGGTAAAAAAAGCCCGGCGCATGCGCCGGGCTGTCGGGCCGATCAAAAGGACCGGATCAAACCTCAGGGGGTAACGGCAGTCCAGATCTTCTGCGCCAGTTCGGCGTCGCTGGACGAACCGATTTGCGCGATCCAGGTGTCCAGTTCGGACTTGCTCGGTTGACGCGCGAACGATTTCACGAACGCGCTGCGTACCCGGTATTCCGCGGAAGCACGGAAGGTGTCGGCGATGGCCGACTCGCTTGCCTGGCCATTGTCCAGCACGCTGGTCCAGTACGACAAGCCGCCGGCGTCCTGCTGGACGTCGGGCAGGGTGCGGCCCATGACGTTCATGTACAGGCGGAAGATCTTCTTGCCGTTCGCGCTCAGCGTGTTCTCGTAACCGGCCTTGTTCGGCCCGCTCAGCGTGGCACGCGTGGTGGCGCCCGAGGCCAGCTGGTTCACCCAGTAAGTCGCTTCCCAGAACGCGGGACGGCGGCCGAGGATGTTCTGGAACGTGTCGCGGATATAGCGTTCATCCGAGCCTGCGAAGCCGGCTGCGACATCGACGCCCGGATTGGCGATCTTGGTCTGCACCCAGTAGCGGAAGCCCTCGTTGTCGTACTCCATTTCTTCGGCCGTCCGGAACAGCTGGTTCTGGAATGCTTGCCAGACTGTGCCGGGTTCCGCGAGAGCACCGTATTGGTTGAGCTTGGCCTTCTCGTCCACCACGGCAATGCCGGGATTGATCAGGTTGGCCACGCGCGAAGCCCACAGATCGCCATGCGTGTCCTGGCCGAAAGCCGTCAGGTGGACGCCGTCGCGGCGGTAGCCTGCCGCTCCATAGCCGGAAACGTCGCCGCTGAACAGGTCGGTGTCCGGACCTGCCTTGAACACCGGTTCGCTGGCATTCACCGGCACATGGCTCCACAGGTAGCGCTGGCCTTTCCGGATCTCGGTTTCGGCACGGAATTTTTCCGACACTGGCTTGCCGTCGGTGTTCCACCAATAAGCGCTTTCCCAGCTGACGCTGGCGACCATCCATGGTTGTGCGCAGCCGGTCTGGCTGCGGAAATCCGTGGCGAGCTTGGTCATCATGCTGGCGTAGGTCTTCCGGTCGGCCGCGCCGAAAACGTCCGAGGTGCCGGGAATGGTATTGGGCTGGGTGAAACTGCGCTCCGAATTCGCCTCACCCTGGTGCCAGAGCACGGCACGGAAACTGCAGGTATTGGCGCCGTTCGATCCCAGGCGGTTCAGCGTCGTGCCTCCCAGTGCGAGCCTGGGGAACAAATACCGCCCGGCGCCATAGCTATTGCCGCCGCTCGGGGAGTATTGCCAGAATTCGAGCGCCGAACCGCCGAAGGCGACGTTGAGCACCGCCACGGGAACGGGGGCGGAACGTCCTTCATTCTGCTGCAGCGTGACGCCAAGCTTCTCGGCGAATTCCGCCCATATCGAGCCGTTGATGGTCGTGTCGGTCTCATGGGTTGCGTAATAGCTGTTTTGTTCTTCCAGCGGCTTCCACAATACCGTGTTGTTGCTGACATCCACGCCACGATGCAATGGGTTGGCAACCAGTGAGGCCCCGACTTCGCCGTGGTTCGCGGCGTTACTTTGGCCGGCGACCAGGAAGACCTCGCCGGCATTCAGCTTGGGGCCATTCCAGCGCAGCGACTCCGGCGAGTTGCCGTCATAGGAAAACGAAATACGGATGTTCTTGAACTTGGCCTGCGGCGACAGGTTGAAGGTGATGAAGCTGCCGCCGTTGTACACGCCTTCGCCGAGTACCGATTCCCTGTTGATGCCATAGTCGTCGAGCAGGGAAACCACGTAGTACTTATAGCTGGCGGTGGAAGGCGGACTATCCAGTTTCACGGTGATGGTTGCCGAATTCTGCGGCATCGTACGCTGGAAAATCTGATTGTCCAGGATGCCGGAAATAGCGTTGGCAAGCATCGGTGTGGCCCTGCTGTTTTCGATTGGCGTTGCCTGTGCCATTCCGTGCACGACGAAAGACCCTGTAATAAATGTCAATGCCGCGACCCCTTTGCGGACGGAAAGCGAGTTTTGCATTTATATCCTTTTCATTGAATTTTCGACTCGCACCAGAATGGCGAGACCAAAACTCTAGCATGAAGAGGCATTCCGAAAAAACAGAAAGGAGCCGATTATTCACATATTAGCGACATGTGATTTTCGGTGAGATTCCGGCATTTTGATGCGGCGGCGTTTATTGAAAATCCCGCTGGGAGATTGGTATTGGCGTGATTTTTCTTGAGATTTAAAAGCCCGGTGTTCACGCCAATCCTGGCGGTAATAGAATGACAAAATGAATTTAATGGCAATAAAAATAAAGCCTTATTATTCGAAGGAAATTTCTTGTTTTCAATTCGCTTTATCCGTCATTTGAATTGCAGTGTCATTTCGATACGCCAAAAATTACCAATAGGTTAATTTGAGTTCGCTATTGGCTGTTTGTACGGCGCGTAATTGTTCGTAGTCGAGCACTGCGCTGACCTCGGTTTCCAATGGATGCGCATGCGTCGCGGTCACGACGATGCTCGCCATGTCGGCGGCCGCCGCGGACTGCAATCCCGCCAGCGTATCCTCGAACACCAGGCAGTCGGCCGGCAGGAAGCCCAGTTTGCGTGCGCCCAGCAGGAAGGGATCGGGCGCCGGTTTGCCGCGCTCGACGTCCTCGGCGGCCACCAGCACGCTTGGTGTCGGCAGGCCGGCGGCGGCGATGCGCGCTTCGGCCAGCAGGCGCGGCGCCGAGGTGACGATGGCCCAGCGCTCGCGCGGCAGGCTGGCCAGGAAATCGGCCACGCCGCGGATCGCTTCGACGCCGGCCACGTCCTCGATCTCGGCGCGGGTGATGAAGGCTGCTTCGCGCACCGGATCGACGCCTGGCAATGCAAGGGCGCGGATGGTTTCTTCGGTGCGCTTGCCGTGAATGGTCGGCAGGAAGGCGTCGACGTCGAGACCGTGGCTTGCAGCCCACTGGCCCCAGACGCGTTCGGCGGCCTTGATCGAGGTGAGGATGGTGCCGTCCATGTCGAACAGGAAGGCAGAAAATGGGCGCTCGGGCAGGGGAGTTCGGGTCATCAATAGATCTTACCGGAATTGACCTTGCGCTCGTAGCGGTCGTGCACGTGCTGGCTGATGAAGCTGGACAGGCCCCGGCCGGCCTGCGCCAGTTCCTGCATCCTGGCGACGTTGGCGGCGCCGGCGCTGTCCTCGGTGTAGAGGTAGCGCTCGCCGTTCCTGAACTGGACGATGATCTGGCCGGCGTCGATGTCGTAGGCGACCACGCCCGATTCGCCGCCCAGGTTCCTGTAGCGCTGCATAATCAAAATCCTCAGTAAGTAGCCGTGCCATGGAGGATTTTACGTAGGGAAGAAAAGCACTGGCGTTCGCGACGAATAGCAGATCCTGTCGGAAATATTTACATTCACCACCGAAAATTTCGTCCTGAAAACAAATTTTCCATTGGAAACAAATACTTGTTCTTTCTGGCCTGAAACTTGCTTATCTGAAAAAGGACGGTCCCGGCAGCTGGACCGCGAATAAAAAGTTAACGACAAGCGGAAAGAGACATGAAAAACCTGAAAAAAATCTTCAACCTGGCTCCCCTGGTGGCCTGCGCCTTTGCCGGCTCGGCCCATGCACTGGTGATCAATTTCACCTACGCGCCGGACATGGATCAGCGCGCACTGAACGGCTTCCAGGCTGCGGCCAATCGCTGGAGCGCTGTGCTGCACGACGACGTGCAAGTCAACCTGAACATCGGTTTTTCGGTCCTCGGCGCCGGCATCCTCGGCTCGACCGGCTCGACCCGCGGCACCGTCAGCTATGACGCCTACCGCAATGCGCTGATCGCCGACGCATGGGGCGCCACCGACCAGATGGCGGTTGCCAACCTGTCGAAGAGCAGCTGCCTGAACGTGTACATGAACGGCACCGGCGTCAATCCGAACGGTAAGGGCAGCGCCACGCCTTTCCTCGACAACAACTGCAACGCCAACAACAGCACGATTCGCCTGACCACCGCGAATGCGCGCGCCGTCGGCCTGCTGGACGCACATGATCCGCTGAGCGACGGTTCGGTCTCCTTCAGCAGCACCTTCGCCTGGGACTTCGATCCGACCGACGGCGTCGATGCGAATGCCTTCGACTTCATCGGCGTGGCCACCCATGAAATCGGCCATGCGCTGGGCTTCGTCAGCGGTGTCGACACGCTGGATGCTAACCGCAGCGGCAATTTCTCGGATTCGGCCTTCACCTACATTGCCCCGGCCGACCTGTTCCGCTGCTCGACCGACAGCAAGGCGGCAGGCGCGGACATCGACTGGTCCGCCGACAACCGCACCAAGTACTTCTCGCTGGACAACTGCGGCTCGAACATCGCAACCTTCTCGACCGGCCGTACCTTCGGCGACGGCCAGCAGGCCAGCCACTGGAAGGACAACTTGGGCATCGGCATCCTGGATCCGACCGCGGCACGCGGCGAGCGCCTGGAAATCACCGACATCGACCTGAAGCTGTACGACGCCATCGGCTGGAACGTGGTGCCGGAACCGGGCACCATGGCGCTGCTGGGCTTCGGCCTGGCCGGCATGTTCGGTCTGCGCCGCCGTAAATCGTAATTCCGTCGCTCTTCTGATGGAATGAACAACGGCGCTCGATTGAGCGCCGTTGTCGTTTGAAGCGCCCCCTGCCGCGGGCGCCGGGCCGGGATCAGTCTTCCAGCTGCTTGCGCACGCGGGCGACGGCCTGGCGCACCTGGTTCGGCGCGGTGCCGCCCACGTGGTCGCGCGCGGCGACGGAGCCTTCCAGCGTCAGCACCGCGAACACGTCCTGCTCGATCAGCGGCGAGAATTCCTTGAGGCGCTCCAGTGACATCTCGGACAGGTCGCAGCCGGCATCGTCGCAGGCGCGCACCGCATGCGCCACGGCTTCGTGGGCATCGCGGAAGGGCAGGCCCTTCTTGACCAGGTAGTCGGCCAGGTCGGTGGCGGTCGCATAGCCCTGCAGAGCGGCGGCGCGCATGTTCTCGGCTTTCACGGTGATGCCGGCGGCCATGTCGGTGAAGATGCGCAGCGTGTCCAGCACCGTGTCGACGGTGTCGAACAGCGGCTCCTTGTCCTCCTGGTTGTCCTTGTTGTAGGCCAGCGGCTGGCCCTTCATCAGGGTCAGCAGGCCCATCAGATGGCCATAGACGCGGCCGGTCTTGCCGCGCGCCAGCTCCGGCACATCCGGGTTCTTCTTCTGCGGCATGATCGACGAACCGGTGCAGAAACGGTCGGCGATGTCGATGAAGCCCACACGCGGGCTCATCCAGGTCACCAGCTCTTCCGACATGCGCGAGATGTGCATCATCAAGACCGATGCGGCTGCCGTGAACTCGATCGCGAAGTCGCGATCAGACACAGCATCGAGCGAGTTATGGCTGACGTCCTCGAAGCCCAGGGTCTTGGCCACGCGCAGGCGGTCGATCGGGAAGGTGGTGCCCGCCAGGGCGGCGGCACCCAGCGGCAGGCGGTTCACGCGGCGGCGCGTGTCCTGCATGCGCTCGGCATCGCGGCCGAACATCTCGACATAGGCCAGCAGATGGTGGCCGAAGGTCACCGGCTGCGCCACCTGCAAATGCGTAAAGCCCGGCATGATGGTGTCCGCATGCTTCTCGGCCAGATCGGTGAGGGCGCTGCGCAGACCTTTCAGCAGGGCGAGGATGTCGTCGATGGCGGCGCGCATGTACAGGCGGATGTCGGTCGCCACCTGGTCGTTGCGGGAGCGGCCGGTGTGCAGGCGCTTGCCGGCGTCGCCGACCAGTTCGGTCAGGCGCTTCTCGATGTTGAGGTGCACGTCCTCCAGGTCGAGCAGCCACTCGAACTGGCCGGCTTCGATCTCGCTGCGGATCTGGGTCATGCCGCGCTCGATCTCGGCGCGGTCATCGGCGCTGATGATGCCTTGCGCCGCCAGCATTTCGGCGTGGGCCAGCGAGCCCTGGATGTCGAACAGCGCCAGGCGCTTGTCGAAGAAGACGGAAGCGGTATAGCGCTTGACGAGGTCGGAGACGGGTTCGGAGAAGCGGGCCGACCAGGCCTCCGCTTTTTTGGCGAATTGTTCGGTCATGATGGAGGAGGGTGTGGGGAGTTCCTTGGATCCCTGATTATAAACTGTGCACCGGGATCCTCCCCCAAAGCTGGGGCGATGACTTTGGGAATGAAATGCGGGATGATGTGCCTGTTCTAATAATCATAAGGAGACGGGCATGAAGCGTTGGACACTCGCAGCGGTGGCGGTCGCCATTGCCATCGGCGGCATTTACAGTGCCAAGGCGCAGACGGCCGGCACCCCGGCAGCGCCTGCAACAGCGGCGCCGGCATCGAATTACCAGGCGCGCGCCGCCGACGTCGAGAGCGTCGATGGCATCGTCGCCGCGCTGTACGACGTGATTTCCGGCGCAGCCGGGCAGCCGCGCAACTGGGACCGCATGCGTTCGCTGTTTGCGCCGGAAGGCCGTCTGATGGCGGTCGGCGCCCGTCCCGACGGCAGCTATGGCCTGCGCGGCATGAGCGTCGAAGACTATATTTCGCGGAACAGCAAAGCCTTCGCCACCATGGGCTTTTTCGAGAAGGAAGCGGCGCGCACGAGCGAAACCTTTGGCCAGATCGTGCACGTGTTCAGCACCTACGAATCGCGCCACGCGGCCGGCGACGCCAAGCCTTTCCAGCGCGGCATCAACAGCATCCAGCTCTACCATGACGGCAAGCGCTGGTGGATCGTGAACGTGCTGTGGCGTGCGGAGGATGAGCATCTGCCTCTCCCCGAACGCTATCTGCGCAGCCGTTAGAGCGTCAAAGAAACCCGCAGGGCAAGGCGCATTGTCGAAGACAGTACGTCAGTACGGCGAGACAATGCAACGCCGCTATGCGGGATTTATTTGACGCTCTACTAGGGCAGCGCACGATTGGATGATTCGACCCCGGCGTCGAGAACGGCGCTAGAATTGGTTTTTTTACCAGAGTTGCCGATCCACGCTGCCCATGATGCACACCACCAACGACTCAAGTTTCCAGGTAAGTACCGATCGCACGCGCTTGGACGTGCCGCTGATTTATCGCTTCCTCAGCGAAAACTCGACCTGGGCCGTGGGCATCTCGCGTAGCGTGGTCGAGAGTTCGATCGAAAATTCGCTGTGCTTCGGCGGCTACCTCGACGGCCGCCAGGTGGCGTTCGCGCGCGTGGTCACCGATTACGCCACTTTCGGGCATCTGTGCGACGTCTTCGTCATCCCCGAATACCGCGGGCGCGGCTATGCCAAACAGCTGATCCGCGTGGTCATGGAGCACCCCAGCCTGCAGGGTCTGCGCCGCTTTACGCTCAACACGACCGATTCGCACAGCCTGTATGCGCGCTTCGGCTTCACGGCGCCGCAACGCCCTGAAACGGTGATGGAGCGCTTCTCCCCGAACATCTACCTGACCTGACTCGGCGCAACACGGCGCCGTGCCTCTGCAATCAGGCTTACGATTGTTCCATCAGTAAAGATTGGGAAGGGAGCCCATGTTCCGGATTGCACTTCGTGTCGTCCTCGCGCTGGTGACGTTCGCCAGCATCCAGTTCGCTTCGGCGGCCGCGCCCAACGCAGCATCCTCGGGCGCACCGTCGACCAAGGGCTCGCTGGTGATCATCGGCGGCAATCTGCGGCCCGGTAACGCGCCGGTCTGGGAACGCATCCTGCAACTGGCAGGCGGCAAGGATGCCCGCATCGCCGTGTTCGCTTCCGCTGCGGGCTACCCCGAAAAATCCGGCAAATTCCTGGTCGACCGCCTCAACAGCTATGGCGCCAAGGCATTCTTCGTGCCGGTGGCCGTCAAGCTGGCCGGCAGCGACTACCACGCCGCAGCCGACGACCCCAAGCTGGCCGAACTGGTGCGTTCCGCCAGCGGCGCCTTCTTCGCTGGCGGCGACCAGAGCCGCATCACCAGCGCCCTGCGCCACGAAGACGGCAGCAATACCCGCGTGCTCGATGCGCTGTGGGACATGTACCGGCGCGGCGGCGTGATCGCCGGCACCAGCGCCGGCGCCGCCATCATGAGCAGCACCATGTTCGGCCGCCCGCGCGCCGTGCTGGCCACGCTCAAGCTGGGCGTCGAGGACGGCAAGGAAATCACGGACGGGCTCGGCTTCATCGGCGACGACGTCTTCGTCGACCAGCACCTGCTGGTGCGCGGCCGCTTCGCACGCATGCTGCCGGCCATGCTGGCCAAGGGCTACAAGCTGGGCCTAGGCATCGACGAGGACACCGCCATGGTCGTGCTGCCCAACCGCGACGTCGAGGTGATCGGCTACAAGGGCGCGCTGGTGCTCGACCTGGCCAACGCCAGCGCGCGCGAAGGCGCCTTCAACGTCAGCAACGTGCGCGTCAGCTACCTCGACAATGGCGACCGCTTCAACATCCTGACCCACGAATTCACGCCGTCCGAAGACAAGGCCGACGGCAAGCTCGACCCCTCGCGGCCCTACTACCGCGAACCCCTGTTCAGCGCCGACATCCTCGGCAACACCACGGTGGTCGATTTGATGAGCAAGCTGATCGACAGCGACCAGCCGGAAGCGATCGGCATCACCCTCGGCAGCCCGAACGGCGTCCAGCCCGACCTCGGCTTCGAATTCCGCTTCACCCGCGCCAGCGACAGCGTCGGCTATTCATCGGCCTCGACCGACGCCTATTCGATCTACAACCTGCGGCTCGACATCCGGCCGATCCTGATCCGGCGCCCGCTGTACCAGTACAAGCAGCCCTAAGCTACCGTTCACGGCTGCAATCCACGGCGCTGCTTCGCGGCGCATTCAGCAGACCATCGACTTCCGGGCCGGCTTTTCGCCGCGGCACGCGCTCGACGTATCCCCAGGCCGGCGTAGCTCGCATCGGCAGCGATCTACGTCAATGCATATGTTAATTATTCTCAAGAAACATTTGTAGAAGATGTGGTAATTCGATAGTTTCCAAAAAAAAATATATGTAATACTGATGCTCATAAACTAGGGCCGCGGTCGCTCATCTGGCACGACGATTCCCGCACGTTCTTGTCTTCGATGAGATGCCTAATGCTTCCGCGGAAAACAATAATGAGAGGGAACTATGATTGCTCGAACTTCCGGTATTCGCGCTGCGGCGCTGCTTATCAGCTTGAATCTCTATGCCGCCAATGCCATGGCGCAGGAATCGGCATATGCCGATTTGAATGCCTGCACTTCCGGTGAACAAATGCGCCTCGCGGGCAAAGGCGCGGTGATTGGTCTGCTGGGTGGCTTGGGCGGCGCATTTGCCACTGGCAATAAAGACAAGGCAGCAAAAGCGGCGCTCATCGGCGCTGCTGCCGGCGGGGCTGCTGGCTTTGCAACGGCTTATTACACGGCAATCGACACCTGCAAGAAGATCAATCCGAACTGGGTGCCGGAATCGAAGCTGGTGCGTGATTCTTCCAAGTCCTATAAACAGGTCAAGCAGGAGCACCGTTACCAGGCCAGGGATGGCGTCCTCGTGAAAGTTCAGGACATCAACATGCCTTCCTCGATTCGCGCCGGCGAAGCCATTCCCATCGACGCAGTGCTCGACATCATGACGCCGGACGATGCGGAAACCAGCGTCGTCCTCGAACGCAAACTGTTTGTCAAGACCAATGGCCAGGAAACGCAGGTTCCGTTCCCGGTCGGCGGCACCGCTACTCGTACCGTCGAGGCCGGACGCAACCACGACACCTTGACCATGGCGACGCCCGGCGACGCCGCGTCGGGTACGGTCTACCGTGTCGAGATGAGCGCGAGTGCCGGCGGCAAGCCTCCGGTCACGCTGTCCAAGAGCGTCACTGTCATCTGAATCAACGAACGCCGGCAGACCTGGCGGTTTGCGCATGATGCGCAAGCCGCCGGTCGCGGTACGCGCCTCACGACCCGATTTCTATGAAAATTGCTTGCTTTCGAGCCTTGGGCCTGTCCCTGATTCTGCTTCTCGGCGGCTGCGCAGCCAATCAGCTGCATGGCTATGAGAATGTCTACCAGGGGTACAACGTTCCCCAGCCTTTGCTAGACGCCATCCAGACCAAGATGAAACAGGATGGGCTGGCGGGCGCGCGTGTCGAGCGCGATGCCACGGGACGCGTGCGCCTGGCGGGGCAATACCGCAACGAGGATGAGGTCGACCGTGCATTCCTGATCGCGCAGTCGATCGTGGGCATCAAATCGACCTCGCCCTTCTATCCGGAGAATGTGGTCGAAAAGCGCTGGGATGTAGAGGCACGCCAGGCCCTGGCGCAGCAGGCAACGGCCCGGCTCGCGTCCCTGCCGGGACGAAAGATCGCACTGGTCATCGGCATCAGCAAGTTCCGCGACGATCACCACTTCCTGGCGATTCCGGGCGAGGAAGACGCTGCTGTCGTCGCGCAAGCTGCCACCAGCGCCAGGTACCAGGTGACCGCGCTGCTCGGGCGGCAGGCGACCAAGGCGGCCATCGAGGCGACGCTGGCCCGCATGGAAGCCGACCTGCGGCCCAACGACAGCCTGTTCATCTACATTTCGAGTCACGGTACGCCGCCTTTGCCCGAAGCTTCCGGTGGCGACGCACGCCGCATGTCGATCATCGCCTGGGACTCCGGCGATGCCGCCATCGGCAACATGACCGATTACTACCTGAACCTGCAGAAGACGGCCGTGTCCGATGCAATGGTGCAGCGTCTGGCGAAAAAGCCGACGAAAAACACCCGTATCCTGATCGATACCTGCTACAGCGGCGAAATGCTCAAGGGCTTGCCGGACGCGAGCGGCGGCTATATCGCGCGCACGAATGGCGGCATGCCTGAAATGGCCGGCATCTCGATGGCGTCCTGGACCGGCAAGGCCTACACCTCCAAGGGCATCCATTTCAGCGAGGACCGCGGCGCGGCCGGCCGGCGCAACGGCGGTACGGCATCGCGGCCCGAGGTCTACGACGAGCGGGCCTACGCCATCATCACCGCCACCAGCGAAGGCGAGGAATCGCTGGCGCCAGGCCGCGACGTCGGCACTTTTACGCTGGACGGCAAGATCCTGCGCGGCTCCTACTTTACGCAGTCATTCTTCCATTTCCTCGACAAGCATGGCGGCCACGTCGAGCCGGCTTTCGAGGAAGCACGCCAGTTCACCATGCGTAATGCCGGCGTCGTGACCGGTGGCCGGCAAACCCAGCGCCCGCGTCAGTTCGCCACCAAGGCATTCGACCAGAACAATCTTTGATTTCGTTTCCACATACTTATCATGTTAGGAAAATCATGAAAAATGCAATCACCGCGATCGCTTTGCTGACTCTGTCCGGCCTCGCCAGCGCGCAGGACGGATACAGCGCGAAATCGCTGTTCTTCGGTGACGACGGCACGGTGAAAACGGCCGCTACCGCTAAGCCGGCGCCCGCAGCGCCCACCGTCGCGCTCCAGGCCAAAAACGACACCAAGAGCAAGCAGAAGAAAACCCTGGTAGCCAAACAGATCGGCGCAAGCTATTTCATCCGTCTGAAGCGCGACGACGGCAGCACGCGCGACGTGCTCGCCAATACCACGTTTAGGAGCGGCGACCGGTTCCAGCTCGGCGTGAAGGTCAACCGTCCTTCCTATGTGTACGTGCTGAACCAGGACCCGGACGGCAACGTTTCCCAGATCTTCCCAGTGGCGGGCCAGGACAACTACGTCAATGCCATGGGCACGGTGTTCCTGCCGGCGCGCGGCGCCTTCGAGTTCGACGCCAAGCCTGGCGCCGAGCACCTGCTGGTGTTCCTGTCCCCCACGCCGATGCGGGAAGGCATCCAGGACCTGGCTGGACACAGCCAGCCCGACCTGGTGTCCGACACCGGCGGCACCTGCGCTCCGGCTGGTCAGCTGGCGTCGAACCAGCCCGCCGCGAACGGCGCCGGCGGCGATAACCTGTTCGCCTCCAAGGGCATCGCCTTCAAGGAAGACGATGCGAGCCGTTGCGGCGCAGCGCCGGCCTTCGCTTCCAAGGCCATCGTGTTCAGCGACGATCCGCGTCCGGAACAAGGCGGGCAGGTCGCGTCGTATGTCGTGAAAAAGCTCGACAGCGGCAAGACCGACAAGAACCTGTTTTTGAAAATTAAGCTGGCACACGAATAAACCTGTCTGCAGCGGCCCGCGACGTCATCAACGATAAAGAACCACAAAAATGTCGAACAATCACCTAATCATTGGCCTCGGTGGAAGCGGCGGCAAAATCATCCGCCAGATCCGCAAGACGATTGAGCGCAACAAGGACACGCAGGATGCGAACATGCTGCCTGCGCGTTTTGGCTACCTCTACATCGATACCTCGACCGACGAGCTGGACAAGAAAGAGGAATGGAAGGTGCTCGGCAAGGACGTCGGCCTGAACCGCAGCGAATACCTGATCAATACCGCCAGCAACGTGCGTCCCGCGCTGGACGACCCGGCTTCGTTCCCGGGTCTGAAGGGCTGGATCGAGCCGCGCAGCATTTTTGATTTCGTCAAGCCGGGCATTGCCGGCGCCGCACAGCGCCGCAAGCTGGGCCGCCTCGTGTTTGCCCAGAATGCGTCCAGCTTCGTGAAGGCGCTGGAAGGCCGGGTCAGCGAACTGGAAGCCAGCCCGGGCAAGGTCGGCGTCATTTTCCACGTAGTGTGCGGCCTCGCCGGCGGTACTGGCAGCGGCTCCGTCGTCGACGCGATCGCGCAGATTCGCCACAAGTATCCGAACTATGATCAGTACCGCATCCTCGTGTACGCGCTGCTCCCGGAAAAAAATTCGAAGCGCGTCAAGGATGTCGCCGGTTTCTCGAACTACTACGCAAACGGCTATGCTGCCCTGTCGGAACTGAATGCGATGGCCGTCGGCAAATACCATCCGGTTAACCTGCTGGATGGCCAGCCGATGGAGCATGACACCTATTTCAACGGCTGCTACCTGGTCAATAACGTCAACGAGCACCAGATCCAGTTCGAGATCGAATCGGAGGTGCCGAAGATCGTCGCCGAATTTATCTACCAGAAGACCCTGAACAAGGAATGGGAAGGACTCGGCCGCGCCGAAAAGGGCGAGAACGACATCAAGAACTTCGAAAGTGACGACGACATCGGCAAGGCGCGCGCCAAGCTGTTCCTAGCGTTCGGTATCAAGCGCGTAGTCGTCCCGGAGCAGGAGATCAAGGAATACCTGGCCTACGGTTTCGCCGAGCAGGCGGCACGCCAGCTAATGTTCAACAATTTCCGTCAGGGCGAAGGGTATGCCGACGAAGCCACCGAGAAGGACTGGGGCTTCGAGGCGCGCAAGCCGGAAACCTCGCAGACGCTGATGCTCACCGACGCGCACCTCATGCTCGAAACTGGCATCCTTGAGGACGACGCGCGCAACGCCACCTGGAAGCCGCACGCCGAATACTGGAAGCAGATCGTCAGCCGGCTAGTCCCTGAGATCAAGGCCGATGCCGCCCTCGAACAGACCAGCTGGGCGGCGGCGCTGAACACCCGCATGTCCAAGGTATTTGACGAGACCTACCGTACCCTCGGCGGCGTACGCAAGTTCTACGAGGTCAAAGGCAATGCGCGGGTCGAGATGGCCCGTCACATTGGCCGTTCGATCGAAAAGGACTTCTTTGGCCGCTGGAAAGCCGGTAGCGCTTCCCTGATCCAGCTGCGCCAGCTGACCGATGCCCTTATCGCGATGCTGGACGAGCGTCATGCCGTCTATACCGACAGGATTGCAAAGATGCCGTCGGCACTGCAGGCGGTGCAGCAGCGTAGCCAGGAGCTGACCGAACAATTCAACAAGGTCGGCTTCTTCGGCAAACACCTGACCGACAAACGCGGTGCGCTGTTTTCCGAAATCGCTGCACAGTATCAGGAATTGTATGTCCTGCGCGCCGGTCTCGAGGGGCTGAAATTCGCGGCGAACCTGCTGCCGTTCATCAAGGAACAGCTGAACAGCCTGCGTGCACGCATTGATGAATTGCACCAGAACTTGGCAGAAGCGACCAAGCGTTTCGGCAACGAGCGGGCGAACCGCTTGGGCGCGCACGACGCCGCCTACCAGAAGCGTATCTTCGACCAAGATGCCATCAAGGACATCATGAAAGCCATCGTCACCGACGAGGCTGCGCAGGCTGCCCGTACCCAGCGCGTGCGCCAGTCGATCATCGACCTGGCGGGCACCGATGTCAGCTCCTTCGACCAGCTGCAGCAGAGCCTGAGTCTGGGCAGCATCATCGGCTCGCTGTCGCAGGAATCGGCGCAAATCGTCGAGCTGGCGCACGCCGAAATCGCTACCATGCTGACGCCGGTGCTGCGGGTGAACATCGTGGAACGGCTACAGAAGAAATACGATGCCAATCCGGATGGCCTGCGCCAGTTCGTGAGCGAGCTGTACGATGAGGCCGGCACCATGCTGACCTATAACGCGACCGAGGTAGGCCGCACCGTGGCGAACAACACCGGCGGATCGCAGGGCCGGACCACCACCGTCGGCGTGTTCATCCCGGAGTGCCAGCACCAGACCCAATTCCACAATGCGCTGGTCAGGCTGTTCGAAGACCAGAAAGAGCCGACCTCGGACACCAAGGTCGCAACCGGCAACCTTCCTAACCAGATCGTGATCATGAAGATCGCGTCGATGATGCCGGTACGCTTCGTCGATACCCTGGCCGAGTTGAAACGGCATTACGACGGCCTGCTGAAGGACTACAACGAATCCTACCTGCTGCACGGCGATGGCAATGGACAGCGCCTGCCGTCGATGTACGCCAAATCGGCAGCCGAACTACAGGCGCAGGCCCGCCGCCAGCCGATGCTGCTGGTTGCCCGCCTGCTGGGCATGGTGAAGGAAAGGCAGAACCGCGACACCGGTATGCCGGAGTGGGCGCTGGTCTACATGGTCGACGGCCTGCCGACCTCGAAGATCCTGAAAGGACGCGACTGGGACGAGGTGCTGATGGGCGAGCATCCGCCGGAGCTTCAGCAGGTGATTGAGCGCGAAGTCAATCGCCGTATCGAAGGGGAGTACCGCCATATCGACAAGAAGAAAGAGTTGCTGACGGCTTACCAGCAACTGGCAATGGCGCGCTTCCAAGAAGCCGGTGAAAACGACCAGGATGCAGGCTACCTGCTCCTGCATGGCATGAACGGGACTGTGAAAACGATTATCGGCATGCCGACCTGAGCACTGTCGGCCGCAATCCAGCTTTTAACATTCAATTTCAGGAAATAATCAAGATGGCGACGTACAAATGCCCGACCTTGGGCGATTGCGATAAGGCGAACTCCGGTGAAGTGTTCGAGATCGCTCCCGGCGAAAACACGAATTGCCCCGCATGCTCGACGCCGCTCGAGCTGATGGCTGCCGCGCCGGGACCCAAGCGTCCGCCGGTGGCCCTCATCGCCGGCGCTGCCGCCCTTGCACTGGCGGTGGCGGGCGGCGCCTACGTGTTCATGAAACGTCCGGCGGCGCCCGCAGTGGCGCAGACAGCCCCGGCGGCCGAGCCGGCGGCTGCGGCCACGCCGAACGGCATAGCGCCCTCCGATGCCGAAACCAAGGCCTTGCAGCGCCAGAGTGAAGCCGGCTTGATGAATGACGCAGCACAGCAGACCGAGGACAGCGGCAGCCAGGCGATCGCAAATGAAATGATGAAAGTGGCGATTGCGAAAATGGCTCAGGGCAAGCTCGACGATGCGGAGAAGGAGCTCGAAGCCGCCCGTGCCCGCGCACCCAAGCAGCCGCTCGTCTACTACAACATGGCGGTGTTGCGCCTGAAGCAGGCCCGCACCGATGACGCCCTGGCGCAGTTCGAGGCTGCCTTCATGGCTGGCTTCCAGAGCTACAAAGAAATGGATGCTGACGGCGATCTGGACGTACTGCGCAAGGATCCCCGTTTCGTTGACCTGGTCAAGAAATATCGACCGGCTGGCGCATGACATGAAGCTCAAAGGATTATTAGGTGTCCTGTTCGTAGCCATTGCGGCGGCAGCCTTGACCGGTTGTGCAAAACAGGACGGCAGCGCCATTCTGGGCAGGTGGCATGCAGAGCGCCTCGATCTGATGGGCCTAAAGCTGCCTGTCGGCCCAGACCTGATGATCAGCGCCGACAAGCTGTCTACTCGCGACATGGAGTGGCCGATTACCGCCATCGAGCAAAAAGGCGATGAGATTGTGCTCGATACATCAGGCGGTATCGGATTGACCTTCCATGTTGTAGATGCGGACCGAATCTATGTCCAAATACCTTTTTTGGACAAAGTCTATTACAGGCGGGTCAAGGCCGCGGCGCCGCCAGCTCTGCCTGTTGCTCCGTCCGAACCAAGGACTGTGACCCCGTCAGTTGCCGCACTGGCGCCAGCATATGCGCACGCTTATAGTGCAGCCGTGCAGGCGGCGCGGCGGGGACAGCGCGATGCCGCTTTGCGCTACCTGCACCAAGCGGCTCAACAGGGCTTCAACGGTCTCGCATTGTTGGAGAGTGAGGCCGGGTTTGCGGATTTACGGTCTGACCCGCGTTATCAGGTCATCGTTCAGCAGATGCCGAAGCCGTAACACTGCATTGGCATCGAGATCCCTTGTCCTGATCCGGCGCCCGCTGTACCAGTACAAGCAGCCTTAAGTAATTGCATAAAAGAAAATCCTAGGATAGATTGTTGTTTTCTTATCTATTCGAGGCTGGCTGCTCATGCATTTCGAAGTCCCCAAAGCGAAGACATTCAAGGAATTCGGCGGCGAGTACCTGATGATCGTCATCAGTATCCTGACCGCGCTGGCGCTCGAGCACGCCGTGCAGACCTGGCATCACCGCCATCTCGCGCACGAGGCCAGCGAAAAGATGCAGATCGAGCTGAAGCAGAACATCCGCGACGTCAAAGAAGTGCTGGCATTCAACGAGCCCAAGCGGAAGGCGCTCGAACAGGCGCGCGAACAGATGCTGGCCGCAATCCACGCGAAGACCAGTGACGCCGAACTGATGCGGCGCTTCGAGCAGGAGTAGAAGCCGGCGGTAAGGATGAGCTTCAAGCGGCCGTCGCTCAGCAGGGAGGCTTGGGAGACAGCCGTCGCCAACCAGGCCGTTACCTGGATGCCCCGCGATGCCTTGCAACGCTACGCCAGCGTGTATGGGTGGATCCGGGATACGGGTGCATTCTCCAACGCCGGTTTGCAGTCCTTTGTCGACGGACCGCACCTGCACGATGTCATGAGCAATGTCCAGATGGGCAGCTCGAATCCGCAGGAGATCTTCCGTGCGGTGAGCCAGCTGCTCGACCTCTACTACAATCTCGACTCCAATCTCGAAGCGCTGAACACCCTGATGCAGAAAGCGGTGGATGAATCCGGCAGCGGCGAGGCCACCAAGCCGGAAGCCTGAGCGCGGCAGCCCGTCACCGGCCGTTCAGCGGCAGTCCCCGATCTTCTTCAACAGCCGGTACTGCGCCTCGACCATCGGCGGGTTCGGATCGTGGCCCGCGCGCGGCACCAGCACGAATTCCTTGTGCGGCGCCTGGATGAAGTCGAAGTAGCGCCTGCTTGGCGCCGGCATCGTCAGCAGGTCCTGCTCGCCCTGCACCATGTAGATGGGCAGCGCGAACTTCGGCCCCAGCTTGTACAGATCGATCTTCGACGACATGCCGTCGCCCTTCAGGCCTACGAACTGGAGCCAGGAGTAATCTTCGCCGGCAGTGTAATCGGCATCGTATTTGGCGGTAGCATATTCCGGCGAGGGCACCCACCAGGCTTTCGGCGCCGGTTCCGTGCTCAGGGCTTCGTACTTGCGCATCACGCGGCGGATGATGCCGGGGTTGCGCGGATTGGTCCACGGCGGCGGGCCGATCGCTTCCAGCTTGGCGATCGAATCGGCATCCTTGGCCGCGCGCGCCAGTGCCAGCGTGGCCTCGTAGCTGCCGCGCTGGGAGAGCACTTCGTTCACCACCTGGGAGCTGCTGACGTAGCCGCAGAACATCGCCGGGTTCGATTTCGCCATGTGGATGCCCAGCACCGAAGACCACGAACCGCCCATCAGGATCACCTTCTGCTTGCCGAAGCGCCTGGCCGCATAGCGCGCCACCTCGACGCCATCGTCGCGCAGCTGCTCGAGCACCAGCGGGTCCTCATCCTTCATCGGATTGCGTGCGAAGGTCATGCCGGCCCCGCGCTGGTCCCACTGGACGATGGTGAACTCCTTTTCCCAGGCCTTGTAGACGTTGTCGGCCCAGGGCGTGGTCGGATTGCCCGGCCCGCCATGGGCGATCAGGACGATGGGATTGGTGCAGCTGCTGCCCTTGATGCGCACCCATTGCTCGATACCGCCGATGCGGACGTAGCCTTTTTCGTCGACCGGTGTGCCGGGGCCGCAGCTTTGCGCATGGGCGGCAAGCGGGGTGAGCAGGAAGGGCAGGGCGGCCAGGGCAAACAGGGAGCGCGGCATGGTGTTCCTCGGTAAAAATCCAGCAGCCATTCTTGCCCGAAATTCAGAGCGGGTCACCCTGCGGTAAATGACAGGCGCGGATTACAATTCGATCATTCTCAGCCGTAAGGAAAGCCATGCCCCTCGCTTCGAAACGCCTGCTGTCCGCTGTCTTCGCCCTGGCCTGCAGCGCCGCCGGCGCCGTCCATGCCCAGCAACCCGCTACCGTCCGCCTCGACTACACCCACAGCGGCAACGCCCTGCTTGACCAGTACGCGATCGAGCGCGTGCTGATCGAACCGCTGCCCTGGCCGGGAGATGTATCCCAGCCCTTCGACAACACCAACCGCGGCAATAACCGCCTGGAAGTGGCGGACGCGAAAACCGGCGACCTGCTGTATTCGCGCGATTTCTCGACCGTGTTCGGCGAGTGGAAAACGACCGAGGAGGCGAACAAGCTCAGCCGCGGCTTCCACGAGTCCGTGCGCTTTCCGAAGCCGGACCGCCCGGTACGTGTGCGCATCCTGAAGCGCGACGAGCGCAACGCCTTTTCGGTGGCGTGGAGCGTCGAGGTCGATACGAATGCGCAGGAAGTCGTGCGCAGCCTGCCGCCGGCGCCGGCAAAACCGATGCCGATCAAGGTCAGCGGACCCTCGCCGCAGAAGGTCGACCTGCTGATTCTCGGCGACGGTTATACGCAGAAAGACATGCCGAAGTTCGAGGCCGATGCGCGCCGCCTGTCGAAGCACCTGTTCGAGGTCTCGCCGTTCAAGGAGCGCGCCAACGATTTCAACGTCTGGGCGATGGCAGTGCCGACCCAGGAGTCGGGCATCACGCGGCCCTCGACCGGCGTGCACCATGCGTCGGCGCTGGGCACGCGCTACGATATCTTCGGCAGCGAACGTTATGTGCTGACCCTCGACAACCGTGCGCTGCGCGATATCGCCCAGTACGCGCCCTACGAATTCATCGAGATCCTGGTCAACAACGATACCTATGGCGGCGGCGGCATCTTCGGGCAGTTCAGCACGGCGGCCGCCTCGAACGACTGGGCGAATTACCTGTTCGTGCACGAGTTCGGCCACCACTTCGCCGGCCTGGCCGACGAGTACTACACCTCGCCGGTCGCTTACCAGTCCAGCGGCGCGCGCATGGAGCCCTGGGAGCCGAACGTGACCGCGCTGCGCGATCCGGCCAGACTGAAATGGAAGCAGCACGTGCATGCCGGCACACCGTTGCCGACGCCCTGGCCGAAGGCCGAGTACGAAGCCTATTCGCGCGACTACCAGAAACGGCGCGCGGCGCTGCGGGCGGCGAATCGGCCGGAAGCGGAGATGAGCGCCTTGTTCAGGGAAGACCTGGCGCAATCGAACGCGCTGTTCTCGAAGGCCGAGTACCGCACGGCGATCGGCGCTTTCGAAGGCGCGAACTACGAGGCCAGCGGTTATTACCGTCCGGCCATGCAGTGCATCATGTTCGACCGCAGCGAACAGTTCTGCCCGGTGTGCCGGGACGGCATCGCCGAGATCATCGATTTGTACGCGCGTCCAGGCAGATAGTGTGCGTAGGCGAACAGATGGAGGGCACGCCGGCTCCTATGCTCGTTGCTTAACTAAAGCAATAGGAACCATCATGCACAAGATCCTCGCCACCCTCATCGGCGGTCTGCTGGCTGTTTCTGCCCAGGCCCAGACCCAACAGCACACCCCGCAGGCCAAGCCGCAGCCGCGCGAACAGGCCGGCAGCAGCGCCAACTCGGCGCCGATCGGCCAAGCAGTGTCGGGCCATAACTCGACCGCCGCCGGCGTCTCCGGCACCGGCCTGCACACTGACGGGACTGCCACCACCGGTACCGCGCACGGCGCCACCGGCCAGCAGGCGGCGGGCGTGAACAGCGCCGGCCAGGTTACCGGCAAGAGCACGGCCGTGGTCGGTGTCGATCCGCGGAAGGCGGACAACGTCAACGCCCAGGCCACCAACACGACCGCGCCGAACAGCACCGCAGAAGATGCGAAGGCTACCGGCGGCCGCGGCAAGGCCGGCACCAAGGCCGAGCAGGAAGTCCGCAAGTCGAACTCGACCAAGGTCAGAGAGCCGGTCGGCGCGCGCCTGAAGACCGAGAATTCGGTCAAAGCGGGTCTCACCCAGCGCGCCAAGGCCAAGGAAAAATCGGAGCGCAAGGCGGCAAACCGCGCTGCCGGCGGCGACACCGAAAACCGCTGAAAACATTTGTCACAACTTTAACAAAAACTGCTCGGGCTAGGTGCGCTGGCGTACAGAGTCAATACGGCCCGAGCCCTATTCTGGTGGCTCGAACTTAATAAAAAGTCATGACGCCTCAGCGTCGTTCCACCATATACGGAATAGGAGAACTACCATGAACAAACTGCTCGCCACCCTGATCGCCGGCCTGTTCGCCACCTCGGTGTACGCCCAGACCCAAGCGCAAAGCACCACCTCGACCGGCGCGCCGGTCACCAGCACCGCTACCGGCATGACCCCGGCAGCAGGTACCCAGACCGGCGTGACCCCGGCCGCCGGCACCACTGTGGTCGGCACCACTTCGTCGGCCCAGGGTTCCAGCGCCACCGGCCAGACCGCCGCCTCGACCGGCAACGCCGATGCCGACAAGGACATCGCCAAGGCCAACCAGAAGGAAGCCAAGGAAATCGCCAAGCAGGACGAGAAGATCTCGAAGGCAACTAACAAAGCCAACGAGAAGAAGGCCAAGGCCCAGCAAAAGGCCGAGAAGAAGATCGCCGACGCCAATGAGAAAGTGACCAAGGCCGATCCGGAAGACAAGGCCAAGGCATCGGCCAAGGCCGAGAAGAAGATTGCCGAAGCCAATGCCGACGCACACGAAACCATGATCAAGGCCGATGAGAAGGCCCAGAAGAAGATCGTGGACGCCAACGCCGACAAGGCCAAGGCTCAGAACAAGGCTGCCGAGAAGACCGGCAAGGCCATGGCTGAAGCGCACAAGGACGCTGCCAAGTAATTTGTTTGAAACGTGGGCATGTGTGATGCCCCCGGCATCAATTACCCCACCCTACGAAAACGGACCCGCCATGGGTCCGTTTTTTTTCTGCAATTCGCTTAGCTTGAATCAATCACGCGCGTATTGATTTTGATCAATTGATACAAATCTGTTGTATTTTTTATTCTTTCGTCAAGTTTCCGTGAAGTTTTAAAAAGCTCAACATTTGCGGCCTATACTGGCTTTGTTGGTATGTATAGCAGCTCAACAGGAGGCGTCGCAATGTCGTGTTCCATAGTTAGGCTTTACCCATCGCTGTCCGTCGTCGCCTCGTCCCGCATGCTCCCCGCGCAGGTCCCCTTGCCGCTGCGCTAGCTCTCCCACTTCTTCATCACCGAATTCATTCCGCTTGCGAGATCGCGCAGGCGGCATGCCAGGCATTCGCGCGCCGGGACCTTTTGCGTCCTGCGTGCGGGTAAGTCTCCGCGCCGGGCCACAAGCCTTGCCGGAGGAAACGGGAACGTCCCGCATCGGGACGACATTATTTTAATAACGATCGAAAACGGAGAAATAATGAAACTCAGCCGTCAACTTGGCCTTCTCGCTGCAGGCCTCGCATGTGCATTCGCTGCTCAGGCACAAAGCGTCAGGGAAACCCCGAACTCCCATTTCAAGCCGACCGGCAAGGGCTTCGGTGAACTGGACAACGTCGCCACCGAAGCATCCAACGGCAAGGCCGGCGGCATGGCCTCCACGTCCAACCTGACCTTCCACGGCGGTCCGGTGATGGTGGCGCCGACCAACATGTACTACATCTGGTATGGCTCGCAGTGGGATACCGCTTCCAAGAATGTGCTGACCAACCTCGGCCAGCACATCGGCGGCTCGCCTTACTTCAACATCAACACGACCTACTACAACGCGTCCAACGTCCACGTGCAGAACAGCGTGACGCTGGCCGGCACCACCACCGACAGCGGCACTCTCGGCACCAGGCTGACCGATGCCAACATCGCCTCGATCGTCTCCAGCGCGATCACTTCGGGCAGGCTGCCGGCGGACGCCAACGGTGTGTACGTCGTGTTGACCGACAAGGCCACCACCGCCACCTCGGGCTTCTGCACCCAGTACTGCGGCTGGCACGACCACACCACGGTCAGCGGCAAGGACATCAAGTACGCCTTCGTCGGCAACGCCGAAACCCAGTGCGCCTCGGCCTGCGGCGCGACCAGCCCGAGCCCGAACGGCACCCCGGGTGCGGACGGCGCCGCCAGCGTGCTGGCCCACGAGCTGGAGGAAGCCGTCACCGATCCGAACCTGAACGCCTGGTATTCCAGCGCCGACGGCATGGAAAACGCCGACAAGTGCGCCTGGACCTGGGGCACGACTTCGCTGGCCTCGAACGGCGCCAAGTACAACCAGACCTTCGGCACGATGAAGTACCTGATCCAGCAGAACTGGCTGATCGCGGCCACGCAGAAGTGCGTGCAAAAATATCCCTGAGCGCCCGCTCGACGTAACTGAGTCGGCTGTTTGACCAGGGAGGCAGAGGCGGCCAGTGCCGTCTCTGCTTTTGAGTGTTTTCTGTCTGCAATCCATATTTGAAGCATATGAAACGATTCCTGATTTTCCTGGGCCTGTGCGCGGCGCTCGGCAGCGCAAGTGCGGACGGCCAGGCCCCGACGGGCGGTCGCGGCGGGCCGGTCCCGACCCGTAACGTGGCCATCTTCACCAAGCTGGAAAACGCGCTGGCCGATGCGGTCCAGCATCACGATGCCGAGGCAATGTCGCGCATCGTCAGCGATGATTTCGAGATCCGCAGTGCGCCGGTGCCGGGCGTGCCGACTGCGCGCGATGCTGCTTTGCAGGCGTGGTCGCAGTTGCCGGCGCCGGCGCCTGCGGCGATCGGCCAGATGGCGGTGCACGATTACGGCGAGCTGATGGTGGTGAGCTTCGTCTCGAAGCAGGGCGCGGGCGCGTCATCCCCGGCGCAGTCCTTCTTTGTGGTCGACACCTGGAAGCGCGCCGGCACGGACTGGAAGCTGGCGGTCCGTTACGCCGCGCCGATCGTGGAAGGCGCCCCTGCGGTACCGGGCGCCGCCGCACCCGGCGCCGAGGCGCTGCGCAAGAAGATGTAAGCGCGATGGCCACTCTGCTGGACAGTAAATTCGGCCTGGGCCTCGCTTGTGTGCTGTGCGCGGCAGCCGGTGCGATGGGCGTGGTCTGGCTGCGCGACGGCGGTCCGCCCCCTGGCGCGCCGGCCCTACCCGCCAAGGTCGCGTCCTGGGACGGTCCGCTCGGCCCGGGCGCGCTCCCCGCGCCGGCGGCGGCGGACTTCAAACAGATGGCGGCGGCGGCCGGCGAGCAGCCGCTGCTCGACGACGCCGGCCGCCTGAAGATCGATCCCGCGCTGCATCGCCTGTACGACGCCTACCTCAAAGGCAGTGCGCCGCGCGAACAGGAACTGCGCGCCTGGCTGCAGCGACGCCTGGCGCAGCCGGCGCTGGCGCAGGCGCAGACCCTGGCCGCCGATTACCTGCGCTACCTGCACGCCGAGGCGGCGCTGCGCGCCAGCGAACGCATCGCGCCGCCGGACCCCTCAGGCATGAGCGCCGCACAGGCCGAGCAGATGCAGGCATGGCAGGAGCGCCGTGCACAGCTGCGCGAACGGATGCTGGGCAGCGCGGTGGCCCAGGCCTGGTTCGGCAGCGAGGAAGCCGACTGCCGCACCGCACTGGCCGATTTGCGCATCATGCGCATGCCGGCCGGCGCGGAAGAAGTCGATTCCAACGAACTGCGCGCGCGCCGCCTGCATGGCGCCATGCTGGAACAGCGCCGCAACGAAAAGGCCCAGGCCTGTGCCGCCCAATTGATGGACCGGCTGGCATCTAGCGGCCCGGCCGCATGACACACCGGAGACAAGAATGAAATGGAAAATATTGATCCCTGCACTCGTCCTGACCGCGCACGCCATGGCGGCGATGGCGGCCGCGCCGCCGGCCGAGACGGCGGACGAGGCGCGCGTGCACAAGCTGGTCGAGCCGCGCATGGGCGCTAACGTGAAGGTCGACGCGGTCAGCAAGACCGGCTACGGCGGCCTGTACGAGGTGCGCACCGGACCGGACATCTTCTACACCGACGCCGATGCGCGCTACATGTTCGTGGGGAAGGTGGTCGACCTGGGTACGCTGCAGGACCTCACGCGCGCCCGCACGGACGCGCTGGCGGCGATCCGCTTTGCCGACCTGCCGCTCGAGATGGCGATCAAGACCGTGAAGGGCAAGGGACAGCGGGTGATGGCGGTGTTCGAGGATCCGAACTGCCCGTACTGCCGCAAGCTGCACGAGACGCTGCGCGGGATCGACAACGTCACCGTCTACACCTTCCTGATGAATATCCTGTCGGACGACTCGGCGGCGAAATCGAAGAACATCTGGTGCGCGGCCGACCGGTCACAGGCCTGGCAGGACTGGATGCTGGCGGCGAAACCGGCGCCGAGCGCACCGGCCGGCTGCGTCACGCCGAACGAGCAAGTGCTGGCGCTCGGCAGGAAGCTGCATCTGCAGGGGACGCCGACGATTTATTTTGCCGATGGGTCGCGTAGCGGGAGCGGGTTCGATGCGGCTACGCTGGAGGCGCGATTGCGCGCGGCGCAGCAATAAACGTCATTCCCGCGGATAAACGCACGTCATCCCCGCGCAGGCGGGGATCCAAGTTTGGTCGAGCAGTCGTAACGCAAACAGAACTTGGGCCCCCGCCTGCGCGGGGGCGACGGTTTTAAGCCGCGGGGGCGACGGTTCAAGTCGCGGGGGTGACGGTTAAGCCTCACCCAGCACGCGCATCGCCAGATCCTTTGCCTTCAGCTTGGCCGACAGCGGCTTGCCCTTGCGCGCCCGCTTGCCGAAGTGCGGCTCCAGGCCCACGCCGAACAGTTCCACGGTGCGTGGCTTGTCGCCGGCCCAGGTGCCGCTCACGTTCACGCCCTTCGGGCTGATCGGCTGGGCCGCCAGAAGGGTTTCCTTCGGCTCCAGTTCCATTAAGGTCACGCCGCGGCCGCCGTTGGTCAGCACCTTCATCTCGTCGATGCCGAACACCAGCACGCGGCCCTTTTCGGACAGGCAGGCCACGGCGCCGGCCGTATCGGGCACCACGCGCGGGGCCAGCGGCACGGCGCCGTCATCCAGCGTGATGAAGGACTTGCCGCCCTTCAAACGGGTCGCCATGTCGCCGGCCTTGGCGATGAAGCCGAAGCCGGTCGTGGTCGAGAGCAGCAGGCGCGTTTCCGCATTGCCCGCAAAGTAGTACAGGATGCGGCCGCCGCCCGACAGGTCGACCAGGGTCGTGATCGGCACGCCGTCGCCGCGCGAACCCGGCAGGGCGGCCACCGGCACCGAATAGGCCTTGCCGTTGTCGCCGATGCACAGCAGGTTGTCGACGGTGCGGCATTCGAACACGAAGCCCAGTGAGTCGCCGGCCTTGAAGGTGAACTGCGCCGGGTCGTGGCCGATGCCGGTGCGTGCGCGCACCCAGCCCTTCTCGGAGACGATCACGGTGACCGGCTCGTCGATGATCTTCTGCTCGAGCACCGCCTTCTGCGCTTCTTCGATCAGGGTGCGGCGGTCGTCGCCGTACTGTTTCGCATCCGCTTCGATTTCGCGGATGATCAGGCGCTTCATCGAAGACGGATTGTTCAGGATGTCTTCCAGCTTTTCCTTCTCGCTGCGCAGCTCGGCCAGCTCCTGCTGGATCTTGATCGCTTCCAGGCGCGCCAGCTGGCGCAGGCGGATCTCGAGGATGTCTTCGGCCTGGCGGTCCGACAGGCGGAAACGCTCGATCAGCGCGGCCTTCGGCTCGTCCGAATTACGGATGATGGCGATGACTTCGTCGATGTTCAGCAGGACGGTCTCGCGGCCCTCCAGGATGTGGATGCGGTCGTTGACCTTGCCCAGCCTGAACTCGGTGCGGCGGCGCACCGTCACGAAGCGGTAGTCGATCCACTCCTGCAGGATCTCGGTCAGACCCTTCTGGCGCGGACGGCCGTCGCCGCCGATCATCACCAGGTTGATCGGGGCCGAGGTCTCGAGCGAGGTGTGCGCGAGCAGCATCAGCATGAACTCGGCCTGGTCCTGGTTCTTCGACTTCGGCTCGAACACCAGGCGCACCGGCGCCTCGCGGCCGGATTCGTCGCGCACCGCGTCGAGCGCGCCGAGGATGGTCTGCTTCAGCGCCAGCTGCTCGGGCAGCAAGGTCTTCTTGCCGGCCTTGACCTTCGGGTTGGTCAGTTCTTCGATCTCTTCCAGCACGCGCTGCGACGAGCAGCCCGGCGGCAGTTCGGTGACGACCGCCTGCCACTGGCCGCGCGCCAGTTCTTCGATCTTCCAGCGTGCGCGCACTTTCAGCGAACCGCGGCCGGAAGCGTAGATGTCGGCGATGTTCGAGGCCGGGGTGATGATCTGGCCGCCACCCGGGTAATCCGGGCCCTGGATCAGGGTCATCAGCTCGGCGTGCGTGATCTTCGGGTTGCGGATCATCGCCACCGCCGCCGCCGCCACCTCGCGCAGGTTGTGCGAGGGGACTTCGGTCGCCATGCCCACCGCGATGCCGGAGGCGCCGTTCAGCAGCAGCATCGGCAGGCGCGCCGGCAGGGTGCGCGGTTCCTGAACCGAGCCATCGTAGTTCGGCTGGAAGTCGACCGTGCCCATGTCGATTTCGTCCATCAGTACGCGCGCCATCGGCGTCAGGCGGGCTTCGGTATAACGCATCGCCGCGGCGCCGTCGCCGTCGCGCGAGCCGAAGTTGCCCTGGCCGTCGATCAGCGGGTAGCGCAGCGAGAAGTCCTGGGCCATGCGGACCAGGGCGTCGTACACGGACTGGTCGCCGTGCGGGTGCAGCTTACCCAGCACGTCGCCGACCACGGCCGCCGATTTGCGCGGCTTGGCGGTCGGGCCCAGGCCCAGCTCGTGCATCGCGTACAGGATGCGGCGCTGCACCGGCTTCTGGCCGTCGGACACGTCCGGCAGCGCGCGGCCTTTCACGACCGAGACCGCGTAGTCCAGGTAGGCGCGTTCGGCGAAAGTGGAAAGGGTGAGCGTTTCGGCGTCGTCGCCGGTGCCGCCGTTGTCGCCGCCACCGGGCGGATTCATTTGTTCGAAGAGGTTCGCTTGCGTCATGTTCGTTCGTATCAGATATCGGCTTCGGTTTCGTTACCGTGCTCTTCCAGCCATGCGCGGCGGGCGGCGGCTTCGCCTTTACCCATCAGCATGTTGAAGCGCGCCGACGATTCGGCCAGGTTGTAGTCGCCGAAAGCCACCGGCAGCAGGCGACGGGTATCCGGATTCATCGTGGTTTCCCACAGCTGCTCGGCGTTCATCTCGCCCAGGCCCTTGAAGCGGGAGATGCCCCACACGCCTTCCTTCAGGCCTTCCTTTTTCAGCTTGTCTTCGATGGCGATCAGTTCGCCGTCGTCCAGCGCGTACAGCTTCTGCAGCGGCTTCTTGCCGCGCGGCGGCACGTCGACGCGGTATAGCGGCGGACGCGCGATGCAGATGTGGCCATTGCGGAACAGGGCAGGGAAATGTTTAAAGAACAAAGTGAGCAGCAGGACCTGAATATGGGAGCCGTCGACGTCCGCGTCCGACAGGATGCAGATCTTGCCGTAGCGCAGGCCGGACAGGTCCGGATTGTCGTTCTCGCCATGCGGATCGACGCCGATCGCCACCGCGATGTCGTGGATCTCGTTGTTGGCGAACAGGCGGTCGCGGTCGGTTTCCCAGGTGTTCAGCACCTTGCCGCGCAGCGGCAGGATGGCCTGGTATTCCTTGTCGCGGCCCATCTTCGCGGAACCGCCGGCCGAGTCGCCCTCGACCAGGAACAGTTCGTTGCGGGTGATGTCGGTCGATTCGCAATCGGTCAGCTTGCCCGGCAAAACCGCCACGCCCGAGGACTTCTTCTTCTCGACCTTCTGCAGCGAACGCAGGCGGGATTGCGCCTGCTTGATGACCAGTTCGGCCAGCTTCTTGCCGTAGTCGACGTGCTGGTTCAGCCACAGTTCGAGCGGCGGTTTGGTGAAGGTCGAGACCAGTTTCACGGCGTCGCGCGAGTTCAGGCGCTCCTTGGTCTGGCCCTGGAACTGCGGGTCCAGCACTTTTGCGGACAGCACGAACGAGACGCGCGCAAACACGTCTTCCGGCAGCAGCTTGACGCCTTTCGGCAACAGCGAGTGCATCTCGACGAAGTTTTTCACAGCGCCGAACAGGCCGTCGCGCAGGCCGGATTCGTGGGTGCCGCCGCTGACGGTCGGGATCAGGTTGACGTAGGATTCGCGCACCACGGCGCCTTCCTCGGTCCAGGCCACGACCCAGGCCGCGCCTTCGCCTTCCGCGAAGCCTTCATCGCCGGCGGCGGCGTATTGCGCACCTTCGAACAGCGGGATCACGGTCTGGCCCTGGCCGACGGTGTTGGCCAATGCTTCGGTCAGGTAACCGCGCAGGCCTTCGTCATAGCGCCAGGTTTGCACGTCGCCGGTCTTGCCGTTGGTGAGCGTGACGGTGACGCCCGGCAGCAGCACGGCCTTCGAGCGCAGCAGGCGCTGCAGCTCGGCCATCGGGATGTTCGGCGAATCGAAGTATTTGCCGTCCGGCCAGGCGGTAACGCGGGTGCCGTTCTTCTTGCCGCCGCGCTCGGGCGGCGCAGAGGTGAGGGGCTCGACCACGTCGCCGGCTTCGAAAGCCAGGTTGTGCACGCCGTTGCCCTGCTCGTCCTTGCGCCAGACCGTGATTTCGAGGCGTTTCGACAGCGCGTTGGTGACGGACACGCCGACACCGTGCAGGCCGCCCGAGAACGCATAGGCGCCGCCGGAACCCTTGTCGAACTTGCCGCCCGCGTGCAGGCGCGTAAAGACGATCTCGACGGTCGAGACGCCTTCCTCGGGGTGGATGCCGACCGGGATGCCGCGGCCGTCGTCCTCGACCGTGATCGAGCCGTCGCCGTTCATCGTCACGGCGATGTTCTTGCAGTGACCACCCAACGCCTCGTCCGAGGCGTTGTCGATCACTTCCTGGATGATGTGCAGCGGATTTTCGGTGCGCGTGTACATGCCCGGGCGCTGCTTGACGGGCTCCAGTCCCTTGAGGACCCGGATGGATGATTCGCTATAGTCGGTTGCGGTTTTCTTGGTGGCCATGCTGAATTATGTGTGTCGAATGCCTGCGCATTCTATCTTGTCGCGCGGCAATAAGGACGCCAAACGCGGCGTCAAAAGGCGCCAGTGTCCGTGGTTACGCGCGTTTTGGGAAGAGGAGAGCAGAGGCAACCGGTAAAGCACTGTATGGAAATACAGTATTTTTGCCTGTTAAGCCAAAGTTTGCAAGTCCTGAATCGCGAGAATCTGTAACGATGAATCGTGCGCGGCGACAAGCAGGGCTATATTTGTTTTATGGCAGAGGACAATGAAAATCGTGAAACTGCGGGGCCGCCGCGGGTGCCCGACCGCCGCGCCACCGGCGGCGGATCGCGCTATCTCCGGCAAGGCGATACGGCGCTGAACCTGGCCGGCCGCGTGCTGCGCTCGCGCTGGCGCGCGCTTCAAGACCGCTTCAGCCGCGACTTCATGCGGCGCACGCTGCGCATCGGCGTCTCGGCCCGTATCTTCCATCCTGAAGCCGGTTCAGTCGGATTGCGCAGCAAGAACCTGCAATATCTCGAAGAGTCGATCGCGCAGTGGGTGATGTCGCGCGACGTGCTGGTGTTCATGGTGCCGACCGTGAACACGAATGGTTTGCTGCATCCGAGCAACATCACGATGCGCCATTACGCCCGCCACCTGGACGGGCTGGTGCTGCAGGGCGGGGCCGACGTCTCGCCGATGACCTATTCCGAAACGCCGACCCGCCCCGAATGGAATGGCGACCGCGCGCGCGACGTGTACGAACTGGAACTGCTGCACGAGTTCGTCGACGCGGGCAAGCCCGTGCTCGGCATCTGCCGCGGTTGCCAGCTGATCAACGTTGCCTTCGGCGGGACGCTGTACCAGGATGTGGCGACCAATGTGCCGGGCTCCCAGCCCCACGTGCATGAGGACTACGACGCCCACCGCCATGCCATCGTCTTCCCGCAGGGTTCGTCGCTCGGCAAGATGTTCCCCGACCAGAGGCGGCCGATCGTCAATTCCATCCACCACCAGGCCGTCAAGGATCTGGGCCGCGACATCCACGTCGAAGCGATGTCGGAGCCGGACGGCATCGTCGAAGCGATCCGCTACCAGCGCGCGCCCTTCGTGATGGGGCTGCAGTGGCATCCGGAGTTCCATCGCGCGAAAGGGACGGAGCTGCTGGATTGTACGCCGGTGCTGGATGAGTTCCTGCGGGCGGCGCGCGAAACCCGGCTTTAGTCCGGCTGACCGGACAGTTTCAGCCGCACCTCGAACTGGCTGCCGCGTCTTGCGCCGCCGCTGCTGGCCGTCACGCTGCCGCCATGCGCCTCGACCAGGCTTTTTACCAGCGCAAGGCCGAGGCCCAGTCCGCTGTTCTGGCCGTCGGAGGAGCGTTCGGCCTGGGTGTACAGATCGAAGAGGTGAGGCATCAGTTCGGCCGGAATGCCGATGCCGTTATCCGACACGCGCATCAGCAGCCAGCCATCCTCCGCGCGCATGCTCAGCTCGATCCGGCCGCCATCCGGCGTATAGCGGATGGCATTCCCGAGGAGATTCGCGACGACCTGGACCAGGCGTGTGCGGTCGCCGTCGACGGTGCAATCGTCGAGCGGCACCGGTTGCGTGATGGTATGGCCCTTGGCCCTGGCCGCCGGCACATGCTGCTCGAACGCCGCGTCGACGACTTCGCGCATGTCGACCGGCGCGCGGCTGATCGACACCAGGCCGCGGCTGACCCGGGAGACGTCCAGCAAGTCCTCGACCATGCGGCTCATGTGCCCGGTCTGGCGTGTGATGAGCTGGCCGAGCCGGACACCTTGGCTGCGCCTGTCCGGACTTTTTTCGAGTAATTGTGCAGCCATCGCCACCGCCGAGAGCGGGCTGCGCAATTCATGGCTGAGGATGGACAGGAACTCGTCCTTCCGGCGGTCGGCCGAGACCAGGGACTGCGCCTTTTCGTTCAAGAGCACGTTCAAGGCCTCGACCTGGCGGTTGGTGCGCTCCAGACAGGCGGACATTTCCAGCAACTCGGCCTGCTTGGCCTGCAAGGCGGCCATCGCGTCGGTGAGTTCGCGATTCTGCTGATGGGCTTCGGACAGCGCGACATTGCTCGGCAGTTCCGCAAGGCGCGACAAGGCCAGGTCGATGCCGCGCGCATCCAGCAGGGGGGCCTGCGCCGGAAAGGCTTTGGCCAGCACGATATGCGTGCCATGGCTGCCGGTGTCGATCTCGCAGCGGTCCATCAGGCGGCGCGCCGCCGCGATGCCGCCGCCGGTAGCCCCGTGCGGCGCATCTTCCTTCAGGACGCGGTCGAGCGCAGCGATGCCTTTACCCTCGTCGTCGATGGTGACGATCAGGGCCTGGCGGGCGCCGAGACTGCCGACGAAGAAACGCACCTTGCCTCCGGCCGCATAGACGAAGGCATTGCGCGCGAGTTCGGACACGGCGGTGGCGATACGGGTCTGTTCGTGGTTGCCGAAACCGCACAAGGCCGTGATCTGGCGTGCGCGCAGGCGTGAAGCGATGACATCGAGTTCGCTGCGCACGTTCACCGTCAGCAAATGGTGGAGTGGCGCGAATGCCTCGGGGATGGGCTCACGCATCATTGGCTTGGCGATCGGTGCGCATCCTGACTTTTTTCCTGATGTTGATGTTGTTGATGCATTGCCTGGCATTATCCGCCACAGCGGCCATGGCGTGTCAGAAATCTGCCGGCGCGGAGCCTGACGGCGACATGCGCAAAATGCTTTCGTGTATCGCATGACAAGGGTGCTATAGTCGATCGGTTATGCCCCCCAGATTCGATGCCTCCACAAGGAACCCACAATGACCGCAACAAGCAATTTTTCCGTGATCGCCGACCTGCTCCAGGAGCATGTCAGTGCCGTCCGGGCCGAGTGGGAGGCGCAACTCGACACCGTCGTGCTTGGCAACAGAAGCGTCAGGAAGGATGTGCAGCGCAGCCAATGCGCCGATTTCCTGGACGCCTTCGTCACGGGCTTGCGCAACGGCGGTGACGGCAACATCGACGACGGCGCCTGGAGCGCCATGCGCGCCGTGCTGGACGACGTGTCGTCCTCGCGCGCGAAGGCAGGCTCCACGTCCAGCGAAACGGCCACCTTTGTGTTTTCGGTCAAGCAGCCGGTCTTCGCCGTCCTGCGCGCCAGCCTGGCCGACCAGCCGGCGACCCTGGCGGCCATGTTCTGGACCGTCAGCACGGTGCTGGACAGGCTCGGCCTGTACACGGTCGAGGTATTCCAGCGCGGCCGCGAACAGATCGTCGCGCGCCAGCAGCAGGAACTGCTCGAGCTGTCCACGCCGGTGATCAAGCTGTGGGACGGGGTCCTGGCCCTGCCGCTCATCGGTACGCTCGACAGCATGCGGGCGCAGGTCGTGATGGAAAACATCCTGCAGAAGATCGTCGATACCGGCGCCACGATCGCCATCATCGACATTACCGGCGTCCCGACCGTCGACACCCTGGTGGCGCAGCACCTGATGAAGACCATCGCCGCCGCACGCCTGATGGGCGCCGACTGCATCATCAGCGGCATCCGCCCGCAGATCGCCCAGACCATCGTCCACCTCGGGGTCGATCTGCAAGCCGTGACGACCAAGGCCACCCTGGCCGACGCTTTTCTGGTCGCGCTCGAACGGACCGGTACGACGACCCGCCTCTGAATTCGCTTGCACAGCCGCCGGACTGTCTCCATAATCTAAACGAGAATCATTCTCATTAATTGATGGAGGCCCTGTGGACGATGATTTCCTGGACGACAGCCCGGTAGCAGGCACCCCGAGCAGCCGCCACGCACTGCTGATCGCGGCGCTGTTGCACCTGATGTCCCAGTACACACTGCGCAGCGCGCAACGCAGCGTCGGATCTGCAAACGAGGACGAAGGTCCGTGCGTGAAACTGGCTGCCGTGATCGAACGCCATCTCGACGCCTTGGCGCGCCTGCCCGATGCCGAGCCGGTGCTGCGCGCGACCTGCGAGCAGTTGCGCGTGAAGTGGGAGGATCTGGTCGATACCCGTTTGCCGGCGCCGGTTAAACGGCCGCTGTTGTCGCGCCTTCTGCGTCCGGCAGTGTCCAGGCCGCAGGCACTGGCGACTTGAGCGCCTTATTCGAGCCAGGCCCGCAGCGCCGTCTCGCCATCCTTTGTGAAAGCCAGCACGCGCGATTCCGGCACGCGCCTGGCCCAGCCCAGCTGCTGGAAACGGTCGAGCATCGCGGTGCCGATCTGGCCAGCCAGGTGATGGCGGCGCTCGCTCCAGTCCAGGCAGGTGCGGCAGAAGGGGCGGCGCGAGGCCGGCAGCGTGTCCGGCTCGATGCCGAGCGCGCGCATCAGGTCCCGGCCCTGCGCGGTCAGTAGAATGCCGTCGGCATCCAGCGCAAACGCGCCGCGGCGCGCCAGGCGTTCATAGACCAGCACGCCCAGTTCGCCCGCCAGGTGGTCGTAGCAGACCCGGGCCTTGCGCAGCGCCGGCTCGCGCGGGCTGGAGCGCACGCGCACGGCGCCGGTACCGAAGGCCACGCCCATCAGCGATTCCAGCAGCTGGGCGATCTCGGCATCGGCGATGCGGAAGTAGCGGTGCCGGCCCTGGGACTCGACGCTCAGCAAACCTGCTTCCCCTAATTTGGCAAGGTGCGCACTGATGGTCTGGCGCGTGACGCCGGCGGCGTCCGCAAGTTCGGTCGCGGTCAGCGCCATGCCGCTCATCAGCACGGTCAGCACTTCGGCGCGCGCGTGGTCGCCGATCATGGCGGCGATATTCGTGATGTTCGGTCCGTCCCTCATGCTTCGATGCTAACCGAAGCATCGGACATAGGCAAAGGGCTACAGTGGTCTCGTTCATCACGAAGGAGACGACATGATCACCTGCTTCATCCGTTACGAAATCGACCCCATCCAGAAAGAAGCCTTTCGCCGCTACGCGGACAACTGGGGCCGCATTATCCCGCGCCTGGGCGGCCGCCTGCTCGGCTACTTCCTGCCGCACGAGGGTACGAACTACGAGGCCTGGGGCCTGGTCGGCTTCGACAGCCTGGCCGCCTACGAAGCCTACCGCGGGCGCCTGAAGCTCGACGAGGAAGCACGCGCCAACTTCGCTTTCGCGCAGGAGCAGCGCTTCATCCTGCGCGAGGAGCGGACGTTCACGGAACTGGTCGAAGGGACCTTTCAGCCGGAGCCGCTGCGATGATCGCCGTGATCTTCGAAGTCGAGCCGGCGCCAGGCGAGCGCCAGACCTATCTCGACACGGCGGCCGCGCTGCGCGCCGAGCTGGAGGCCATCGATGGATTCATCTCGGTCGAGCGCTTCGAATCCTTGAGCCGGCCGGGCAGGCTGCTGTCGCTGTCCTTCTGGCGCGACGAGGAAGCGGTGCGGCGCTGGCGCAACCTGCCATCGCACCGCGAGGCGCAGGCGCACGGACGGCAGGGCGTGTTCCGCGATTACCGCCTGCGCGTGGCCGAGGTGCTGCGCGATTACGGCTTGCGCGAGCGGGACGAGGCGCCGGCGGATTCCGCTTATTTGGGACGGTAAATGGCGCAGAGCTTGTGGCCGTCGGGATCGCGGACATAAGCCAGGACCATCTGGCCGAGGGTGCTTTCGCGCAGACCCGGCGGGTCTTCGATCGAGATGCCGCCGTGCGCGACCGCGGTGTCGTGGAACTGCTGCACCTGTTCCGGCGAATCGCATTTGAAGCCGATGGTGCCGCCGTTCGCAAAGGTAGCTTCTTCGCCGTTGATCGGCTCGGTAATCGCAAAAGCGCTGCCGTTGTGGCGGTAGAAAAGCCGCGTGTGGCCGGCTTGGGTCGTATCGCGGAAGGGCTGGCCCGCACCGAGCGTTCCCAGCACGGCATCGTAGAAGCGTTTGGCGCGTTCCAGGTCGTTGGTACCGACCATCACGTGATTCAGCATGCATGTCTCCTTGGATGAGGGAAGGGCCATATCATAGCCCTTGTCTGGATCAGTCCCGGATTTCGGGCTCGACGAGTTTGGCCAGCAGCTCCAGCGACTCCTGCCAGCCCAGGTAGCAGGCCTCGACCGGAATCGCGGCCGGGATGCCTTCCTGCGTGATCTTCACTTCGACGCCGCAGAACACCTCGCGGAGCTGCACGGTCGTCTGCATGCGGCCGGGCAGGTGCGGATCGTCGAATTCGGCCGAGTAGCGCAGGCGCTTGCCCGGCTCCAGTTCCAGATACTCACCACCGAAAGCATGGCTATGACCGGTGGTGAATTTCGTGAAGGACATCCGGTAGCGGCCGCCGACCTGCGCGTCCATCTCGTGCACGGTGCCGATGAAGCCGTGCGGTGGCAGCCATTTGGCGAAGGCCGCGGCGGTGGTAAAGGCGCGGTAGACGCGGTCGGCATTCGATTTCAGGACGCGGTGCAGTTCTACGGTATTGGTGGACATGATGGCTTCCTTATCGTTGGCGGCAGAGGACGACCCTCTGGCAGTACGACGAACGGCGTGCGGCAAATTCGACATGCTAGAGTAGTCCCATGCCAGATTCCCGACAATATCCGACCACCCCGGACGGCCGCTACTTCGTGGTCAGGGGCCGGTTATGGCGCACCAGTAATCCGTCGCTTGCGCCGGCGCTCAGGCAGGAATGGGTCGACAAGCTGATGTGGGCGCGCCGCCAGGTCGGCGTCGCCAAGAAAGCAGGCGACAAGGATGCCGAGCGCGATGCCCGCGCGGCGGTTGACGAGGCCAAGCGGGCGCTGGGCGAGCGTGGGCCGGTGTGGTGGACGGATGGGGCGCCGGATTTCAATCGGAAGATGGTGGCGAATACGCCGTATGCGGATTGGTATGCCAAGATCGGGATAGCAAGCAGCGGTGCAGCCGAGGACGTCTGATCAACGATTTTTAAGTAAAAATGGATTTGCTAGAACAGAAAAGTGTCTGTGAACGTGTAGGGGCTGCGTACTTTCCCTGTGATCCTGGTGTCAAGGTCGGTATCGCACGGAACGTGCTCTCCGGAGTGGAGCCCTTGCATGGAATGAGGATTCCGCCCGCCGGCGGCACATGCGGCTGGTACATATGGGCTGGTGAGTACTCTGATGCCGCCGATTTCTTTGTCCCCTTGCATGCAGCCCATTTGGCTGAATGGGCGCCCTTGGCCGTGAAATATCTGGCATTGGCGCCTGGCTGGAGGTTTATCGTCACCGACACTTATGAAGACGTCTGGTACGACGAGATCCTGTTGGGCCGGCCTGCATGAAATCGGCAGGGCGTACCGGTGGATTCAGCTTATCCGCCGCTCACCCCTGAAGCGCTGAATCGCCGCATTCACCATCCCCTCGCAACTCCCCTGGCGTTCGTACTGCGCCCGCAAGTAGGCTGCATCGCTGCCGTCGGAGGCCGCAGCCGCCAGATGCAGCAAGGCTTCGACGCTGCCCAGCGCCTGCGCATGCGGCTCCATCAGGTCCAGCGTCGCCAGGATGTCCTCGCGCAGCGGAATCTGTTCGTAGGTTTTCGGATGCGTGATCACGCCATCGAGCCCGAAGCGCGCGGCCTGGAAGCGGTTATAGTTGTAGACCAGATAGTCATCCTCGACGGGCGCGCTTTCAGGCGAACCGTCACGACGCTCCAGCAGGTGCCGGCAGATCGCCTGCAGATAAGCCGCCAGCGCCGCCGCCCGTTCCACCGTCAGCGGCGTATCGCAGACGCGCAGCTCGATCGTGCCGTACTCCGGTTTCGGCCGCAGGTCCCAGTAAAAATCCTTCATGCTCTTGATGATGCGGGTACGCTCCATTTTCGCGAAATACACGTTGGCGAAGCCGTCCCAGTCCAGGATGAAGGGCGCGCGGCCGCTCAGCGGGAAGGCGGTGACGGAGTTCAGACGCGCCGAATCGAAGCCGGAGTCGTGTCCCTGCACGAAGGGCGAGGAGGCGGACAGCGCGATGAAGTGCGGTATGTAGCGCGACAGCGCGTGCAGCAGGTAGAGCGCATCATCGCCGTGGGCGCAGCCGATGTGCACGTGCTGGCCGAACACCGTGAACTGCTTGGCCAGATAGCCGTATAGCGTCGACAGTTCCTGGTAGCGCGGCTTGGACGAGATGCGCTGCTCGGACCAGTGCTGGAAAGGGTGGGTGCCGCCGCCGGCGATGCCGATGTTGAGCAGGTCGCTGGCCGCGACCAGGGTGTCGCGGATCTCGATCAGCTCGGCCAGCAGCGGCTTGTAATGGGTCTGCACGCTCGAGTTAATCTCGATCATGCTCTCCGTGATCTCCGGCGTCACGTTGCCGGGGAAGGGTTTGCGCTTCAGCAGGTGCAGCAGGTCGGGGCTGGCCGGGGTCAGGTCGAAGTCCGACAGGCTGACCAGCTGCAGTTCGAGCTCGACCCCGAAGGTCAGGGGCGCGGAGTTGGCGAAGGCTTCAAGCGGCATGGCGCGGCTCCGGGGCTTCGCGTGCCCAGACCAGGGCGCGCTGCAAGATGATGGGCCCGAACACTTCGAGCAACATGGTGACGGCGGCGATGGCGCGCAGCTCGTCCACCACCTGCACGCCCGCATGGCGCGCGTGCTCGAGCAGCAGGATCACGAACACGGACAGCGGCGCCAGCGCGACCCCGGTCAGCGCGCCCTTGCGCCAGGAGATCCCGGAAAGGTGAGCGAAGGCCGTCACGCCGGCCAGCTTGGTCAGCAGGCGCGCCAGCACCAGCGCGACCGCCATCGCGCCGCCGGCCAGCACCTTCTGCCAGTCCAGCGTGGAGGCGGCGAACACGAACAGCACCACGGTCAGCAGTTCGCCGAGGGCGCCGAAGTTGCGCTGCGCCTGGCTGAAGGCGACGCGGCGGTGGCGCGCCATCAGGCCGAAGGCGAGCGCCGCGACCACCGGCGACAGCCCGAGCGTGTAGGTGATCGACACCAGCAGGATCACCGCCAGCGCGAAGGCGACGGTCGCGTCCTGGGCCAGCTTGCCGAGCATGCGCAGCACGGCCGGCACGGCGACGCCGAACACTGCACCGCTGAAGGCCGAGACAGCCAGCACGACCAGGCTGTTCCACAGCGCGTCGCCGACGTCTTCGGAGGTGCGGAAAATCCACAGGCCGACGCTGGCGTTGAAGGCGAACACCGCGAGCACGCAGTTTAGCGCGCACAGGTGCAGGGCGCGTTCCGTGACCTGACCGGAGCTCTTCTGTTCGTTGATGACGCGGACCACGGTGGCCGGCGAGGTCGCCATCGACAGCGAGGCCAGCATCATCGCGTTGATGCCGCCCACGCCGAAGGCGGTGGCGATCAGGTAGACGGCGAGGAAGGTGAGCAGGGCCTCGGCCAGGCCGGACACGCCGATCCAGGGATTGGTGCGCAGCCAGCGCAGGTTGATGCGGTAGCCGAGCTCGAACAGGACCAGGCCGAAGGCGACGTCCGCCAGCAGCAGCACGGTGCCGGCCTCGGGCCGCGGCAGCACGCCCAGCTGGGGCGCGGCCAGCAGGAAGCCGACCAGCCCATAAAAGCTGATGCGCGGCAGGCCGGTCCAGCGCTGCCCGAATTCGCCGGCCAGCCAGGCCAGCGTGATCGCGACGGGCCAGGACAGACTGCTCAGGATCGCCAACAGGTCCTGCATGCGGGCTCCTTATCAAAATTGCATGGTGTGTGAGCCGATTCTACAAGAGGGCGCCTGGCGCACGATTGCGCGTAGGAAGACCGGAAGAGGATGGCTCGCACGCTAGGATAAAATGGCGGAATGACCGAACCGCAACAAACCCCGCCGCCGCCGCAGATTGCCGCCCGCGCGCCCATCCGCCTTGTTTCCCAAATCCTGACCTGCCTGGTGTTCTGCCTGATCGCCGCGCCCATCATCTGGTTCTCGCGGCCGCATCCGGTCGCGCTGTTCAGCCGTCCGGCGGGTCCGCTGACCCAGCTGCTGGTCGGCCAGGTGCTGGCGCTGATCGCCGGCGTCGGGTCCTGGCTGATGTTCAAGCTGACCGCGAGGTCGGCGTCCAGCGCGCGCACCATCGACAGTTATTCGCGGCTGGATCTCGGCGGGCTGAATCCGCTGTGGATCAGCATCGCCGCCGCCATCGGCGAAGAGATGCTGTTCCGCGCGGCGCTGCAGCCGCTGCTGGGCGTGTGGATCGTCTCGCTGCTGTTCCTGCTGACGCACGTGCCGGTGTACCGCTTCCGCAAGCTCGATGCCGCGACGATCGCCCAGGCGGCCGGCGTGTTCGGCGGCAGCGTGGTGCTGGGCTTCGTGTTCGAGTACGTCGGCTTGCTGGCGGCGATGCTGGTGCATGCCTGGATCGATATCGTCGGGCTGCTGATCGTGCGGCACGCGATACAGGCGCGCGAGATGCGCGGCTGAGGCTTCCCAGTCGCGCCCTCCGAGACACATCCTTACCGCGCTAAGGCAGGATGTTCGACGGCGCGAACTTACCGAGAACTTCGACCATCTTGTCGAAGTAGTAGTGATCGCCGGTCGTCATCCCGTAGAGCATCGCGATCAAAAGAATCGACAGAATCAACAGCCAAAACTTCGGGCCTTTGGGGCCTCCCGGTTGATTCTTCTGACGACGTTTGGAAGAACGATTTTCGTTTTTGGGAACGAGTGTGGGCATGGTGACCTTTCACAGGACACCCCCGGCTGACTTCCCCCGTATAAGGCCCAACCTCACGAACATCGCCGGGAGCGTCGGTTAAGGGAGGGAGGAGTCAGCGTAGTGACGAATCAGGGCCTTATTCGGCCCGACCACACCCAATAAAAGAATTGCGCTTGTTGCTTCAGGAAATCCATTGGTTCTTGAATGCGCGGATTGAAGGAAGAGCCAATCTACACCTGGGCTAAAGCGCAGTCAAAAGCTTGTCGTGCAGCATGCCGCTTATTTGCTCAGCAGCCGCATCGCCCGCTCCAGCCCATCGATCGTCACCGGAAACATCCGGTTATTCATGATCTGTCGAATGACCGCGATCGATTGCCGGTACTGCCACAGGCTTTCCGGCTCCGGGTTCAGCCAGGCGAATTTCGGGAAGGCGTTGCAGAAGCGCGCCAGCCACTCGGCGCCGGCTTCCTCGTTGTTGTACTCGACCGAACCGCCCGGCACCAGCACCTCGTAAGGGCTCATCGTCGCGTCGCCGACGAAGATCACGCGGGTATCGGGCGGGTACTTGCGCAGCACGTCCCAGGTCGGGAAGCGCTCCGAATGGCGGCGCCGGTTGTTCTTCCACAGGTAGTCGTAGACGCAGTTGTGGAAGTAGTAGAACTCCAGATTCTTGAATTCGGTCTTGGCCGCCGAGAACAGTTCCTCGGCGCGCTCGATGTGGTCGTCCATGCTGCCGCCGACGTCCATCAGCATCAGCACCTTGATGCGGTTCTTGCGCTCCGGTTGCATTTTGATGTCGAGCCAGCCGGCGTTGTTGGCGGTCGAGCGGATCGTGTCGTCGAGCGCCAGTTCTTCTGCCGCACCCGTACGCGCGAAGCGGCGCAGTCGGCGCAGCGCCACCTTGATGTTGCGGACGCCCAGTTCGCGCTCGCCGTCGTAGTCCTTGTACTCGCGCTGCTCCCAGACCTTCACCGCCGTGCGGTTGCGGCTCTTGCCGCCGATGCGGATGCCTTCCGGATTGGTGCCGCCGTTGCCGAAGGGAGAAGTGCCGCCGGTGCCGATCCATTTATTCCCGCCTTCGTGGCGCGCCTTCTGCTCCTTCAGCAGTTCGGCCAGGCGGCTCATCAATTTGTCGTAGCCGAGCTTTTGCAGCTCGGCCTTTTGCTCGGGCGTCAGCTCGCGCTCGAGACGCTTGATGAGCCAGTCGAGCGGGATGTCGGCTTTGGTGTCGAACACCGTCTCGATACCCTTGAAATACAGACCGAAAGCCTTGTCGAACTTGTCGAAATGGGCTTCGTCCTTCACCAGCGTCAGGCGCGCGAGGTAGTAGAACTCGTCGAGCGAGGGCGCGATCACGTTCTTCTGCAGCGCTTCGAGCAGGGTCAGGAATTCCTTGATCGTGACCGGGACCTTGGCGTCACGCAGGGTGAAGAAGAAATCAATCAGCATGCCTGCTCAACCGGTAGTGCAACTGCGATTTGATCTCGGGCCACTCGCCGCGCAGGATGCTGTACATGACCGTGTCGCGCACGGTGCCGTCGCGGCGCAGCGCGTGATGGCGGATCACGCCATCCTTCTTCGCGCCGAGGCGCTCGATCGCGGCCTGCGAGGCGTGGTTGAAGTTATCGGTGCGCAGCCCGACCACCGCGCAGCCCAGTGTGTCGAAGGCATGCGAGAGCAGCAGCAGTTTGCAGCTGGTGTTGACGTGACTGCGCTGGCGGCTCCTGGCGTACCAGGTGTAGCCGATTTCGACGCGGTCGACGGCGGGCAGGATGTCGTGGTAGCTGGTCGAGCCGATCACCTGGCCGGTCGTCACGTCGACCACGGCAAAGGCGATCCGGTTGTCCATCTCCAGCGCAGTGCGCACGTACTGTTCGGTCTCGTGCGGCGCCGGCACCGAGGTGATGCGCAGGTTCCACAGCTCGCCGTCCGCCGCGGCGGCGCGCAGGCCGTCGACGTGGTGCAGCGCCAGCGGCTCCAGGCGCACGCCGTTGAATTCGAGCGTGACCGGATCGACGCGGATCATCGGTTGTGCCTCGCCATCGCCACCAGGCGCTCGAACAGGTGCACGTCCTGCTCGTTCTTGAGCAGGGCGCCGTGCAGCGGCGGCACGATGGTCTTGGCGTCCTGGCTGCGCAGGGCCTCGACCGGGATGTCCTCGGCCAGCAGGAGTTTCAGCCAGTCGAGGAATTCGGACGTCGAGGGCTTCTTCTTGAGGCCCGCGACGTCGCGCAGCTGGTAGAAGTTTTCCAGCGCCGCCGCCAGCAGTTCCTGCTTCAGGTTCGGGTAGTGGACCTTGACGATCTCCGCCATCGTCTCGCGGTCCGGGAATTTGATGTAGTGGAAGAAGCAGCGGCGCAGGAAGGCGTCCGGCAGTTCCTTCTCGTTGTTCGAGGTGATGATGACCAGCGGGCGGTGTTTGGCCACCACCATCTCGCGCGTCTCGTACACATAGAACTCCATGCGGTCGAGTTCGCGCAGCAGGTCGTTCGGGAATTCGATGTCGGCCTTGTCGATCTCGTCGATCAGCAGCACCACCGGCTCCGGTGCGGTAAAGGCCTGCCACAGCACGCCCTTGACGATGTAATTGTGGATGTCGCGCACGCGCTCGTCGCCGAGCTGCGAGTCGCGCAGGCGCGAGACGGCATCGTATTCGTACAGGCCTTGCTGGGCCTTGGTGGTCGACTTGATGTGCCACTGCAGCAGCGGCATGTCCAGCGCCGCGGCGACTTCCTCGGCCAGCATGGTCTTGCCGGTGCCGGGTTCGCCCTTGATGAGCAGCGGGCGGGCCAGGGTGAGGGCGGCGTTGACGGCCAGTTTCAGGTCATCGGTGGCGACGTAATTGTCGCTGCCTTCGAAGCGTTGGGAGGCGTGCATGGGCGTGCGCAGGGCGATTAAGGAAATGGCATCGAGTATATGCCAGTTGCTTCAGCCACGCAGAATTGTTGCTTTGTAGACTGAGACATGTTCTTCATATAGAATCGGCTCTTCGTAGTACAAATGCTAAGTTTTTGTGCAGTTGCGGTATTCGATTCAACCTTACGATTCCCAATCATGAAAAAACCGTTAGCAGTACTGATGTTTGCCGCGACTGCAGCCACTGTGGCCGGTGCGGCCGGCGCAGCCGACATCGTCGCCAATCCGAAAGCCGCCCCGAACAAGATCGAACAATGTATCGGCTGCCACGGCATCCCCGAATACAAGACTGCCTTCCCCGAGGTCTACCAGGTGCCGATGATCGGCGGCCAGTCCGCCAAGTACATCGAAGCCGCCCTGCAAGCCTACAAGAAGGGCGACCGCAAGCATCCGCAGATGACCCCGACCGCACGCGTGCTGTCGGACCAGGACATCGCCGACATCGCCGCGTACTACGCGCAGCAGTCCAGCGCCACGCCCACCAAATAAGCCGGGGACACCATGCATAAACTCATCCTTGCCCTGTCCTGCGCCGCAGCGCTGGCGGCATCCGGTTCCGCTTTTGCCGGCGGCGACACCTCGCGCGGCGCCGAGCTGACCAAGAAATACAACTGCGCGTCCTGCCACGGCGCCGACTACAAGACCCCGATCGACCCGAGCTATCCGAAGCTGGCCGGCCAGCACGCGGACTACCTGGTCCACGCGCTCACCGCCTACAAGCGCGGCGACAAGGTCTACGGCCGCAACAACCCGATCATGGCCGGCATGGCGCAGCCGCTGTCGGACCGCGACATGGTCGACATCGCGGCTTACCTGCAAAGCTTGCCGGGGCCGCTGGTCGTTCGGAAGTAATCTACAATAGCGGTCTCTCAGGTCCGCCGGTTCGCGCCGGCGGACTTTGCTTTTTCCGGAGTCCGCCTTGTCTACCTACATCAAGACCAACCTGCTGAGCGGCCTGACGGTCGCGCTGGCGCTGGTCCCCGAAGCCATCGCCTTTGCGCTGGTGGCCCACGTGTCGCCGCTGACCGGCCTGTACGCCGCCGTGCTGGTCTCCTTCATCACCTCGAGCTTTGGCGGCCGTCCCGGCATGATCTCCGGCGCGGCCGGTGCGCTGGCCGTGGTCATGGTCGCGCTGGTCGTGCAGCACGGCGTCCAGTACCTGTTCGCCGCCATCGTCCTGATGGGCGTGCTGCAGATCCTGTTCGCGCTGGCCCGGCTCGGCAAATTCATCCGCATGGTGCCGCACCCAGTCATGCTGGGCTTCGTGAACGGCCTGGCGATCGTGATCTTCGTGGCCCAGTTCGAGCACTTCAAAACCGGCGGCGCCTGGATGAGCGGCCCGCAGCTATGGACCATGCTCGGCCTGGTGGCGCTGACCATGGCGATCATCTACCTCACGCCGAAGATCACGAAGGCAGTGCCGGCCACGCTGATCGGCATCCTGGTCGTGGCGCTGCTGGCGTACTTCCTGCACATCGATACCAAAACAGTCGGCGAACTCGGTTCGATCGCCGGCGGCCTGCCGAACTTCCACGTGCCCGACGTGCCCTTCAACCTCGACACACTGCGCATCGTGTTTCCGTACTCGCTGGTGCTGGCCGGCGTCGGCCTGATCGAGACCCTGCTGACGCTGACCCTGATCGACGAGATCACGGACACCCGCGGCCAGCCGAACCGCGAGAGCATGGCCCAGGGCGCGGCCAACATCGTCACCGCGCTGTTCGGCGGCATGGGCGGCTGCGCGATGATCGGCCAGAGCATGATCAACGTCGGCAACGGCGCCACCGGCCGCCTGTCGGGCATCGCGGCCTCGCTGTTCCTGCTGTCGTTCATCCTGTTCGGCTCCAGCGTCATCGAGCAGATTCCGCTGGCCGCGCTGATCGGCGTGATGTTCGTGGTCTGCGAGAAGACCTTCGAATGGGGCACGTTCCGCCTGTTCGGCAAGGTGCCGCGCGCCGATGCCTTGGTCGTGGTGCTGGTGGCCGGCGTGACCCTGGCCTTCAACCTGGCGACGGCGGTGGTGATCGGGGTGATCGTCTCGGCGCTGGTGTTCGCCTGGCAGCACGCGAAGCGGATTGGCGTGTCGACTCGCGTGGACGAGCAGGGCTGGAAGGTCTATGAGCTGGAAGGCACGCTGTTCTTTGCGTCGGTGGCGAACTTCCAGGAACTGTTCGCGCCGAAGGAAGACCCGCAGGACGTGTTGGTCGAGTTCCGCCGCGCGCGCGTCGTCGACCATTCGGCCATCCAGGCCATCGATGCGCTTGCGGAGCGTTATCGCAGTGTCGGCAAGCGCCTGCACCTGCGGCACCTGAGCCCCGATTGCCGCTCTTTGCTGGAGCGCTACCGCGTCGCCGACGACAAACTCGCCTGAATTCAGTCGCCGATCGCGGCGTAGCTCTCGCCTTCGCCGCTGCAGGATGCCTTCAGCTGCGCGTCGAGTGCTTGCGCCGGTTCGGGCTGGCCGTGCGCCCGGTGCCAGTCGGCCATCGCCGACAGGGCTGTGCAGCGGCGTTCCTTGCCCTCCTTGCGGTCGTCGGCAGCCTGCGCCAGCAGCTTGTCGGCGGACAGGGTGCCGAGATAGAAGTCTGCGATGGGCTTGGGCCACTCGTCGCTGTCGCTGCGCGCGAAGGTCGCGGCCAGCTCCGATTTCGCCAGCTCGGCCTGGCCGCTGCGTACGCGGGCGATGTACAGCAGCAGGGCGCCGTCCCGTTCGGCCGGCAGTTTGTCGAGCGCGGTGCGCAGGCGCGGCACGGCGGCGGCATAGTCGCGGCGCAGCACCAAGTTGCGTCCGGTGATCAGGTTGGCGTGCGCGCTGCCGCCTTTGGCCGCCTTTTCCAGCAGCTCGAAGGCGCGGGCGTCGTCCTGCGGCACCAGCTTGCCGTTGCGGTAAGCCTGGGCCAGCATCATCTGGGCGTCCGGATTGCCGCCCTCGGCCTCGGCGATGATCCATGGCTCGAGCGTGCGCCGCTGGCCGAAGGGCTCGCCGCCCACATAGGAGAAATACAGTTTGGTCTGGCTCATCGCAAACAGCACGCGGTGCGCGCGCAGGAAGTCGGCGCCGAGCGTCACGTGGGCGTCGTTCAGGCCCGAGTCCTCGATTGCCATGTCGGCATTCTCGACGGTTTCCTCGCCGAGCTGGAAGGTCTTGACCGTGACGTACCAGCGTGAGGTCCTGTAATTGCCCACGCCGACCAGGTCGCCGCCGCGCGTGACGCCGGGCGCGTCGACGTCAATCCCGATGCGTTTCGCGGCATGGCGCGTGATCGAGCTGATCGCGGCGCCGCTGTCGATCATCGCTTCCAGTTCATGACCGTTGATGCGCACGAAGAAGCGGGGATTCATGTCGTTCTGGTCATGCCGCCGCAGCGGGACGTCGCGCACGTTCCCGCCCCAGTAGCCGAGGTAGGCGCCGCTGCAGTTTTCGGGCACGAAAAAGCGCAGCTCCTTGGTCGCCAGCGAGAACTCGACATCGGTCTGGAACAGGAAGGGCGAGCCGAGGATGCCGTCGAACGAGGGCGTGTAGCCGAAACTGGCCAGCACCGGCATGTTGCTGCGCCCGGCGCGGACCGGGCCGACGATGAAATCGTTGACGATGGAGGCGTAGAGCGGAGCCTGCCCGCCGATGCCGCTGGTGCGCCTGCCGGTCGCGTAGCGCTTGATGCCGCGCCGCTCGGTGCCGGTGCGCGTCAGGAAGGTCTGGGAGGCGCCGGTATCGACCAGCAGCTCGGCCGGCATGCCGTTGATGATGCCTTCGGTCGTGATCTCCAGCCCGGGACCGCTGTACCGGAGCGGCAGTTTACCGATCGGTACGTAGTTGCATTTGGCCGGCTCGGCGGCGGCGTGGGCGAAGGGAAGGAGGGCACAGGCAGCGCCCAGGAGCAGGCGCGCGGGCACATGGCGGAGGGTCGGGTTCATCCATAAATTCTACGAGCGATGTTTTATTTATGGCAACTTGCCCTGCATGATTCTGTCGCCTCAGCGCACTCTTTTTCGCACGCAGTCGATATAGGCCTCGGCGTCCGGCGGCAGACCGCTGCGCTGCGAGGTCCAGATCATCTCGCCCAGGCATTCCATGATCTCGTGGTGGGCTTCGTGTTCGCCGATGCGGAGGGCCAGCGCATCGTGCGCGGCCTTGATGCCGCGTGGCTGGTCGACCGAGACCTGCTCGGCGATCGACAGGTGCATCGACAGGTGCAGGAAGGGATTCGCCTGGCCGCCCTCGACCGAATAGTCGCGCGCAACGGCCTCGTCGGCGTCCGTCAGTGCGTCATGGTATTCGGGGTGGTGGTCGATCCAGTCGGCCGCGATCGCGTCCATCGGCGTCAGGATTTCACCGGCGCGGCGCTTGCGCCAGGCTTCGCAGAAGAAGCGGCGCACGTCGTTGGAAGAAGGTGTGAACATGCGCCCATTGTAGCGCGCCGGCGTTTTCGGCGCCGGCGCCGGACCGCTGTTACAGGAATGGCATCTCCAGCGCCAGCGCCCCATGGAAGGGGACCTGCTGCCAGCGCGCATTCAGCGCCGATGCCTGTTCGAACAGCGCTGCACCGGCGCCTGTTGCCAGTATCGGCACGCTGTGGCCGCGTGCTTGGCAGGCATCGCGCAGGCCGTCCAGGAACGAGGCTTCGTCGAACGCGCCGCTCCACAGCTGCGCCTGCAGGCTCTCGACCACGGCCTCCGCATGGATGGCCTGGTCGGCGATGTCGCGGTTGGCCGGGTCGTGGGTCTGCTGCATGGTCCAGCCGATATCGGCCCCGTCCGCGATCATGCCGAGAAAGCCGTGGCGCCAGCCGAGCGCCGACTCGACGACGTAATGCAGCAGGTCGTGCGGCAGGATGCCCTGGCGCGGCATGGACGTCGCGGTCTCGCTGCCGTCGCGGCGGATGCAGCGCAGGCGGTCGAGCTTGTCGGTGCGTCCCAGGCGCTCGGCGACGAGTTTCATGGCGCCGCGGCAGGAGCAAGAGCAGGGGCAGGCGCCGGCGCCGGGACTGGCGGGCGCGCCGGTCCGCATTCGGCGCGCAGGGTCGCCAGCAGCGCGTCGGCCTGGGCCTTCTCGTCGCGCGCCAGGTGCCATTCGCGCATGTACGAATTGGCCATGCAGGTGCGCGCGTGGGCGGCTTTCCTGTCGTCCGCAGCGCTGTTCAGCAAGCCCTTGGCGTCGAGTTTGCCGAGGTAGAACTCGGCGATCGGCTGCGGCCAATCGTCGTTGTGCTGCTTTTTGACGCTGGCTTCCAGCTCGCTCTTGGCCAGCGCCGCATCGCCCTTGCGCACACGGGCGTTGTACAGCCACAGCGTGCCGAGGCGCTCGGCCGGCAGCTGGTCGAGGGCGGCGCGCAGCTTCGGAATCGCTTCGTCGAGCTTGCCGGCCTGCTGCAGCTGGCGGCCGAGGATGAGATTGGCGTTCGGCTGGCCGGCGGCGGCGGCTTTTTCCAGCCAGGACTGGGCTTGCTTCGGCTCGCGCGGGACGCCGCGGCCGTTGTTGAGCATGGTGGCCAGCGCGTATTGCGCGTCCGCGTTGCCGCTGTCGGCTTCCTGCACGATCCAGGGTTCGAGACCTTTGCCGCGGGTGAAGATGTCGCCGCCGAGGTAGGCCATGTAGACCTTGCGCTGGCTCATCGCGAACAGCACGCGGTGGGTGCGCAGGAAGTCCTGGCCCAGCAGCAGTTCGGCCTGGACTTCGCTCTGGACATCGACGACGCCGAGCCTGACGTCCTTGATGCTCTCGCCGCCGATCTGCACCGATTGCACCGGCGTGCTCCAGTTGGCCGCGCGCTCCGAACCGATGCCGCCGCTGTCGGCGAGACGGGTGACGCCCGCGCTGTTGACGTCGATGCCCAGCCGCTTGGCGCCGCGCAGGGTCAGGAAGGTGCTCTGGGCGCCGGTGTCGATCATGGCGTCCATTTCCTTGCCGTTGACGAGCACCGTGAAGTGGGGATTCGGGCTGGTGCTGCGGGTAAACTCGAAGGGGACGGCAACCGCATCCTCCTTCCAGTAAGCGAGGTTGCTGTTACGGTCGCAGTTCTGCGAGCGGAAGAACTTCATGCGCTTGGCCTGCAGGTCGAACTCCAGGTCGGCCTGCAGCAGGAAGGGCGCGCCGACCAGAGCGTCGAAGGACGGTGTGGACGTGGTTTCGCCGATCACGTACAGGTCGAGCCGCTTGCGCTGGCTCTTGACCGGGCCGATCGAGAACTCGCCGATGCGCGCCGCGTACAGGCGCGAAGAGCCGCCGATGCCTTCCACATAGCGGCCCGTCATGTGCATGACCAGGTCGCGCTTGAGCACGGCGTTCATGGTGAGCGAGGTGTCGAAGGCGCCGGTATCGACCAGCATGACGGCCGGCGCACCGTCGATCACGCCGTCGACCGCGGGCACCAGGTTCGGGCCGGCATACTTGAGCGGCATGTCGGCCACTTCGACATACGTGCACTTCGGCGCCGGCGCGTCGACGGCATGGGCGAGGGGCGCCAGCGCCAGTGCGCAGGCCAGGGACAGGACACGTTTCATCGGCATGATTCTTTCTGAGAAGGAACAATGCTGATGATTCTACTGCGCAAGCTTGTAAATATAGCAAGGCAGAAAATGTAAAAAGGCGAGCGTGTCGGTTGCACAACACGTTCGCCTTTCAAATTGTTGCTTTTACGCTACTACAACTACTCTTTGTCGCGCAGCATCACCAGTTTAGAGCTGCCTGCGGCATCGGCGATGGCCTTGCTGGCCGCCACCACTGCCTTGCTGCTGGCATTGGCCACCTGCTTGTTGCCGCCGCCCTGAGCATTGCCGGCGTTGCCGCCCTGAGCCCCTTGCGCACTGTTGCCGCCGCCATTGCTTCGTTCCTGGCTGCGGCGCTCGTGCGGCTGGCGCAGGTAGCGCGAGGTATGGCGGCGTTCGCCCTGGCCGTTGGCGGGCCAGGTCAGGAAGCGCGACAGTTCCTGCAGCGCGCGCTGGTAGACATCGCGCTTGAACTCGATGACCACGTCCAGCGGCACCCAGTAGTCGTGCCAGCGCCAGGCATCGAACTCCGGATGGTCGGTCAGGCGCAGGTTGACGTCGTTGTCGCGCGCAACCATGCGCAACAGGAACCAGATCTGCTTCTGGCCGCGATAGTGGCCGCGCACTTCGCGCTTGATGAAGTGATCCGGCACTTCGTAGCGCAGCCAGTCGCGGGTGCGGCCCACGATCTTGACGTGCTCCTGGCGCAGGCCGATCTCTTCCTCGAGCTCGCGGTACATCGCCTGTTCCGGCGTCTCGCCGTATTTGATACCCCCTTGCGGAAACTGCCACGAGTGCTCGCGCACCCGTTTGCCCCACCACACCTCGTTGTTGGCGTTCAGCAGGATGATGCCGACGTTGGGTCGGAACCCTTCACGATCGAGCATGATTCACCTCGAAACTTTCTGCCGGCCTTGGTCTTCTCTCTTATATTTTTACTTACGGATCCGGTGAACCTTAGGTATGTCTGCCGTTAACTCGCGTCGGAACAACGGCATGCACCACTTCTTTCGGAGCCATTTGTATAAAGATTGGATGCATCGGCCAGCTAATCCTTTAAAATTAGGTCGATTATAACCCTCTCTTTTTAAAAAGAATTCATCGATATGCGCGCCTCACGATTTTTTATTTCAACGCTCAAAGAAGCGCCTTCCGACGCCGAGATCGTCAGCCACAAGCTGATGATGCGGGCCGGGATGATCAAGCGCCTTGGTTCCGGCATCTATACCTATATGCCGCTGGGCCTGCGCGTGATCCGTAAAGTCGAGGCCATCATCCGTGAAGAAATGAACAAGGCCGGCGGGATCGAGCTGTTGATGCCTCTGGTGCAACCGGCCGAACTGTGGCAAGAGACCGGCCGCTGGGACAAGATGGGGCCGGAACTGCTGCGCCTCAAGGACCGCCATGGCCGCGACTTCGCGCTGCAGCCGACTTCCGAGGAAGTCGTGACCGACGTCGTACGCAGCGAGATCAAGAGCTACCGCCAGCTGCCGCTGAACTTCTACCACATCCAGACCAAGTTCCGCGACGAGCGCCGCCCGCGCTTCGGCCTGATGCGCGGCCGCGAGTTCACGATGAAGGACGCGTATTCCTTCGACCGCGACGTCGAAGGCATGCAGGTGTCGTACCAGACCATGTTCGACGCCTACGTGAAGATTTTCAGCCGCTTCGGCCTGAAGTTCCGCGCGGTCGCCGCCGACAACGGCGCGATCGGCGGCACCGGCTCGCATGAGTTCCACGTCATCGCCAGCACCGGCGAAGACGCGCTGGTCTATTGCCCGACCTCCGACTACGCCGCCAACATGGAAGCGGCCGAGGCGCCGGCCCTGATCGCGACGCGCGGCGCGGCCACCGCGGCCCTGACCAAGGTCTCGACCCCGAAAACCACCAAGTGCGAAGACGTCGCCAAGCTGCTCGGCATCGAGCTGTCGCAGACCGTCAAGTCGATCGCGCTGACCGTCGAGAGCAAGGACGAGCACGGCGTCGTGACCTCGAAGGAAAACTGGCTGCTGCTGCTGCGCGGCGACCACGAACTGAACGAAGTGAAGGTTTCGAAGGTCCCGGGCCTGAAGGACTTCCGCTTTGCCAGCGAAGGCGAAATCCTGGAAGCCTACGGCAGCAAGCCGGGCTACCTGGGCCCGATCAATACCAGGCAGCCGGTCAGGATCGTGGCCGACCGCACCGTCGCCAACATGGCCGATTTCGTCTGCGGCGCGAACGAAGAGGAATACCACCTGACGGGCGCGAACTGGGGCCGCGACGTCGCCGAACCGGTCGTTGCCGACCTGCGCAACGTGGTCGAGGGCGATGCTTCGCCGGACGGCAAGGGCGTGCTGGCGATCGAGCGCGGCATCGAAGTGGGCCACGTGTTCCAGCTCGGCACCGCGTATTCGGCTGCGATGAACTGCGTCTACCTGGACGAGAAGGGCCAGCCGGCGCCGATGCAGATGGGCTGCTACGGCATCGGCGTGACCCGTATCCTGGGCGCGGCGATCGAGCAGAATTTCGACGACAAGGGCATCATCTGGCCGGACGCGATCGCACCGTTCGAGATCGTCCTGTGCCCGATGGGTTACGACCGCAGCGAACTGGTGAAGGCGGAGACCGACCGCCTGTACGCCGAGCTGCAAGCGGCCGGCGTCGACGTCATCGTCGACGACCGCGGCCTGCGTCCGGGCGCCATGTTCGCCGACTGGGAGCTGGTTGGCGTGCCGCACCGCGTGGTGATCGGCGAGCGCGGCCTCAAGGAAGGCAACCTGGAATACCAGGGCCGCCGCGATGCCGAAGCCTCGGCCGTGCCGGCAGCCGACATGGTCGCCTTCGTCAAAGGCA
>Ga0308166_1000430_pt1 | contig 58916 bp, 56 predicted proteins | sample PhyCR2_2_FD_202137 | JGI IMG/M metagenome (GOLD analysis project Ga0308166, IMG submission 202137) | Phyllosphere microbial communities from UC Gill Tract Community Farm, Albany, California, United States - DLSLCC.R2 | ecosystem: Host-associated > Plants > Phyllosphere > Unclassified | place...
CAGACAGCCGCGAGCGAGCCGTCCGGCTCGACCTCGAGCGTGAGACTCAGATCGAGCCGGGCGAGGAACGCGTCGTCGTGGCTTACGACGAGCACCGCCCCGCGATAGGCGCGCAACGCCTCGACGAGCTGATCCACCGTGTCGATGTCGAGGTTGTTCGTCGGCTCGTCGAGCACCACGAGATGCGGCGCAGGGTCCGAGAGCAGCAGCTTCGCCAGCGCGACACGGAAGCGCTCACCGCCCGACAGTGCGGCGACCGGCCTCTCAGCGGTGGCCCCTCTGATCAGGAACCTCGCCAGTCGGTTGCGCAGCTCCTTCTCGGGCACCTGCGGTGCGGAATCAGCGATGTTCTCGAAAACCGACCGGTTCTCGTCGAGCCCGTCGACACGCTGCGGCAGGTAGCCGATGCGGTCGGTGAGGGCCGTCGCCGTCAGCGCGGGCCGTTCGGTATCGGGCACCGGTCGTTCCGTATCGGGCACCGGTCGTTCCGTATTCAGCACGGGATCCTGAAGGGCACCCTCCGCGCCGTCATCCGGACGGATCGGCGGCATCTGTGCTGAATCGTGAACGTCGCCGGCGGCATCCGCGACCAATCGTTCGAGCAGCGTCGTCTTGCCGGCGCCGTTGCGCCCGATCAGCGCGACTCGATCCGGACCCTGGATGACCCACGAGCGCTCGCCGTCGCCGAGCATCGCGATCCGACGGCTGCGTGAGACCTGCGGGTCGGGCAGCTCGATCTTCATCGACGCGTCGGAACGCAGGCGCCGTCCTGCCTCGTCGAGCGCGGTGCGGGCGGCCTCCTCCTTCGCGCCGACCTCTGTGCGGAGCTTTCCCGCCGACACCTCCGCGGCCATCTTGCGCCCGTGGGCGATGATCTTGGGTACCCGCTTCTCGATCTCGGCCTTCTTCGCCGTGCGGGCGCGGTGCGAGAGCTTCACCTCCGCCTCGATGCGCTGGCGCTTCTCTTTGCGGAACTCCTGCTTGGCGGTGACCTCGGCCTGCCTCGCCGCCTCCTGCTCGGCGTCCAGCCAGGCGCGCCATTCGGAGTATGGTCCGCCGAAGACGCTCAGCGTCTGGGCGTAGAGCTCGGCGGTGTCGTCCATGAGCTCGAGCAGTGACAGATCGTGGCTGACCACGATGAGCGTGCCCTTCCACGACCTCACCATCGTCGCCAGCTTCGCGCGAGCGTCACGGTCGAGGTTGTTGGTCGGCTCGTCGAGCAGGGTGATCGGCGCGCGCCGCAGGCGGATGCCGGCGATAGCGACGAGCACCGCCTCACCGCCCGACAGTTCGCCGACCCTGCGGTCGAGGAACTCGGGGGCGAGGCCCGCTTCGGCCAGCGACATCTCGGCGCGTGCTTCGATGTCCCAGTCGTCGCCGACCGCGTCGAAGTGCGCGTGATCGACATCGCCGGCACCGATCGCTCTGACCGCGTCCAGACGCGCTGCCACGCCGAGAAGATCGGCGACCCTGCGCTCGACGTCGAGCGTGAGCTGCTGAGGCAGGTAGGCGACCTCGCCGGTCGTCGTGAGGAACCCGGACGTCGGGGTCAGCTCGCCTGCCATCAGCCGCAGCAGCGTGGACTTGCCTGCGCCGTTGCGGCCGACGAGTCCGGTGCGGCCGGTGCCGAAAGACCCGGAGACCGCATCGAGCGCGGTCGTGCCGTCGGGCCAGGTGAATGTGAGACGGTCGAGAGTGACCGAGGAGTGAAGAGTGGGGACTGACATGGTGTCTCCTGTCGAGTGCGAGGGTGCACTGACACCGGTGGCCCGGTCCCGTCTGAGCGGGAATGCCGTCGAGAGGAAGGCGGCGGGCGGTGGTCGGCCGTGGAGTCGGCGATCGTCGGGTCAGCGCGCGGAAAGATGAGCGCGGAGGCGACGGATCAGATCAAAGGACTTCCAGACACGGCGGACAGGACTCCACGACGATACCCGGGCGTGTCGGAGTTTCGCAACCCCGGGCGTGTCGCGGACGCGATCCGTTACGAGGTGCTGTTCAGCTCTTCGAGATGCGGCTCAACCATCTCGTGAGAAAGGTGTGCACGTCGCCGAGCTCGTCTTCGGAGATGCTGTGCGTGAGCCCGGTGTAGACACGCCCCGACAGCTCGGAGTGCGAGGGCAGCCATTGCGCGGTGTGCGCCACCAGGGCCTCCGGGATCACCTGGTCGTTCGTTCCCCGACCCCAGAACACATGAGGCTTCCGCTCGGTCAGCGCTTCGTCGTGCGGCAGGTCTCCCGCGGCGACGTACCCGCTGAGCGCCACGACGGTGTCGACGCGTGCAGGGGCGAGACGCATGGCCTGGAGGGCGACGGCCGCGCCCTGTGAGAAGCCGAGGAGCGCCACGGCCGGAGCATCCGCCGCGGCCTCGTCGAGCCAGCGCAGGAACGCCTCGGCGGCGGCGGTCACGGAGTCCGCGCTGCGGCCGTCGAGTCCCTCGATCGCGTACCAGGACCGACCGGGCATCGGCCAGGGCGGTGAGAGCGGGGCGGCGACGGATGCCACTGCGACGCCGTCCGGCAGATAGGGCGCCAACCCGAAGAGGTCGTGCTCGTCGGCTCCATAGCCGTGCAGCAGCACCAGCAGCGGCATCCCCGCTCGATCACCGGTGGACCAGCGTGTGAGGGTGCCGTCGATCGTCAGTTCTTGGCTCACCTGCACCATCCTGCCAGCGAGCGCGGACAATCGACCCGCGTCCGCACGACCGTGCGCCGGCGAGGGAGGCCGAGTCGGTGTCGGTCTGCAGGTGCGGCTGGTAGAAAGGACACATGGCCGTCCGCACACCTGATCCCGATCCAGAGCCCGACGACGGACTCGAGGGCTTCGGCGCGACTCAGCCTCCCGCACGAGACGCGAATCCGGGCTGGTTGAGTGAATTCGAGCTCGAGGAGGCGCGTCGTCACCTGCCGATGCTCTACGTCGAGGCGATTCCCGTGCGCACCGACGGATCGGGGCAGGTGACCGAGATCGGCATCCTGCTGCGCTCCACCCCGATGGGTGAGATGACCCGCACGATCGTGTCGGGGCGCGTGCGCTTCGGCGAGACGATCCGCGACGCGCTGTTCCGTCACGTCGAGAACGACCTGGGACCCATGGCGTTCCCGCTGCTTCCGCCGCAGCCGTTGCCGTTCACTGTCGCCGAGTACTTCCCGATCCCCGGCGTCAGCGCCTACCACGACGACCGTCAGCACGCCGTCTCGCTCGCCTTCGTGGTGCCGGTCACGGGCACGTGCGAGCCGCGTCAGGACGCGCTCGAGGTGACCTGGTTCTCTGCGGAGGCCGCCGGATCCGACGCGGTCGCCGCCGAGATGGAGGGCGGCCGCGGCACGCTCATCCGTCTGGCGCTCGCCAACCTCGGGCTGCTGCGCTAGCCGCTCATCCACGTCTTACGCGAGAGATCCACCGTCACGACTTCTGACGGTGGATCTCTTCCTCTGTCGCGAACTCCGCGACCCGAGGACTAGCGCGAGGTGAGGCGGGCGAGTTCGGCGACGAACTCGTCGACGTCGGACTCCTCGGTATCGAAGCCGCACATCCAGCGGACCTCGTTGCGTGCGGCATCCCAGTCGTAGAAGCGGAACGACTCGCGCAACTGGTCGGCGACCCCCTCAGGCAGCTGGGCGAAGACGCCGTTGGCCTGGGTCGGCTGCGTGAACGAGACACCGTTGATCGCGCCGTCGGCGATGCCGGTCTCGATGGTGCCGCGCAGACGCTGGGCCATCGCGTTCGCGTGCCGGGCGTTGCGCAGCCAGAGATCGCCCTCGAGCAGCGCGATCAGCTGCGCAGACACGAAACGCATCTTCGACGACAGCTGCATGTTGAACTTGCGCGAGTACTGCAGGCCGTTCGACGCCTCGGGGTTCAGCACCACGATGGCCTCGCCGAGCATGGCGCCGTTCTTGGTGCCGCCGAAGCTCAGCACGTCGACGCCGGCGTCGCGGGTGAACGCGCGCAGCGGCAGGTCGAGGGCAGCGGCCGCGTTCGAGATGCGCGCCCCGTCGAGATGCAGGGTCATGCCGCGCTCGTGCGCGTGGTCGGCCAGCGCGCGGATCTCGTCGACCGAGTACAGGGTGCCGAGCTCGGTCGACTGGGTGATCGAGACGACGAGCGGCTGCGCACGGTGCTCATCGCCCCAGCCCCAGGCCTCGCGGTCGACGAGCTCGGGGGTGAGCTTGCCGTCGTCGGTCGGCACAGCGAGGATCTTGAAGCCGCCGATCTTCTCCGGTGCACCACCCTCGTCGACGTTGATGTGCGCGGAGGACGCCGCGATCACGGCGCCCCATCGGGGCAGCATCGACTGCAGGCCGGTGACGTTCGCGCCCGTGCCGTTGAAGACCGGGAACGCCTGGACGCCCTCACCGAAGTGCGCGCGGAAGACCTCCTGCAGGCGCTCGGTGTAGGCGTCCTCGCCGTACGCGACCTGGTGGCCGCCGTTCGCCGCCGCGATGGCCGCGAGGACCTCGGGGTGGACGCCGGAATAGTTGTCGCTGGCGAAGCCCCGGACCGCGGGGTCATGCTGAATAGTCACCGCACAAGCCTACGGGGGCATTGCGGTGCCGACCTGCGGCGGGCGGCACGATCTGCGGCGCGTTCGGCCGGATCCGTCCGCAGATCGGGATGCGCTCTACCGAATGTCGGATGCTCCGCCTACCCTCGAACTCATGGAGCGCACCGCAGCGAAGACCGCCTTCGCCAACGTCCTCGTCAACACGCTCATCGCGAACGTGACGACGAGCTTTCTGTGGTTCGCGCTCACGTTCTGGGTGTACATCGAGACGCAGTCGGTGCTGGCGACCGGTGTCATCGGCGGCGCCTACATGCTGTTCATCGCCTTCTTCGCGATGATCTTCGGCACGATCGTCGACCGCAACCGCAAGCACACGGTGATGCTGCTCTCGAGCGTCATCTCGGCCGTCGCCTTCCTGATCGCCGGCGTGCTCTACGTCTGGCAGCCCGAGGCGGCGCTGCTCGACCTCGGCGGCCCGTGGTTCTGGGTGTTCTCGGCGGTCATCCTGTTCGGCGGCGTCATCGAGCAGCTGCGCAACATCGCGCTCTCGACCACCGTCACGCTGCTGGTGCCCGAAGACAGACGGGCCAACGCCAACGGCCTCGTCGGCACCGTCCAGGGTCTCGCCTTCCTCGTGACGAGCGTCTTCTCCGGTTTGTCGATCGGCTTCCTCGGCATGGGGTGGACGCTCGCCATCGCCATCGGCGCCATGGTGCTCACGTTCGTGCATCTGCTCTTCATCCGCATCCCCGAGGGAGCACCGAAGCCCGACCCCGACGCCACGAGCGCGCTCGACTTCCGCGGCAGCGTGAAGGCCATTCGGCTCGCCCCGGGGCTCTTCGCCCTCATCGTCTTCTCGACCTTCAACAACCTCATCGGCGGCGTCTACATGGCGCTGATGGATCCGTACGGCCTGACCCTGTTCGACGCCCAGATGTGGGGCTTCGCGCTCGCGTTCGCCTCGACGGGCTTCCTGATCGGCGGCGGCCTGGTCGCGAAGTTCGGGCTCGGCGCGAAGCCCATGCGCACCCTCCTGCTCGTCGTGATCGCGATGGGACTGCTGGGGTCGGTGTTCATGCTGCGCGAATGGTGGCCGCTGTACGTGATCGGCATGTGGATCTACATGGCCCTCGTGCCTCCGGCCGAGGCGGCCGAGCAGACGATCATCCAGAAGGTCGTGCGCTACGACCGGCAGGGCAGGGTGTTCGGAGTGGCCGCCGCGATGGAGGCCGCTGCCGCACCGATCACGGCATTCCTGATCGCCCCGATCGCCGAGTTCCTGATCATTCCGTACATGAAGACGGACGCCGGTCAACGGCAGTGGGACTGGCTGCTCGGCGAGGGAGAAGCGCGAGGCATCGCCCTGATCTGCTTCTTCGCCGGGATCATCATGGTGATCGCTGGAACGCTGGCTTTCTTCACGAAGTCGTACCGCAAGCTCACCGAGCTCTATGCGAACGCGCCGGAGCAGGATCCGAACGGCGAGACCGATGCGACCGATCAGGGCGCGGGTGCGGATGCAGGCGCCGGCCGGCACTCCGATGCCGATACCGCGGCTGATGTCGATACCGCGGCCGATGCCGATGCCGATGCCGATGCGCACAGCGTCGAGCGACGGCTCGTGGACTCACCGCCGCCGTTGCGCGGTCTACCACCCGATATACCGGAGGTTCGACGCTGACTGCGGGCTGACTGCGGTCTGACTGCGGTCTGACTGCGGTCTGACTGCGGTCTGACTGCGCTCTGACTGCGCTCTGACTGCGAGCGGTGCGGTCTGTCGCGCCCGACGCCGTCAGTCGAGGGTGATGATCTGGTCGTTGAGGTCGGCGGCGTCGGTGTCCCAGAGCGCCAGCGCTCGCGACGCGAGGGATGCCGGATCGAGGGCTTTCGCACGGAAGATGACGGATGCTGCGCGCAGCGGCTCCCCGGCATCCCGTGCGGCCTTAGCGAAGCCCTGCGCCACCGCCCGCGTCCACGCCTCACTCGCCGCCTTCACCGCCGCATAGTTCGCGCCACCCGCGAGCGGGCGACCGACCGCGGTCGACGACACGATCGCGAATCGACCGGCATCCGATGCGCGGAGCGCCGAGTCGAACGCGCGGCTGGTAGCTCTGACCGCCGCGAGGGCGGGGAGGAGCGAGGCGAAGTCGGCATCCGACTGTCCGGCGAGCCCGCCGCCGCCACGCCAACCGCCGACCAGCGGCATCACGGCGTCCACACGCTCGATCCGTGTGGCGAGCGCGGTCATCTCGTCGAGCGAAGTCGCATCGGCGAGCTCCACCTGCCCACCGGCATCCGCCAGCTCCTGCAACCGCTCGGTCGAGCGGCCGGTCGCGATGACGTGTGCGCCGGCGGCGTGCAGCGCGCGCGTCACGGCGAGGCCGGCCGCGCTCGTCGCTCCCGCCAGCAGCACGGTGCGTCCGGAAAGATCCGTCGTGGCGGAGTCGAGGTGGTTGCTCATGTCACTCACTTTCGCGGATGGAAGACGCTTCTGCGGCCAGAACCGGCGGAGTGATCCGCAGAAAGTGGTTCTGGCCGCAGAAGCGGTGCGCCCCAGCGCCGGATGTCGCACGCGCGCTGCGCGTGCATGATCGTCAGTCGTCGGTGCCCCGGATGCCGACGGTCGACTCGATGACCGCCTTCATCTTCTTGTCGAGGGTCTCGAAGAACATCGACAGCGGGAACTCGTCGTCCATCACGGCATCCGTGTACCCCTTCGGCGCGCCGGCGAGAATCTCATCCGGCAGGCCGCGGGCCCACTGCGATGCCGGGTGCGGGGTGAGCGTTGCGCGCACGAGCTCGTACGCGGCCAGCCAGTGAGCGACCTTCGGGCGGTCGATCGAGTGCCAGTACAGGTCGTCGATCGCGTCGCCCAGAGCCACGACGGCGTCGGGCACGTTCTCCCAGTCGAAGGTGAGAGCGGTGTCGGTCCAGTGCAGCACGCCGCGCTGGTGCAGCCACGCGAACAGCAGCTGACCGCCGACCGCGTCGTAGTTGCGGGTGCGGGTGCCGGTGATCGAGAAGCGGAAGATGCGATCGAAGATCACCGCGTACTGCACGAGGTGCGCGTAGTCGTGCATCTCCTGCTCGGTCGCGGAGAGCTCCTCGCCGGCGGCGACGCGGGCCGCGAGGGCACGCTCGATCTTCACCGACTCGCGGAACGCGGTCATGTCGCAGCGCATCTCCTCGAGCGAGTAGAGGAAGAACGGCATCCGCTGCTTGATCATGAACGGGTCGAAAGGCAGGTCTCCGCGCATGTGGGTGCGGTCGTGGATGATGTCCCACATGACGAAGGTCTTCTCGGTGACCTGCTGGTCGTCGAGCATCGCAGCAGCGCGCTCCGGCAGATCGAGGTTGGTGATCGCGGCGGCGGCACGGGTGACCCGGCGGTAGCGGGCGGCCTCGCGGTCCTGGAAGATCGCGCCCCAGGTGAACGACGGGATCTCGCGCATCGCGACCGTCTCGGGGAACAGCACGGCCGAGTTCGTGTCGTAGCCGGGCGTGAAGTCGACGAGGCGCAGCGAGACGAAGAGCTTGTTGCCGTAGTCGCCGGCCTCGAGAGCGGCGATGAACTCCGGCCAGATCGTCTCGACGATGAGCGCCTCGACGAGGCGGTCGCTCGAGCCGTTCTGCGTGTACATCGGGAACACGACCAGGTGGCGGATGCCGTCGACGCGGTGCTGCTGCGGCTGGAAGGCCATGAGCGAGTCGAGGAAGTCCGGCACGCCGAAGTCCGAGGCGACCCAGCGATCGAAGTCGATCACGGAGGCGGCGAGGTACTCGGCGTCGTGCGGGAAGGCGGGGGAGAGAGCGCGGATGCCGGAGGTGATCGCGGCGACGAGCTCGCGGGCGGCGGCGTGGTGCGCTGCATCCGGGATGGAGCCGTCCTTGATCTGCATCTCGCGGATCGCGACAGCGGCGTCCTTGAGCTGCGCCCAGGCGGCGCTCTGCTCGGCGATCGATGCATCCTCGACGACCTCGGGTTCGCCGACGATGGCCTGAACAGCAGTGCTGTGGGCGGAAATGATGGACATCGGGACCTCCGATCGGAGAGTATGGCGGAAAGATTCCGGCATATACGGAATCCTGACGATAATCTTACAGCCATGGATGATTCTGTCGACCGCGCGATCCTGGCCGCGATCTCTCGAGACGGCCGGGCGACGCTGTCCCAGTTGTCGGATGCCGTGGGCCTCTCGGTCTCGGCCGTGCAATCCCGACTCCGCCGCCTCGAGACCCGCGGAGTCATCACCGGATACCGGGCGATCCTCGACCCCGAACTGGTCGGCACCCCGCTGTCGGCGTTCATCGAGATCACCCCTCTCGACCCCGCCCAGCCCGACAACGCGCCCGAGCTTCTCGAGCACCTCGACGCGATCGAGGCGTGCCACTCGATCGCGGGCGATGCGAGCTACATGCTGTTCGTGCGGGTCGCCTCACCCCGCGCGCTCGAAGAGCTCGTGCGCGACATCCGCCTGGCCGCGAACGTGAGCACCCGCACCACGGTCGTGCTGCAGACCTACTACGAGCACCGGCCGATCATCGCCGTCGCACCGGAGTCATCCGACGAAGCCTGATCGCACTCTGGAGCAACGGCCGCGCACGGGCCATACTGTGACAGATCTCTCGTCGCAGAGGATCCCACCGCCACCGCAGATTTCAGGAGCATCCATGTCCTTCCAGGCGTACCTCGACAAGGTCGAGATCCAGACAGGTCTCACCCCTCGGCAGTTCATCGAGCTCGCCAAGGAGCAGGGGTTCGACGCGACCACGAAGTCGACGGTGGTGCTCAACTGGCTCAAAGAGGAGTACGGCCTCGGTCACGGCCATGCTCAGGCGATGGTGCACGTGATCCTCAAGGGGCCGAAGATCAGCGACAAGCACGTCGGCAAGGGCGGTGCGCACGGTGATGCGTCCGACACGCTCTGGCTCGACGGCAAGGACAGCAACCCGAACGCCTGATCCGTCTCACCCGGCACCTGCAGAAGAGAGAACACCATGGCCGTCCGCGTCGATCTCAACGTCTCCCTCGACGGATTCGCGACCACCACCGATCAGACTCCTGAGAAGCCGTTCGGCGACGACTGGCCGCGGCTGGTCGCGGCGTATGCTGCCACGCGCACCTTCCGCACCCGCGTGCTGGGCGACGACACCGGCGCGGGCACGACGGGTGTCGACGAGAAGTACGCCCACGCCTACTTCGAAGGCATCGGCGCCGAGATCATGGGCGCCGGCATGTTCGGTCTTCACCAGAACCCGGATGACCCGGAGTGGCGAGGCTGGTGGGGCGACGAGCCTCCGTTCCACGTGCCGGTCTTCGTGCTCACGCACACTCGCCGCGACTCGATCGAGTTCGCGAACGGCACGGTCTTCCACTTCGTCGATGCGGCGCCGGAAGAGATCCTGCCGCGCGCGATCGAGGCTGCGGGCAGCGACGACGTGCGCATCGGCGGTGGCATCGACGTCGTGAGGCAGTTCCTGCGCGCAGGGCTCGTCGACCGGGTGCACCTCGCCGTCGCTCCGCTCGTGCTGGGCAGCGGGGAGCGCATCTGGGACGGCCTCCGAGGCATCGAGAACGGCTACGACGTCGCGTCGGAGGTGGCCGAGTCCGGCGTCACGCATCTCACGTTCCGCCGCGTCTGACAGCCGCAGCCGATCAGGTGTCCATCGGGAGAACGGCACAGCCGTGCATCGGGCGCCCCAGTAGGATTCCCTGCGTGGCAGCATCCTCGAAGCGCAAGAAGAATCCGACCCGCGTGAGCGGCAACCCCGCGAAGCGGGCGAGCGGCAATCCGGCGACCCAGACCGTCATAGACGCCGGTCCCGTCACCGTCGGCGACTGGATCGGCGCCGCGCGGGTGCGCACCCTTCCGCTCGCGATCGCGCCGGTCGTGATCGGCACCGGGGCCGCGCGCAGCACGGGTCCGGAATTCCACTGGGTCATCGCCCTGGCGTGCCTCGCGGTCGCAGTGCTGCTGCAGATCGGCGTGAACTTCGCGAACGACTACAGCGACGGCATCCGCGGCACGGATGCGGTGCGCGTGGGCCCCGCCCGCCTCACGGCATCGGGTCGCGTGAAGCCGCGCACGGTGCTGATCGCGGCGCTCGTGTTCTTCGCGCTCGCCGCGGCGGTCGGCGTCGCGATCGTCATCCGCACGGAGCAGTGGTGGATGCTCGCGATCGGTGCGGCCTGCATCGTCGCCGCCTGGTTCTACACCGGCGGCAAGCGCCCCTACGGCTACAACGCCCTCGGCGAGGTCTTCGTCTTCATCTTCTTCGGGCTCGTCGCGACCCTCGGCACCACCTGGGTGCAGGCCTTCGAGCTGCCGCAGCAGGCCTGGCTCGGAGCCATCGCCGCTGGCTTGTTCGCCTGTGCCGTGCTTCTCGCCAACAACCTGCGCGACATCGACCAGGACCGTGTGGTCGGCAAGCGCACCCTGACCGTGCTGATCGGCAAGCGCGCGACGCAGGTGCTGTTCACGCTGTTCGTGCTGGCGCCGTTCGGCATCCTGGCCTTCATCGCGCTGCTGTACCCCATCGCGTGGATCGGATTGCTGGCGCTGCTCTCGGGGCTCCCGGCGATCCTGATCGTCTGGACCTACCGTCAGGCGAAGGAGCTGGTCATCGCGCTCGCGCTGACCTCGCTGACCGCGCTGCTCTACGCCGGCGCGTTCTTCTGGGCGCTCGCCGGCTGAGTCAGTCCTCGCGGCGGGTGACGGTGTCGCCGGCTGCGGCGCCGTCGATCGCCTCGTCCTCGGCATCCGCGTCGGCCTGCTCGGCTTCGCTGCGTCCGCCCCGGCGCTCGACCAGCCGCGCGGATGCATCGGTCAGCGGTGCGCGCAGGAAGAGCATCGAGATGCTGACGCCGATGAGGGCGGCGAAGATCGCGGCCAGCCACCAGAACTCGCGGAAGATCGGGAAGAAGAACCACAGGATCGCGAGCGGCACGAGGAATGCCAGCAGTCGGAGCACTGTGTAGACGAGGAAGGGTGCGCGGTTCTTCACCCGGACAGTCTACGTTCGCGACCTGAGGGGTCTGCTGTCAGCGGCCGAGCGCTGTCAACTGACCAGGCCGAGAGAGGCGAACGGGATGCCCCGCACTACCCGATGCCAGGGATGCTCCCCGAGCGACCACAGCAGCTTCGCGTCGAGATCGAGGGCGAGGTCCTCGCATCCGACCGGAAGAGGCACCCGATCGCGCACCAGGGCGTCGCGGTCGCCGGTCCACAGGATGCCTGGGTGCATGCGGTCGGACTGCGAGATGAAGTGCCGGTCGCCCCAGCGCACCGCGCCCTGCATGTGCCGGATGCCGGGGGTGAAGCGGCTCTCCTCGTGGAAGCCGTCGTCGTCGGACTCCGGGATGGAGAACTCCGCGATCCGCCCCTGATCGTCCTTCGTGTACTCGCCGATCAGGACGCGGCGCAGCGGTGTGCCGTCGTCGTCGAACACGCGACCGAGGTACGAGCAGCGGATGTCGACGGGATGCACGCGGGTGCGCACCGCGACGAGTGCGGTGGGGCGCATGCCGCGGCCGCCGGCCCCCGCGAGGCGTCGCGCGTCTGCGCCTCGGACGCGGCGGATGCGGGCGAGGTCGAACTCCCAGATGCCCTTGCCGGTCGCTGCGACGAAGAGGCGGTCGTCGAACCAGGCCAGGCCCCCGGCGTGGATCCGGGCGGGCTGCAGCTCACCGCCCTCTTCGACGGCGAGCAGCACGTCGAGGTGACGTGACCGGTCGAGGTCGACGAAGGCGACCCGCGACGCCAGGTGATGTCCGTCGAGCTGCTGACGGAACCAGCTCACGGCGAGGGTGCGTCGACCATGCCACAGTCCGAGGTCGATGCCCTGCGGATACCAGCGGCGCGTCCACGTGCGCGCACTGAGCCAGCGCAGATCCACGGTGCCTCGGCGCTTCTGCCGCACCGGGCGCCATGTCGTTCCGAACGGCCAGAGCATTGACCCATCGTCGCCGATCGCCGACCGAGGCGCGAATCCGCGATGCCTGCTCTCGGCGGACGCATCGGGCCGCGTCACCGCCCGTTCACCCTCACGTCCCCGATCGGCAACGATCGCCTGCGACCATGCCGAGACCGTCGACCCGGGGGAGTTCTGTGCGCACACCGCTCGTCACCGTCATCCTGCCCGCCAAGGACGCGGGCGCGTACATCGGTACGACGCTCGAGACGCTGACCCGTCAGTTCGACGATCCGGCAGCGCTCAAGCTCGTCGCGATCGACGACGGATCGCGCGACGACACGGGCACGCTGATGCGGCGCTACGCGGAGCGCTTCCCGCATTCGACGGTGATCGAGAACCCCCGGCCCCGCGGGCTCGCGAGCGCCCGCAATCAGGGACTCGCGCACGTCGAGGGCGACGCCTTCTGCTTCCTCGACGGCGACGACTGGATGCAGCCGCAGCGGCTCGACGTGCTCACGCGTCGCCTGCACGACCTGGACTGCGACTTCGTGCGCACCGACCACGTGACCGTGAAAGCCGGAGTGCGCACGCTCGTGCCTGCACCGTACCCGTGGCGCGAGCGAGTGGGATCGCCCCGCGAAGCGATCCTGCCCGAAAACGAGCCGACGATGGTCGACTACCCCTTCGCGTGGGCGGGCGTGCTGCATCGCCGCCTGATCGACGACGGACTCGCCGCATTCACCCCCGGCCTCTTCACCGCCGAGGATCGCCCGTGGATCTGGCGGCTGCACCTGAGCGCCCGTTCGTTCGCGGTGGTCGATGCTCCCGCTCTGCTCTATCGGCGAGGGGTATCGACCTCGCTCACGCAGGTGCGCGATCGGCGACAACTCGACTTCGTGCGCGCCATGGACGAGGTGCTCGACATCGCGGCGACGGATGCCGAGGCCGACCGCTTCCTGCCGAAGGCGGTGTGGACGGTGCTGGCGCTGAGCTCGCGGCATCTCGTACGGGCGCGGCGGATGACGCCGACATTGCGCGCGGAGATGCGTGCGGGGATCCGCGGGCTGCTCGCACGACTGCCGGAGAACGAGTCGGCTGCGGTGCTGGCCCGGCTCGACGGTCCACGCAGGCGCGTGCTCGCCCCGCTGCTGCGCACGGCCGGTCGTGCCGCATGACGCAGCTCTTCGCGCTGCACAGCGCCTACGGACTCGCGACAGCCGCTGCTGCGCTCGACGGGGGACTCCTCGGCGAGCACGGTGAGCGCATCCTGGTGCCGTTCGTGTCGTCTCGGGTGCCGGAGACGTCGGTGGGCATCCTCGTCGACCCCGCGCTCGCGAGTCTTCGGGATCGGTTCGACCGGGTCGAGGATCTCGACGCGCTGCTCGGCCCGCTGCATCCGAGCTCGTGGGAGCCCGAGTCCGCCGACCTGCCGCTGCTGCGCAGGCTCTTCACTCGCGCGTGGCGGCTCGACGGCGACGACCTCGAGGTGCTGGTGCAGAGTCCGCAGGTCGCACCGGCTCGCACACTGATGATGCTCTTCCCGCACGCCCGGATCACCATCATCGGCGACGGGCTGATGACCTACTCGCCCATGCGGGTGCGTCTGCCCCACACGGTGACCGCCCGCATCGGCCATGTGGTGCACGCCGATGTCGTGCCCGGAGTGTCGCCGCTGGTCGGTTCTCGCATCGCGACTCCGGTGCCCGTCTCTGCCGGACTGTTCCGTGCGGTGCTCGCCGAGACCGCAGCGGGGGTGGATGACGCGACCGCTCTCGTCAGCACGCTCGAGGGCGAGTCGACCGTGCTCGTCCTCGGCCAGTACCTGTCGGCGCTCGGGCTCGTGGACGAGAGCGAAGAGGTCGCACTGCAGACGCGCATGATCGACCGGGCCGCGAACCGGGGGCCCGCGCACATCGTGTTCAAGCCGCATCCTTCCGCGCCGCCTCGACTGAGCGATGCGCTGCGCGACCGGGCAGCGATGCATGGCGTCGTCTTCCACGAGTACCGCGGCGCACTCGCGGCAGAGATGCTGGCCGAGCGGATCGACGCGCGCGCCGTCGTCGCCGGATTCTCGACCGCGCTGCCCACGGTGCAGGCGCTGTTCGGCAGAGAGATCGATGCCGTCGGCGCGGACACCGTGCTCGCCCGGCTGACTCCGTACGAGAACAGCAACCGGGTGCCCGCGACGATCGTCGATGCTCTCACCCGGCGGGACTCGCCGTATCGGGAACCGGAGCGGATGCAGCTGCTGATCGACGCCGTCGGCTACGTCATGCAGCCGGTCGTCGCCGGACACCTGCGGGGGCGCGCGGAGGAGCTGCTGATGAGCATCCGCCCTGCCGACCGGAAGCGGTACTTCGCCTCTGCGCGCCTGTCCGAGCTGCGGCTGCCGGGTGCGCCACCGGAGTCGGCGGTGCGCCGTGCGCTGCGTCCGGCCGGCGGAATCGGTCGGGTCGAACAGCTGCGGCTGACGGCGCTCGGCGCGCGGCGACGAATCGGGCGCGCCTGGCGCGCACTGCGAGGACGGTGAGGGATGACGATCATGAACACGACGTCGGATGAGAAGCGCGACGACGAGGATCAGCAGCGCGACGCACCCCGGGTGGTCGCGATCATCCCGGCCCGGGGCGGGTCGAAGGGCGTGCCTCGCAAGAACGTGCGACGGGTCGGCGGCGTGCCGCTCGTCGAGCGGGCCGTGCGCAGCGCGCTGGCCGCAGACGGCATAGACCTGGTGCTGGTGTCGACGGACGACGACGAGATCGCCGCGGTGAGCGCGGCTGCCGGGGCACGGGTCGTGCGGCGACCCGCTGAGATCTCCGGTGACACGGCGTCATCCGAGAGCGCCATCCTGCACGCGCTGGAAGAACTCGACAGAGCGGGCGATCGGGTCGACGTGGTGGCCTTCCTGCAGGCGACGTCGCCGTTCATCCCCAGCCATGCGCTCGCCGACGCGGTGCGCGAGGTGCGCGCCGGCACCGCCGACAGCGTGTTCTCAGCCCACGAGACCTATGGATTCCTCTGGTCACGTGGCGGTGCGGAGCGGACGGATGCCGCAGCGGCGGTGGCTCTGAACCATGACGCCGCCCACCGACCGCGGCGCCAGGACCGCGAGCCGCACTTTCTCGAGACGGGCGCGTTCTACGTGTTCCGGGCCGACGGCTTCCGCGAGGCGAAGCACCGCTTCTTCGGACGCATCCGCATCGCGGAGGTTCCCGAATGGACGGCCATCGAGATCGACGATGAAGAACAGCTGCGGATCGCGCGAGCGCTCGCCGCCCTGCACGAGACGCCCGAGCGGATTCCGGTGCGGGCGATCGTGACCGACTTCGACGGCGTGCACACCGACGACACCGCGAGCGTCGATGCCGACGGCATCGAACGTGTGCGGGTCAGCCGGGAGGACGGCATGGGGGTGTCGCTGCTGCGCCGTGCCGGCATCCCGATGCTGATCCTCTCTACCGAGGTGAATCCGGTCGTCCGCGCTCGGGCCGACAAGCTCCGTGTGCCGGTGCTGCACGGGATCGATGACAAGGAGTCGGCTCTGCGTGCGTGGGCCGCGGAGAGCGGCATCCCGCTCGCCGAGATCGCGTACCTCGGCAACGACGTCAACGACCTGCCGGCGCTGCGCATCGTCGGCTGGCCCGTGGCGGTCGCGAACGCGCACCCGCTCGTGCGGGAAGCCGCTCGTGTCGTGCTGGATCGAGCGGGCGGCCATGGGGCCGTGCGCGAGCTGATCGAACGGGTGTTGCCCGACTGACCGACTCCGGTAACCCTCCTGTCGCACGCAGTTCACCCCCGGCGCGTACTCAGGGGAGAAGGCCATTTCGACGACCGGAGGAACCATGACAGTCAGCATCGGCTCACGCGTGATCGGCGGCGGTCACCCCGCCTATCTCATCGCGGAGATCGGCCTCAATCACAACGGCGACGTCGACATCGCCAAGCGCCTGATCGACGTCGCGGCGAAGGCGGGTGCCGACGCCGTGAAGTTCCAGAAGCGCACGCCCGAGATCTCGACTCCCGAGCACATGCGTGACGTCCCTCGCGAGACGCCGTGGGGCACCATGAGCTACCTCGACTACCGTCGCCGCGTCGAGTTCGGTCGCGACGAGTACATCGCGATCGGCGATCACGCCACGATGCTCGGCCTCGACTGGTTCGCCTCACCGTGGGACGTGCCCAGCGTCGACTTCCTCGAGGACCTCAATGTCGTGGCGCACAAGGTCGCCTCGGCCAGCCTCACCGACACCGAGCTTCTCGTCGCACTCCGGGAGACAGGCAAGCCGATCATCCTCTCGACCGGCATGTCGACGATCGAGCAGATCGACCGTGCGCTCACCACCCTCGGCACCGACCGGGTCGTGCTCATGCATGCCACGTCGACGTATCCGCTCGAGCCCGAGGAGGCCAACCTCCGGGCGATCGCCACCCTGCGCGATCGCTACCCCGGAGTGCCGGTCGGCTACTCGGGTCACGAGCGCGGTCTGCAGATCTCGCTCGCGGCCGTCGCGATCGGTGCGGTCGCGGTCGAGCGTCACATCACCCTCGATCGCACCATGTGGGGCTCGGATCACGCGGCCTCGCTGGAGCCGACCGGGCTCGAGCATCTCGTCCGTGACATCCGCGTGATCGAGGCGGCGCTCGGCGACGGCGTCAAGCGCGTGTTCGACAGCGAGCGCGCGCCGATGGCGAAGCTGCGTCGCGTCTCGGCGTGAGTGGAGCGAGCATGAGCGGATCGGGCATGGGCGGGTCGGGCATGAGCGGGTCGGGCATGAGCGGATCGGGAGCGCTGCGGGTCGTCGCGATCGCGGATGCCGATTCGTTCGTGAAGTGGTCCGCGTCGCTGCTCGGCAGCGTGCCCGGCATCCGTCCGCACCTGCTGCTGGTGCAGACGCCTCTGACAGCCAGTGTCGAGCAGCAGCGCACAGCGCTGACCGGCACCGGGATGCTGCCCGAGAACGTCACCAGGGTGGCCTTCTCACAGGCAGCGGGATGGCTGGAGGGTCAGCGCCCCGACGTCGTCCTGCTCGCCGGGCGTGGTCCGTTCGTGCGGCTCATGGGCAGGGTGATCGACGATCTCACCCGTCGCCCTGTCGTCGTGGCGGGGCTTCCCGGCATGGCGATCCCCGCCCAGCGCGGAGCCCTGGAGTACCGCCGCCACGCCGACCTGCTCGTCGTGCACTCGCACCGGGAGGAGCGGGCGTTCGCCGAGCTCGGTCGCCGGATCGGGGTGCAGGTGCCGACGGCGCTCGCGACCCTTCCCTTTGCGCGGTCGAGATCCCGGATGCTCGCGCATGATCGAGCACGGGTTCTTGCCGCAGACCAGGCCGGCGCGCCGGGAACGCTCGTCGCGGAACGACCCGCGCCGTCGGAGCCGCAGCAGGACCGCCCGGTGCGGATGCCCGCCACCGACGTCGTGTTCGCCGCGCAGGCGTTGGTGCCGGTCGGCCGGGACCAGCGCGCGGAGATCGCAGCGACACTCGTGCGGACGGCCGAGGCCGACCCCCATCGCCGAGTCGTCGTGAAGCTGCGTTCGCGGCCGGGGGAGTCCGAGACCCACCTCGAACGCGACCCGTACCTCGATCTGCTGCCCGCGCGGCTGCCCGAGAACCTGGTGGTGTCCTACGGCTCGATGGCCCGGGCGCTGTCGACGGCGGCGGGGCTCGTCACCGTGAGTTCGACCGCGGCCGTCGAGGCGGTGGCACTCGGAGTGCCCGTCATCGCCCTCGACTCGTTCGGAGTGAGCAAGAGCCTGCTGAACACGGTGTTCGTCGGCAGCGGCCTGCTCGGCGGACGCAGCGAGGTCGTGGCGGGGCGCTTCCGGCATCCGCACCCCGACTGGCTGCGCGACAACTACTTCCATCCCTCGGTCGAGTCGACCTGGTGGGAGCACGTCGAACAGCTCGTCGCGCTGCGGCGGGCCGGCGCGCTGCCGGCCAGGCAGGTGCCCGCCGCACGGGGAGGGGCGATGCACGAGGCGTGGCATCGCGCGAGTGTGCTGGGTGCGGAAGATCGCACGCTCAGCGGTGCGGCTGCACTGGCGATCGGCGCTCCCACGACCATGGCGATCTCCGCGCTGCGGCGCGGACGTGCGCCGGTCGACGGCGGGACCTGGGCGGATGCGTCGACCGACTTCACTCTCGAGCCGAACCCGTTCCACGATTCGATCCGGCGCTGAGCGCCGGCCCCGGCTCACGCGGATGGCGACCGACGCGCGCCGATCGAGGGCGGGTTCGGGTCGTCCCATCGCTGAAACGTCTGCACCCACCAGAATGCGGCGAACAGGATCAGGGCGACGGCCTCGCCGAAGAGCACGACGGGGGTCTCGCCGAACGCCTGGCGGAACAGCAGAGCCACGACGAGGAGCAGGAGATCGGCGATCAGCAGACCTGCGATCCAGCGATAGATCGTTCGTTGGCGAGGCGTCGGTGGTGTCTCACCTGGCTCGAGCGGGCCTCCTGCGTACAGGATCGGCACGGCGGCGAAGACCCCGAAGAACAGCAGAGTCACCACGAAGTGGATGCTGTGCACAGGCCAGAAGTTGAAGGGGAAGTGCTCGTTGAGGGCGGGCCAGAAGGCGAGCGCTGCGAGCACGACCGCTGTGACGATCGCGATGATCGACACGAGTCTGGCGGATCGATTCGGCGCGCGGGTGCGCCGGCGGATCACGGCCATCGTGCCCACCACCGCCACGACCACCACGGCGTAGACGGCGATGCCGAATCGCATCTCGCCCTCGAACTCGACCGGCACGCACTCGAAGTTGTCAGGGCACTCGAACCCGCCGATCCGCTGACGGTTCGCGAGACCGGTCGGCACGATCGCGATCAGTGGCGCGAAGAGCGCCGAGATGTCGAGCAGCGTGGTCGCACGGTCACGCCCCGACAGTGCGAGGAGTGCCAGAGATGCCGCGGTTAGAGCCCCGACGAATACGGCGCGTGCGGGTGTGTAGAAGGAGTGGCTGATAGAGGGAAGCGGATCCCAACCGAGGGTGAACGGCTCCCAGGACGTCACCACCGCCTGGATCACCACCGACGTCAGCAGGGTGAACACGATGAAGACGAGCGACAGACGCAGATAGCGGTGGGTCTTCAGGCTGGTGGGGGCGGTGTCCTCATCAACGGCCATGAGGCGAACGTACACCGCGTCCCGACGGAGCCGGATGACGTGGCGTGACGACTCGCGTCATGCGACGACTCACTGTGTCAATCCCCGCAACGTTCCTGGTGCTCCGGATCACGCCCGGGTAACGTCATCCCCATCGCGGCGATCCGGGCGGTCCCGGGCCTCAGCTCATACCTGACGGCGTTGCGGGTTCGACTCCCGCCGTCGCGTCCACTTCAGCCATACGACTGCGTGAGGGCTGCCTCGACCGGAGCCCAGCCGTTCTCGAGCACGGCGAAGCCGGCTGCGAGGGTCCCGAGCTGGTCGTCACTCGCGTTGACGAGCAGCTGGATCTGCAGGACGAAACGCGAGTACACGCGGATCTCGGGGGTGGCCTCGGTGAGTCCGAGCTCGTCGGCGATCGCGTCCGAGAGTGCGTCTTCATGGCGCAGCCACATCCTGGCGGCGTACTCGCGCAGCGCGGGCGTCTCGTTGAGGAATCGGGAGAACACCTGCGACACGTCCACGCCGTGCTCGTCGATGTTGGCACCGACCTCGGCGGTGTAGAAGTCGCGGATCGCCCGGTTGATCGTGATCCCGTCGGGTCGGTCTCGGACGGCTGAGACGAGGCGGTCGCGCTGCTCGTCGTCCTCGTCGAACACGAGCGCCTCCTTCTGTGGGAAGTGCGCGAACACCGTCGTGGGGGAGACGTCGGCAGCATCCGCCACCTCTCGGATGCTGACGTTGTCGAAGCCCCGCTCGAGGAACATCATCGTCGCCACGTCGGAGATCGTCTTGCGCGTCGCCGCCTTCTTGCGTTCACGGCGACCGAGCGGCTCTGGGTTCGTCATTCCTCCACCGTATCGCGAACTCGATTCATAACTGGCTTGACAACAAAACTGGTATTGATACAGTTTCGGAGTGACTTCACTAATGAACCCGCTCGCGCGCAGCGAAAAGCGCGCCTGGATCATGCTCATCGTCCTCACGATGCTCACCGTCATCGGCATGACCGTCGTCCTTCCCGTCCTGCCCTTCGTCGTGCTGCAGTACGTGTCGCACGAAGGCGACCTCGCGATCTGGGTCGGCGTGCTCGAAGCCATCAACGGCCTGTGCGCCTTTCTCGTCGCTCCGTTCCTCGGTCGTCTCTCCGACCGATTCGGCCGTCGCCCCGTCATCATCGGTGCAGCATTCGGCGCCGCGTTCGCCATGACCCTGTTCGGCATCGGCGGAGCGATCTGGGTGCTCGTCCTCGCCCGTGTCATCCAGGGCCTCACCGCCGGTGACCTGCCCGCCCTCTTCGCCTATCTCGCCGACATAACGCCACCCGAGAAACGCGCTCAGCGGTTCGGCCTGCTCGGTGCCCTGTCGGGGATCGGCATGATGATCGGCCCGGCGATCGGCGGCCTCCTCGCCGCTGTCAGCCTGCAGCTCCCGGTCTTCCTCACCGCGGCCGTCGGGCTGATCATCGCGATCCTCAGCATCTTCCTGCTCCCCGAGAGCCTGAAGCCTGAGAACCGCATCCCTCGCATCGCCGTGCGCGACCTGCAGCCGTTCGCGGTCTTCAAGGACGCCTTCGGCCGCAAGGAACTCCGGGGTCTCATGATCGGCTTCGGTCTTCTGGCGCTGCCGTTCGGCTTCTTCGTCAACAACTTCAGCGTTCTCGCCCTCGACTCGATCCAGTGGGGTCCCACCCAGATCGGTCTGCTCACCGCAGGGGTCGGCATCATCGACATCGTCATCCAGGGTGTGCTGCTCGGCATCCTACTGCCGCACATGGGCGAGCGCGGTGTGATCATCAGCGGCATCGTGGCGCAGGGCATCGGACTCGTCGGCCTCGCGGTCGTCGCCTCGATCTTCGCGCAGCCGTGGGTGTTCATCGTCGGTGCGCTGCTGCTCGCCGCCGGCCAGGGCGCCTCGCAGGCCGCGCTCGACGGAGCGATGTCGAACGCGGTCGGCGACGACGAGCAGGGCTGGCTCGGCGGGGCGACCCAATCGCTGAACGCGGCCATGGGCACGGTGGCGCCGCTCATCGCCGGAGCGCTGTACGCGACCGTCAGCCATGCGGCGCCCTATTGGCTGGGCGCGGCCATCATGGTCGTCGCCGCGATCGTGGTCGGCCGCGCGCACATCGCGAACACCTCGAAGCGCGAGACGGTCCGCGCGGATGCCGTCGTGTCGACGGAGCTCGCGCGCACCGCAGACTGACCGGACGGGGGATGATGGATGCATGCCGTCATCCCACCGTCCGGGGCTTCGGGTGTCGTCGGGGCTGACGATCCCCGAGTCCGAGCTGTCGTGGCGTTTCTCGCGCTCGTCGGGGCCCGGTGGGCAGGGTGTGAACACGGCGGATTCCCGAGTAGAGCTCGTGTGGGATGCCGCGAACAGCATCGTGCTCACTCCGCACCAGCGCGACCGTCTTCTCGACCGGCTGAGCAGCCGTCTGGTGAATGGCGTGCTGACGATCGCCGCCTCGGAGCACCGCGCCCAGCTGCGCAACCGTGACGCCGCACGCGAGCGACTCGTGGCACTGGTCGTCGAGGCGCTGCGCCCGCCAGCACCTCAGCGTCGGGCGACCAAGCCGAGTCGCGGATCGAAGGAGCGGCGATTGGCCGGCAAGAAGCGGCGCACCGACGTCAAGAAGATGCGCAAGCCTCCGCGCGACTGAGCCGCAGCGAAAGCGCAGTCCGAAGCGGCCGAGGACGCACCGGTGTCATTCCGCGGCAGCATTCTCAGGCCTGGTCTGCGCGGCCGATCTCCTTCAGGAAGCGACGTGCCCCGGCCGCGGCGTCCTGGCGGAGCTGGGCGGCGCTCTCGTCGTCCCCTGCCAGCTGCATCTGCGCGGCGAAATGTCCGGCCCAGACACCATCCTCGGAGGTCATCATCTTCATGGCGGTCTTGACGACCTCTTGTGGCGGGGCGCGATGGACGGGCGCGTCCAGCGCCGCCACCGCGGCCGCCGCGGCGGGTGCCCCGCCCGGGTTGTAGAGGGCGACGAACATGAGGTCGTACGCGTCCTTCGCCTTTCCTCTTGAGACGAGGGCCGCGGCCTTCGCAGACAGGTAGCCGCCGAGGCTCGTGAACCGCAGTTCTACGTTCTCCGGTGCACCGGCGTGGTCGTTTCGAATCGAGTTCGGGACGGTCAAGGCTCTGAGGACGGTGTCCGTCAGGGCGGCCGCAGGACCGTCGAGGTTTTGGGCGGTCGCACGCTCGGCCCCGGGAAGGTAGACGGGTTGCCCGCGGTTGTCCGTGACGTCGCAGAGCAGATCGAGCCGAACGTGCGTTTCGCCGAGGATTGCGTCCCACTGCCATCCGGCATCGTCCCGTGGATGAAAGGAGCCGCTTTCGAGGGCTTCGTCCAGCCATCCGAAGTCGAGGTCGTCGCGGTCATAGACGAACCCCAGTTCGAACAGCAGATCCACGTCCGTAGTCCCCAGATGCGGTGCCGGCGGGTTCGGGGCGAGGAAGTCGGGGTTCAGCCCTCCGATGACGACGAAGTCCTTGGCATGATCCCCTGCAAGAAGAGCGAACCGAACAAGAGCCTCCTCAGCCCGCGCGCGGGCTTCGCGGGTACGCACGTCAGAATCCAATCGTCGACTCCCTGAGGAACTCGGCGGCTTCTGCGCCCCGACCCCGCATCCGCAGCAGGTCTGCGTAGATTCGCACCCCCGGCGCCAATTGCTCCTGGACACCCCGTGATGCCATCTTCAAGACTTGGGGAGGGGCTGGACTCACAGTGATGCGACCGTTGCTCGCGACTTCGGTGACCTCTTCGTCCGCGAGAAGTGATCGTCTGGCGACCTCCAGTTCCTCAGTACGGACGTAGACGAGGAGATCAGGTGTCTGAGTAAGGTACGGGGCGAGGCGGTTCGCGGCGACGGCTCCAGAGATCACCCAATCGACTGGCATCGCCCGGTGCAACAGTTCCACTGATTGCTCGCCGCTTCGCCAGGGGACGTGAAATCGGTATGCGGCCGATGTCGCCCCCCTGCGGAGCTGGTACCCGGCCCAATCGCTGAGGAGGCGTCCGGGGTCGACGAACTCTCTCATTGCCGATATCCCCCGTTCAGCTCCGACTTTGGCCGTGTATCCCTGCTCATCGAAAGTCGACAGGGCTTTCGACGTTTGCGCGTACGAGTAGCCAGTGATCTCGGCGATGTAGGAGGGTCTCTGCACCTTTGCGCGTCCACCTGCATCGAGGCGACGCTGTTCCAGAGTGACTTCTGCCGTGGCGGCGACAGCCGGGCTCCACGTCATCGGGCGGTCGTGGAGGCGTGTGGTGGGGGGGAGGCGTGCAATGTACAGTCCCGCACCGTCCTGAATGACGGCGAACCCTGACCCGTCTGCCCATGAGAGCCCGTGCTCGTCGAGCAGGCTGCGGGCCCCACGCGACATTTGACGAGCGGTGAGGACTGGGATCTCATCCTCGGTCGTCGGCGTGTTGCTTTCGAGCCAACGACGCACGTCCGCTGGCAGGCCTTCGCCGATGTGAACCGGCGCGAGCGTCCACTCGCCGCGGTGTGAGCGAATCTGCACGCGCTGCCGATCGGCGTGCGTGTCGAGCTGCGGCGGCAGGGCGTTTACCGCGAGTGCTAAGGCGAGGTTTTCTCTGTTCAGCATGGTTTTCATCGTAGTACGAGATAACTGGGTTTTCTCGTATAAACAAACAAATATCCTAAGACGGGAAATACCCACTCGTGGGGAGAATACTGACCTTCCGGTTCAAGAAGATGCACAAGTCTCCGCGCGACGGCTGAACCTCAGAGATCAGTCCTTGCTGCCTCGGACCAGTTCGAGTCCCGCACCCGCGAACTGCCTCAGCGTCGCATCCGGCAGGAACGCCCGGGTCAGAGCCGTGCCGATGGCCGCGAGATCGGCCTCGTCGCGGAACAGCAGGTACATGGTCTCGTACCGGGGATGGAACTTCTGCTTGAAGCGGTGCAGCGAGCCGAAACCGTAGACCGGCTCGAGCGCCTCGGCGAGACGGTCGCTCAGCGCGGAGATCATGCCGGCGTCCGGCGGGTACTCATGGGCGAGTGGCGCTCCCGAGAGCGACATGATCTCGGCGCCCTCGTCCGAGAACTGCCGGGCGGACGACCCGATCAGGTATTCCATGACCGGTGCGAAGCCGCCGTCGCGCCGGCGCATGAGGTCGAGCGTCCACCCGCACACGGTGCCGCCCTCGCCGTAGACGGGAAGCCACGACAGGAACCCGTCGACGTCGCCGTTCGGAGCCAGTGCCAGCGCGAGACGCACCTCCGGATCCTCCGCCTCCTCGAGTGTTCCGAGCGTGAAGCGCATCTCTGGCAGGTCCTTGTCTCCGACCCATGCTTCGGAGATCGCCCGCAGCTGCTGCTGCACGCCCCACGACTCGGCCTTCAGGTGCGTCATCTTGAACGTCATCTCGTCACGACCCGCGCGGTTCAGCGAGGTCCGCACCGAGTTCCATCGCTTGCCCGTGAACTCGAGCCCAGGCAGGTCGACGATCGTGTCGTCCGCGACGACGATGCTCCTCCACGTCGATGGCACGGCCTGGCGGGTGGCATCGTCCGCGCTGAAGAAACACGGCACGAGGCCTGCGTTCTCCGCGGTGCGGATGAAGTCCGCCACGGCATCTGCACGAGCATCCGCCGGGCCGATCGGGTCTGCGAGTGCGAGAGCGACGCCGGCCCGACGCTGGTAGGCGACGATCCCCGCGGCGCTGCGCGCGTAACTGTTGCCCTCCCAGGTCGTCATCCACGACAGCGTGCCGCCGCCGTGCTCGCGCAGCTCGGTCTTCACGTCGTCGACGGAGGGCGCCGGCTGGATGCCGAGAAGAGACTTCCGCTTCGCCCGGAACGCCCGACGCACCGCGATCAGGTACACCAGCAGGACCAGCCAGAGGAAGCCGTTGGCGAGGGCGAGTTCTGTCTCGCCGTCCCAGCGCAGATCGACGTCGGCCTGCGAGAAGACGGTGATGAGGGTGAGGACGAGCGCCGCGATCAGGATGTTGAAGAGACCGAGCAGGATCACGAGCACCCACGACCAGCGCCGTCCTCGCAGGAGTCCGTTCACGAGCACGACGATGACGACGAGGTCGATCGCCAGGTCGATGAATCCACCCGATGCGGGCTCGGTCGGCCCGAACGGACCATCCGTCGCCACCAGCGTCGTGATGATCTCGACCGCGCCCAGCACCAGCAGTGCGATCACCGCGATGAGGCGCTGCTCGCGCACCGTGGTCCGCTGCACGCGCAGGGTGCGGTCGGCGAACAGGATCAGCAGCACCGCGAGCAGGTGCTCGAGGTCGGCGAGTGCGCCCCAGAACAGCATCGCGATGAAGACGAACCCGAGCAGAATGAGCCAGCCGCGCACGCGCCACGGCGGGCGGAACAGCCCGACCGCGGCGGCGATGCACGCCATGGTGCCGCCGGAGGCGCCGACGTCGAGCGCTTGGGACTGCGCCTCGGCCCATGCCCACGGCAGCTGCGAGGCGAAGGCGAGCACCAGAGCGGTCGCGAACATCGCGAAGAGCTGACCCACCCAGTAGTACGCGAGGGCGACTCGGGATCCGCGCCGGAACTCGAGGTACGCCATGCCCCAGAACCCCGAGATCGTGAAGAGATAGACCCAGGGCGCGTTCACGAAGAACGTCCCGGTCAGCGGCGTCCACCACTTGCCGTCGAGGAAGTTCGGCAGGCCGTAGGCGACGTCTGCGAACAGGTCGGTCTTCTCGAACGGACTCCACAGCCCCTGCCACACCACCCCGACGACGAGTATCAGCGCGACCATCGTGAGCGTCGCGGGGATTCGCCGCACCACGGCGAGGACGGGATGCGTGGGGGTTCGCGCCTCGGTCATGCGCTCAGCGTAGCGAGCGCAGGTCGCTTTCCGGGGTCGGGCGTTCCCGTCGCAGTTCGTGCCGCTTGCCGATCTTCCGGTTGCACTTCGAGTCGTCAGCGCGCCATTCCGACGTCACAAAGTGCGACCGGAAGCGGCAGGGGTAGCGCGGCAGGCGGCAGGCGTGGTGCGGTAGTGGCGGTGCGACAGGACATCACTTTGAATGGACTCATGCCCGCGCATCGGCCCACCCGCTCGTCAACCGCACGACTGCGCGCCTCGATCGCGCTCGCGACCTCATCCGTCGCTCTCCTCACGGCCTGCGCGTCGCAGCCGACTTCGGTCTCCGCGCCGGCGGCGGACTCCTTCGTCGAGGGTCTCGACGCGCCCTGGTCGATCGCCTTCCACGACGGCGTCGCGCTGGTGAGTGAGCGAGACAGTGCGCGCGTGCTCGAGATCGCCGAGGACGGCGAGACCCGAGAGGTCGCCGTGATCGACGGCGTCGCACCCGCCGGCGAGGGCGGTCTGCTCGGACTCGCCGTGCACGACGGCGAGCTGTTCACCTACTTCACCGCTCAGGACGAGAACCGTGTCGAGCGGCGAGAGATCACCGGGGAGGCGGGGGATCTCTCGCTCGGCGAGCCGACGACGGTGATCGACGGCATCCCGGCAGCGGGCAACCACAACGGCGGACGTATCGCGTTCGGGCCCGACGGGATGCTGTACGTCACGACCGGCGACGCCGGTGACCGCGACAGCGCCCAGGACGTGGATGCCCTGTCGGGCAAGATCCTGCGACTCACACCAGAGGGCGACATCCCCGACGACAACCCGTTCGATGGCTCTCCGGTCTACAGTTACGGGCATCGGAATCCGCAGGGCATCGCTTGGGATGCCGAGGGCGCGATGTACGCGAGCGAGTTCGGTCAAGATACCTGGGACGAGCTCAACGTGATCGAACCCGGTGGCAACTACGGCTGGCCCGAGGTCGAGGGGATCGCCGACGACGACGACTTCATCGACCCCGTGCAGCAGTGGTCGCCCGACGACGCGAGCCCGAGCGGCATCGCGGTCACCGGATCCGACATCCTCATCGTCAACCTGCGCGGCGAGCGTCTGCGGGTCGTGCCGCTCGACGATCTGACGGCCGGCGCCGACCGGTTCGTCCGTGAGCTGGGCCGCCTGCGCGACGTGGTCGTCGCACCCGACGGCGCGTACTGGGTCCTCACCAACAACACCGACGGACGCGGCAGCCCCCGGCCAGGGGACGACCGCATCCTGCGCCTCGACGTCGGTTGACTGCGGGCGTGGATCAGGCGAAGCCGTCCACGCCGGTGGCCGTGACCGAGAGCGCCCACAGCCGCTCGGCCGCCTCGGGATCGATCGCCCATTCCTTCGCGCCGCCCGTCGTCATGTCGGTGTGCTCGGGCGGAACGATGCCCTTGATCGAGCAGTCCTCGCAGTACGCTCCGCTGCGATCGACCAGCTCCGGCGCCGTCGCGGCCCAGAGTCCTGTGGAGGCTCCCTCGGCCGGCGTCTTGAACCGCGGGTTCGGGGTTCCGTCCTCATCGATCCAGCCGCGGGAGATCAGCTCCTCACGGGGCACGTGCCGCTGCAGGTCGGTCATGATGCCGCCGGGGTGCACGGAGAAGGCGAGGAGCCCGCGGCGCGCGCCACGACGGGCGAGACCGACGGCGAACAGCGCATTCGCCGTCTTCGACTGCCCATAGGCGACCCACGGGTCGTAGGGGGTGGTCGCGAAGTCGATGTCGTCGAAGCGCACGGGGGAGCGGAAGTGGCCTCCGGACGAATAGGACACGACGCGCGCCCCCTCGGGCAGCAGGTCGGCGATCCCTCCGACCAGGGCGAAGTGGCCCAGGTGGTTGGTCCCGAACTGCGACTCGAAACCCTGCGCCGTGTGGGTGAACGGGGTGGCCATGATGCCGGCGACGTCGAGCACGAGATCGATCGGGCGTGCGTCGCGCCGCACGGACTCGGTGAATGCCGCCACCGAGTCGAGATCGCCGAGGTCGGCGCCGCGCACCTCCACAGCGTCGAGTCCCTCGAGAGCCGCCGCGGCCGCATCGAGACGGCGCGCGGGCACGATCACGCGCACGCCTGCACCCGAGAGTGCGCGAACCGTCTCGAGACCGAGTCCCGAGTATCCACCCGAGACGATCGCGGTCTTGCCCGCGAGATCGGTCCCTGCGATCACCTCGGCCGCTGTCGTCCGGTACCCGAACTCCGAGGCGAGTGGCTGCTGGCGGGCGATCATGTCGAGAGGGGGGAGCGCATCTGTCATGCTCCGACCGTACGATCTAGAGTGCACTCGAAGTCAAGGAGGAGTCCCGGTGGACGATGTGATCGACACTGCTCGTACGTTCAGCATCGGCGAGCTCGCCCGCCTGGCCGGCGTGAGCGTGCACACGCTGCGCTGGTACGAAGCAGAAGGACTGTTCCCTCGCGACGTGCCCCGCACTCCCGGCGGTCGGCGGATATACGCCCACGACTCGCTCGCGTGGCTCGCGCTGCTGGCGCGATTGCGTGAGTCCGGCGCACCCATCGCGGTGCTGCGGGAGTACGCGGCCCTGGTTCGCGCAGGCAGCGGCAACGAGGCCGAGCGTCTCGCCCTGCTGCGCGCGCACGAGCGCTCCCTCGACGCGCAGATCGAGACGTTGATCGCCTGCCGTGAAGTGATCGCGGCCAAGGCCGGCGCATATCAGGAGGCGCTTCTCGCCCGCGGACTCCTCTGACTAGTCGGAGACGGACTTCTCGATCGCCGTCTCGAGGTCGCCCCAGGCTTCCAGCACGACCGGCTCGCCGTCGATGAAGAAGCTGGGGGTGCTGCGCACGCCGAGCTTCTCGCCGTCGCTCTTGTCGGCCTGCACCCGCGTCATGGTGGCGGGGTCCGCGACGGCCGCGTCGTAGGCCGCCATGTCGAGTCCGAGGTCTGCGGCGAATCCGCGGAACACCTCGGGCGTCTCCTGAGACTGCTCTCCCCACTGGGACTGCGTCTCGAACAGTCGGTGGTACATGTCCTCGAATCGGTCCTGCTGGGCTGCGGCCTCTGCCGCGAGCGCTGCCTGGGTCGAGTTGATGTGACCCGGCAGAGGGAAGTACCGCACCACGTACGTGATGTCGCCGGCGTACTCCTCACGCAGGTCTTCGACGATCGGGTAGAACGCACCGCAGGCCTCGCACTCGAAGTCGAGGAACTCGACCACGGTGACGGCATCCTCTCCTCCCGCGTCGAGCACGTGCGAGTCGGTGCGGACGGTCTGCAGCTTCTCGCCTTCAGGGGGCGCCGGATCCGCGGGGCGCTGCGACATGGCGTAGACGATGCCGACGATGGCGAGGACGATGGCGACAGCGATGGCGATCAGGGTCGCCTTGACAGGGGTCTTCATGGGTTCTCCAACGGGTGATATCAGGCAGGGGTGAGGATGCCGCGGTGCGGCCGGGGTCGCCGAACGACGGCGTGCCTGATTCAGGTGCGGGAGACGGAGAGCTGGGTGAGCGTGAGTGCGGCGACGTGCAGGCGAGGGCCGGCGCGCGTGGGAGCTGCGGCCAGGAATCCGCGGCTCCTCACGAGGAGGCGTGCGGCGCGACCGACGCGCAGGAACAGCAGCACGAGCAGGATGCAGCACAGTGCGGCGATGGCGGCGGTTCCTGTGTCCGACGACACCGCGTCCGCGACCGCGTCCGCGACCGCGTCCACGACCGTGACCTCGCCGTCGTGATGCGCGGAGGTCGATGCCGCGGCAGCGGACACACCGGGCGCGAGGCACAGCGTGGCATGCGCATCGGCCTCGCCGTGCGACGTCGACCACGCGCCGATGACCAGCAGCAGGGCGAGGCCGAGGGCGAGAGCGATCCTCAGGATCAGCATCCGCTCGGCGCCGGGCTGTCGCAGGCGCATCGACGGGGTGGGCATGATCCGCGCAGTCTAACAATCGGGTGTCGGAACGGGCTCTGAGCGCTCGTCCCGCCGCCGTGGCCGATCCACCTCCCGTTCACCCGCCTACACTGGAGGGGTGGCGAGACTGTTGATCGTAGGCGGGTTCCTGGCAGCCATCTTCTGGGTGTACAGCATCGTCGACTGCGCCGTCCAGCCGCCCTCCCGCCATCGCGGAGTGCGCAAGGCGATCTGGATCGTCATCGTCATCCTCATCCCGGTCATCGGCGGGATCCTCTGGTTCACGATCGGCCGCCGCCGCGCGAACGACAACGGCGGCGAGATCCGCATCGTCGCTCCCGACGACGACCCCCAGTTCCTCCGCAGCATCAGCAAGAGCGAGCAGGATGCCCGCATCCGCCGCCTCGAAGAGGAACTCGCCCGGCTCGAGGACGAGACCGACGACGGCCCCGCGCCGGACCCCCGTCCGTGACGGCGTCGCCGGCGATGGATGCCGCAGCATCCCTGATCGCCGACCTCATCGCCCACGGAGTGCGCGATCTGGTGCTTTCGCCCGGCTCCCGCTCGCAGGCCCTCGCGCTCGCCGCAGTGCACGCCGCGAACCAAGGGCACCTGCGCGTGCACGTGCGCATCGACGAGCGGGTCGCGGGGTTCACAGCCCTCGGGCTCTCGCGTGAGACCGGGGTTCCCACACCGGTGGTCTGCACCTCGGGCACGGCAGCGGCGAACCTCCTTCCTGCCGCGATGGAGGCCTTCCATTCCGGTGTTCCGCTCCTTCTGCTGACCGCGGATCGTCCGCCCGAGCTCCGCGGCGTCGGCGCGAATCAGGCGACGATCCAGCCCGGCCTGTTCGGCTCCTGGGTGCGCGAACAGATCGACGCGCCCGTGCCCGGTGACGGCGACTGGTCGGGTCTCGCCGCGCACGCCGTCGCGGTGGCGCTGGGGGCGGATGCCGCACATGGGCTGCCCGGAGTCGCCGGCCCCGTGCACCTGAACCTGCCCTCGCGCGAACCGCTCTCCGGCGAGATCCCCGCTCTCGAGATCACGCCGGGAGACGCACCGACGGCTCCGGTCAGCGAGTCGTTCGTGCTCGACCGCGGTCCTCGCACCGTCGTGATCGCCGGGGCGGATGCGGGCCCGGATGCCGAGGAGATCGCCCACGCAGGGTCGTGGCCGCTGATCGCCGAGATCGTCAGCGGTGCGCGCTTCGGTCGTCAGCTCGTGCACGGCTACCGCGCACTGCTGAGCGACGACGCCCTCGGCGGACGCATCGAACGGGTGGTCGTGCTCGGGCATCCGACGCTCAGTCGCGAGGTCACCCGCCTGCTGTCGCGCACCGGGGTCGACGTGGTCGCCGTGCGTCGCGGGGGCGAGGCGCTGAACCTCAACGGGCGCACGACGCCGGCGGCATCGGTCACGGTCGCGCCCGGAGTCGCCGATCGTGAGTGGCTCGGCGCCTGGCTCGCGGCATCCGCGGCACACGCCGTCGACCTCAGCGAGCGCGCGCCCGACCAGGACGGCCTCGCCTCCAGCGACTTCACCGCTCGTCGCGATGCGGTGAAGGCCGAGCTCGAAGCCGTGCGGCGGCCGCTCGACCGCGCGCTGCTCGCCGATGCCGTGTGGCGGGCGACCTGGCCGCACGATCGCCTCGTGTTCGGCTCGTCTCGTCTGGTCCGAGTCGCCGATGCGGTGCTCGGCGGCAAGAAGGTGCCGGTGCATGCCAATCGCGGACTCGCGGGGATCGACGGCACGATCGCCACCGCGATGGGCATCGCCCTGGCCAGTCAGGCCGGCGGCTCTCCCGGAGTCACCAGGGTGCTGCTGGGCGACCTCGCGTTCCTCCACGATGTGGGAGCGCTGCTGCTGCCGCCCGATGAGGACGAGCCGCGACTGCAGGTGATCGTCGGAAACGACGGCGGTGGGACGATCTTCGACGGACTCGAGGTGGCGTCGACGGCTGATCGGGCCGACCTCGACCGGGCGTTCTACACACCGCACACCGTACGACTCGAGAAGCTCGCGCTCGCCTACGGGTGGGAGTACCAGCGCGTCACGACCCGCACCGCGCTCGATCAGGTGCTCACGGCGCCCGCCGGCGGGCGCCAGCTGATCGAGGTTCCGCTCACGCGCTGAGCCGTTCTCCCTGCCGCGTGGCTGAGCCGTTCTCGCTGCCGCGTGGCTGAGCGGTGGCAGGATGAACGCATGACAGCGCACGAGTGGGCCAAGACCCTGCAGGTCGGCGACGGATTCCGTCTCGCGGACGTCGACCCCGAGAGCACGCCCGGATACCACGGGGCCAAAGCCGACGGCGAGCGCGATCTCGCGGCGGGCCTGCACGAGCTCAACCAGCTGCAGGAGCGGCTGTTCGCTGAGAGTCGGGTGGGCGTCGCGAAGGACTCGGTGCTGCTGATCCTGCAGGCCATGGACTCGGCAGGCAAGGGAGGCATCGTGCGCCACGTCGTCGGCGGTGTCGACCCCCAGGGTGTGGCGCTCTCGGCGTTCACGGCGCCGACCGACGAGGAGCTCTCACACGACTTCCTCTGGCGCGTGGCGCCGCGGCTGCCCAGACCCGGTGTCATCGGCGTCTTCGACCGCTCGCACTACGAGGACGTGCTGATCGGTCGGGTGCGCTCCCTGGCCCCGGCCGATGAGATCGAGCGCCGGTATGGCGCGATCAACGCGTTCGAGGCCGACGCCGTGGCATCCGGCATCCGCATCATCAAGGTCATGCTCCACATCTCGCCCGACGAGCAGAAGGCGCGTCTGATGGAGCGGCTTGAGCGGCCGGACAAGTACTGGAAGTACAACCCGGGCGATGTCGATGAGCGACTGCTGTGGGACGACTACATGGCCGCGTATCAGACCGTGTTCGAGCGCACCTCGACGGCCGCGGCGCCGTGGCACGTGATCCCGGCCGACCGCAAGTGGTTCGCCCGCCTCGCGGTGCAGGAGCTGCTGCTCGACGCGCTGCAGGGCATCGACCCGCAGTGGCCGGACGCGACCTTCGACGTCGAGGCCGAGAAGAAGCGCCTCGCCGCCAGCTGACCCGCCGGCGCTACCCCGGCTTCAGGCGAGGGCGTCGACCAGTGGACGGAACTTGACCCGAGTCTCCAACAGCTCGGACTCGGGGTCCGACCCCGCGACGATCCCCGCCCCCGCGTACGCGGTGACGGCGATCTCGGTCGCTGCGGGGGAGAACTGCGCGCAGCGCAGCGCGATCGCCCATTCGCCGTTCCCCGCCGCGTCCACCCATCCGACCGGCCCCGCGTAGCGCCCACGGTCGAACGGCTCGAGCTCGCGGATCGCCGCGATCGCCGCACGGGTCGGGGTGCCGGCGACGGCGGCGGTCGGGTGCAGCGCACCCACGAGGTCGAGCGACGAACCGCCGTCGGCGAGTTCCCCTTCGACGTCGGTCGCCAGGTGGAAGAGGTTCGGCAGCTTCAACAGGAAGGGCTGCTCGCTCGCGGCGAGAGCGCGGGTGTGCGGACGCAGCGACGCGAGCACGCTCTGCACGGCGTACTCGTGCTCGTCGAGATCCTTCGTGCTGGAGGCGAGATGTGCGGATGCCACGGTGTCGGCGTCCGCGTCGGCTCCACGTCCGATGGTTCCGGCCAGCACCCGAGCGGTCACGGTGCGCTGCTGCACCGTGACGAGGGTCTCGGGGCTCGCGCCGATGAGTCCGTCGACGGCGAACGCCCACGTGTCGGGGTAGCCGGTCGACAGCGCCCGGACGAGGCGACGCAGATCAGAACCCGCCGGGATGCTGCCGGTGAGGTCGCGCGCGAGCACGACCTTGCTGAGTTCGCGGTCGGCGATGCGACCGAGCGCCTGCCGCACGGAATCCTGATACCCCTGGGGACTCTGAGCGCCGGGCCCCACCGTTCCCGCCCAGTGCGGGCCGTACTCGCGCGTCGCGGCGTCTTCCTCCGCAGGAGTGGAAGAGGAGCTTCGGATGCGCGTGAGCCAGGTGCGTCCGCTGTATCGCCCGATCACGAGCGAGGGCACGATCAGCACGCTGTCCGCGGCGGAGTCCTCGTCGAACGTCAGTGCACCGAATGCGACGGGCCCGGAGCCGGGCAGACCGATCTCGTCGTCGATCTCGGCATCCTGCGCGAGCTCGCGCCAGGCGTCGGCGATCGCTGCCGAACGGAGCGGGGCGGTTCCTGCGGGCACGCGGATGGTCTTCACGACGCCGTCGCCCACGGCGACGATCCCGTCTCCGCGGCGCAGCCACGCGAGCGGCCGTGCCGGGTCGGCGAAAGCCAGGAGATCCTCGACCGGATCGATCTCACGGGTCTCCACGACCAGCCTGCTGCTCACCCCTCCAGCCTAGTTCTTCGCTCAGCGGGAAGGTCGGGGGCGCGGCCTACGCTGAAGGCATGAGCGATGCGCGACCCGCCCCCGGCACCGAGATGATCTTCCAGTGGCGCAAGTGGGACGGGTCCCCGCACTGGCGGCACGAGTGCGTGTACCTCGGTGCCGACGAGTGGGGCGACTGGCTCGGGCAGCCCGTCGGCTGGCACAGCGCGCGTCCGGGCGCCTCCTTCGTCACGGCCGGTCCGAACGTGACCCTGGTGCCGCGGCAGACCGACTACGCGCTGACGGTCAACCGCGACCACCCCAAGGCCATGCGCATCTACATCGACATCGGCTGGGACGTGCGGTGGTCGGACGACCTGCTGCTCGCTGTGGGCATCGACATGGATCTCGACGTCGTCCGCGTCGACGGCGACCGCGGGATCTGGATCGACGACCGGGACGAATGGGAGGAGCACAGCGCGCAGTACGGATACCCGGCAGACGTCATGACGAGGCTCGAAGCCCTGGCGATCGACCTCGAACAGCGCGTACGCGAGCAGACCGCTCCATTCGACGATGCGACCGCCGATCTCTGGCTCGACCGCCTCGACGCCCTGCACCTCGCGCCTAGACTGGACTCGTGACCTCGAACGAAGCAAACCGCGCCGATCTCGGCAAGGACCCCGCCCGCGTCAGCGGCATGTTCGACCAGGTCGCCGCGGGCTATGACCGCACGAACACGGCGATGACGGTCGGCAACGACGCTCTGTGGCGCGCGGCCACGACGCGCGCCGTCGCCCCGAAGCCCGGCGAGAAGATCCTCGACCTCGGTGCAGGCACCGCGTCGTCGTCGGCATCCCTCGCACGCAGCGGAGCAGAGGTCGTCGCCGCCGACTTCTCGCCCGGGATGCTCGCCGAGGGGCAGCGCCGTCACGGCAGCATCCGCAATCTCTCGTTCGTGCAGGCGGATGCCACGGATCTGCCGTTCGCCGACGGGGAGTTCGACGCGGTCACGATGTCGTATGCGCTGCGCAACGTGAACGACCCGAAGAAGGCGCTGCGCGAACTGCTGCGCGTGACCAAGCCCGGCGGTCGGCTCGTGATCAACGAGTTCTCCACGCCTCCCGGGTCCGTGTTCCGCGCCGCGTACCGCTTCTACAACTCGCAGGTGCTGCCCCGCGTGGCCCGCGTCGCCGGCACCAACGGCGACGCCTACGACTACCTGAACGAGTCGATCCGCGACTGGCCCGATCAGAAGAGGCTCGCGGCATGGATCCGCGAAGCCGGCTGGACCGAGGTCGAGTACCGCAACCTGTCTTTCGGCATCGTCGCGCTCCACCGGGCGTTCAAGCCCGCGTGAGCGCCGCGCGCGAACCCGCACGTCTGACGAAGGTAGGCTGAGCACGTGACTTCGAGCCGCGTAGCCCCGGGTTCGCGACTGGCGAGCCGTCTCGGTTTCAGCGACCGTGTCTTCATCGGCACCGCTGGGCGCCGCATCGCTCAGGCGATCGAAGACGGCCTCGAGCTCGTCGAGACCGGCCTCGCCGACGACGTGCGCGTGGCCGATCCTCTGGCCGACGCCGCGAGCCGGTATCTCTACGAGGCCGGAGGCAAGCGCATCCGCCCGGTGCTCACGCTGCTCGCCGCCCAGCTCGGCGACGGCAACACCGAGAAGGTGATCGACGTCGCCAAGGCGCTCGAGATCACCCACCTCGGCTCGCTGTATCACGACGACGTCATGGACGGCGCCGACCGCCGCCGTGGTGTGCCCGCGGCACAGACCGTGTGGGGCAACAACATCGCCATCCTCACCGGTGACATCCTGTTCTCGCGTGCGAGCCAGCTGATGTCGCGCCTGGGGGAGCGGGCCATCCGCCTGCAGGCCGACACGTTCGAGCGGCTCGTCCTGGGCCAGATGCACGAGACGATCGGCGCCCAGCCCGAAGACGACCCGATCGAGTTCTACATCCAGGTGCTCGCAGACAAGACCGGATCCCTGATCGCCGCGGCGACCCAGGGCGGCGTGATCTTCTCCAACGCTCCGTCGGAGTACGAAGAGCCGCTGCGCGTGTACGGCGAGAAGATCGGCGTCGCCTTCCAGCTGCTCGACGACGTGATCGACCTGTCGGCGAAGCCCGAGGACACCGGCAAGGTTCCGGGCACCGATCTGCGCGCCGGGGTTCCGACCATGCCCTATCTGCTGCTCAAGGCCGAGTCCGATCAGGCCTCGATCGACCTCGCGGCCCGCATCGACGACGGTGTCACCCGCATCGCCGAGGGCGCGGATCCCGCGATCCTCGACGGACCGCTCACCGAGCTCCGCGACCACGTCGGCACCCAGAAGACTCTCGCGCTCGCGCATTCCTGGACCCAGGATGCGATCGACGCGCTCGCCCCGCTTCCGCGAGGCACCGTGCGCGAAGCGCTCACCCGTTTCGCGGAGACCCTCGTCGAACGCTCCAGCTGATCGCACGGCGGCCGCAGGCCGCGTGCGTCGGGCGTGACGGCATACGAAAGGACCCCTTATGACCAAGCTCAGACTGGCCATCGTCGGAGCGGGCCCCGCCGGCATCTACGCAGCCGACATCCTGCTGAAGGCCGAGCGCAAGTTCGACGTCTCGATCGACCTCTTCGAGCAGCTCCCCGCCCCCTACGGCCTCGTGCGCTACGGGGTCGCCCCCGATCACCCGCGCATCAAGGGGATCGTGAACGCCCTGCGCGACGTGCTCGACCGGGGTGACATCCGGCTGTTCGGCAACGTGCGCTTCGGTGAGGACATCACCCTCGACGATCTGAAGAAGCACTACAACGCGGTCATCTTCGCGACCGGCGCGATCCGCGACACCACACTCGACATCCCCGGCATCGACGCGGTCGGAGCGTACGGCGCAGCGGACTACGTCAGCTGGTTCGACGGTCACCCCGACGTGCCACGCGAGTGGCCGTTGGATGCCGCATCCGTCGGCGTGCTGGGCAACGGCAACGTCGCTCTCGATGTCGCGCGGATGCTCGCGAAGCACGCCGAGGACCTGCTCGTGACCGAGGTTCCCGAGAACGTCTACGAGGGATTGAAGGCGAGCGCGGTCACCGACGTCCACGTGTTCGGTCGTCGCGGCCCCGCGCAGGTGAAGTTCACCCCACTCGAGCTGCGCGAGCTGGGCGAGCTGCGCGATGTCGACATGGTCGTCTACGACGAGGACTTCGACTACGACGAGGCGTCGAAGGATGCGGTGGCCAGCAACAAGCAGGTCATGGTCATCGACCGCATCCTGCAGTCGTGGCGCAAGCGTCCGTCAGTCAATGACACCAGAGGCGATGCCGACAACGTCGGCGGCACCGCGTCGCGTCGTCTGCACCTGCACTTCTGGGCTCGCCCGGTCGAGGTCCGCAAGGACGAGGCCGGCCGCGTCGCCGCGCTCGTCTACGAGCGCACGAAACCCGACGGACAGGGTGGTGCTGTGGGCACCGGCGAGATGCGCGAGGTGCCGCTGCAGGCGCTCTACCGTGCGATCGGCTACTTCGGCTCCCCGCTTCCCGGTGTGCCGTTCGACAAGAAGCACGGCGTGATCCCGAACCGTGAGGGCCAGGTGCTCGCGAAGGACTCGAACCAGCAGATGACGGGCATCTACGCGACGGGCTGGATCAAGCGCGGGCCGGTGGGGCTGATCGGTCACACGAAGTCCGACGCGATGGAGACCGTGCGGCACATCATCAACGACCAGGGCTCGTGGTGGCACCCGGAAGACCCTTCGGAAGAGGCTGTTCCCGCGCTGCTGCAGGAGCGCGGCGTCAAGTGGACCGACCTCGACGGCTGGCATCGTCTCGACGAGCATGAGATCGCCCTCGGTGCTCCGCACGAGCGTGCTCGCGTCAAGGTCGTCCCCCGCGACGAGATGGTGCGCGTCTCCCGAGGCGAGTGACCGTCATCGGATCGTTGTCGGTTCCTCGCGTGTCGGACCGTCGATGTTCCTAGGCTGAGAGCATGCGTCTGCGCTCCTTCCTCGTGCTCGGTACGGCTGCTCTGCTGCTGGTCTCCGGCTGCACTCCTGAGCCGGCTCCGACACCGAGGCCGACGGCATCCCCGTCGGCCTCCGTGACGCCGACGCCGACGCCCGAGCCGATCGTCGAACCGGAGACGGCGTTCGACGTGACGTGCGACGACGTCGCCGCCGAGATGAGAGCGCTCGTGGGTGAGCCTGAAACCCCCGTCGAGCCCGTGCTGTCGGTGGTGTCGACGATGAGCTGGATCCCCGGACCCGGCCAGCACATGTTCCAGCGCGCGGGTGGGATCGCCTGCTCTGCAGGTGCGACATATGACCGCAGCTGGGAGGTCGTGCTCGTGCCGGGCGCCGAGGCGGTGATCGCCGGTGCGACCGAGCGGCAGGGGTACTCGGGCGAGCAGGCGCGCTGCGAAGACCGCCTGTGCACCTTCGAGTTTCCCGACGGCGACGTGCTGCTCACCGCAACGGTCGGCGCAGCCGGTCTCGGGGACGCCGACACTGCACGGATCGAGGAGGCGATGCGTCGTCTCGCCGCATCAGCCGCATCGACCCAGCATGAGGTCGCTTACAGCGACAGCGACATCGTCGGGGCGCCGTGCGAGCGGTTCATCACCGAGCAGGAGGTGGGCGAGCGCGTCGGCGAGGAGGTGCTGCTCTTCAACGACTTCGGCGGGTGGGGAATCCCGGCCGAGGTCTACCATTACGTGAACGGATCTCAGACCTGTTACTACACATCGGCGACCGGTGATCTGGACTCGATCTCGAGTCATCTGATGATCACCACTCTCCCGGCAGGGGCATGGGCGTTCGAGAAGCTCGACGGCGCACCGGTCGAGGTCGAGGGAGCAGACGCGGCCAAGACCAGTGTCGGCGAACACGGCGAGAACATCCTCGATGTGCGGGTCGGCATCGACTGGATCCGATTCAAGACCTTCGACAACGGGTCGGGGGCCGCGGATCCCGCTCCTCTCGCCACGACGGCGGTGCGCAATCTCACGGTCGGACACACCGCTCCGCAGTAGTCGGCGAGGGGTCGGCTAGCCTGGCCGCATGCCTGAGTGGACAGCGGACGTGCTCGGTGACGAGTTCGAGCAGCTCGCTCTCGAACTCGCCCCGGACGACGAGGGGGCCGTGGTTGCCACACTCGTCCGCGCTCTTCCGAGCGGACAGACATGGTGGAACCGCCTGCGTGGCAGCCGCCGGCTGCTCGAGGATGTCGACGTCCTCTACGTGCACGGGTGGTCCGACTACTTCTTCCAGAAGCGGCTCGCACGGTTCTGGACAACGCGGGGCGCACGCTTCTTCGCGCTCGACCTGCGCAAGTACGGTCGCAGCCTGCGAGACGGCCAGACGCCCGGCTACATCACCGATCTCGCGACCTACGACGAGGACATCGCCGCAGCTCTCGGCGCGATGGGGCGGGGCGCCGAAGGCACGGCATCCGCTCGCCCTCTCGTGCTGCTGGGGCACTCCACCGGAGGTCTCACCCTGAGCCTGTGGGCGTCCCGACACCCGGACGCCGCCGCCGCCGTGATCCTCAACAGCCCGTGGCTGGAGTTCCAGGTCGCGTCGGCGCGGCCGCTCATCGCACCGGTGGCCGAGCTGCAGGCGCGCTGGGCTCCGCGGGAGGTCGCCCCGCAGGTCGATCTCGGCTTCTACACGCGCGCTCAGCAGGAGGTCGCGGATCCCGACGACCCCGTCGAGGTGAACCTGCGATGGCGCCCGGCGCAGACCATGGCGGTGCATGCCGGGTGGTTCCACGCTGTGCTCACGGGGCACGCCACGGTCGCGGCCGGCCTGACGATCGGTGCTCCCGTGTGCGTGCTGCTCTCCGCGCGCTCGGCAGCACCCACGCGGTGGTCGGAGGACCTCACTCGCACCGACTCGGTGCTCGTCGTGGATGACATCGCTCGAGCAGCTCTCAAGCTCGGGCCGTCAGTCACCGTCGAGCGTATCGACGGTGCGCTGCACGACGTCTTCCTCTCTCGCCATGAAGCGAGAGAGGAAGCGTACCGACGGCTCGACGCGTGGGTCAGAGGATGGTCGGCGACGCGCTGACCGCGATCAGGTGCGTCGTCGCTCTGTCAGACATCGTCGCTCAGTCAGACGTAGTGCATCTGTCGGGCGAGACGCTCGGCCCCGTCCGCGTCGCCGCTCAGGATGGCCGCGCGGAAGTCCCGGTAGACCTGGAGCATGTGCTCCCGATCGCTCTCGGGCACGCTCCAGCCGCGCAGATTGCGGAACAGCGCCAGACTCGCGTCATTGATCAGCACCTGGTGCTGGACGTTGCGACTGCGCTCGCTGAGAAACGAGAACACCGCCCATCGCGAGTTGGAGATGCGCACATCGTCGTCGAGCCCGAGGTACATCTCCTCGACGAGCGCCGCGACGCTCTCTCGTTCCTGTTGTGTCATTCTGGCGACGCCCATACGCGCCGCTATCCCTGCCTGGTATCCGGCGAACTCGAGCGTCTGCTCCACGGTCTCCGCTGTGACAGCGGTGACCTCGGTGTATCTGCTCGGGTACATCGTCACGAGACCGAGGCGCTCGAGGCGCTGTAACGCCTCTCGTACCGGAGTCCGCGACACATGCAGTTCCTCGGCCACATCGACATCGCGGATGCGATGCCCCGGTTCCAACACGCCATCCACGATCTGCGCGCCGATGTGCTGGAATACCTCCTCTGCCAGAAGCTGCTTGTTCTCTCGGATACTCGTCATCGAGTTGTTGCTGTTCATGGACCGCCCCCAGTTGCTTTCCAGATCCGGGACCCCCATGATGTGCCCGGACGGCCACTACATCACGAAGTAGATCGCGATGCCAACAATCCACAGGCGCATTGTTCGGCAGGCGCGTGGGCGCTCGCCGGCAATGTGTGACCTCGGGATTTGGTACAGAAGAAATTCTGTGGCCGGCGAATGTTCGGAACACTCGCCGGCCACAGACGATGGCGTGCACGGAGCTGACTGCGCCCAGTCCCCACAAGGCGGGAACCGCGATCCGCGAAGCGCGGAACCGTGGTTCGGCAGCGCGTCATGCATCGCCGCATCGTCTGTCGCATCGGGACGCGACACTCTCCAGTCTCGGGCACTGGCGCCCATATATCGGAATGCGATCGGCGGGCACAGCAAAGGGGACGGACGCCGAGCATCCGTCCCCTTCGTCCTGAGCGGTCAGCGGTAGTTGATGAACTGCAGATCGAGGTCGAGATCGGCGCCCTTGAGCAGCGCGATCACCGACTGCAGATCGTCGCGGCTCTTGGACTGCACGCGCAGCTCGTCGCCCTGGATCTGACTCTTCACGCCCTTCGGCCCCTCGTCGCGGATGAGCTTGTTGATCTTCTTCGCGTTCTCCGACGAGATGCCGTCCTTGAGCGTCGAGACGATGCGGAACTCCTTGCCGCTCGCGAACGGCTCGCCGTATTCGAGGCTCTTGAGTGAGATGCCGCGCTTGATGAGCTTCGTCTGGAAGACGTCGAGAACGGCCTTCGCCCGCTCCTCGGTACCGGCGACGATCAGGATCTGCTCGCCGCTCCAGGCGATGGACGCGCCGGTGCCCTTGAAGTCGTAGCGCTGCTCGATCTCCTTGCGCGCCTGGTTGAGGGCGTTCTCGGCCTCCTGGTGATCCACTTTCGAGACGATGTCAAAGGATGAGTCTGCCATCGTCCCAGTCTATGACGGGTCGGTCTGCCGGTCAGGCCCACAGCCATCGCAAGGCATCGGGGAGCAGAACGCCCCCGTGATTCGGGCTGTGTCCGCCGTCACCGACGACCAGACGGAAGTCGTACCCTGCGCGTGCCAGCGCCGCGCCGGTCTCGAGGCTCTCCGCGAACCAGTTGTCGGTGGCTGAATTCCAGTTGATGTCGCGGTGCGCAGCGTGGAGGAACACCCGTGTCGGTCGAGTCTCGTGTTGGGCGAGCAGCCTCGGGTAGGGGTTTCCTCCCGGCATCTGGGCGAAGCTCGGGTTGAACGCGATCACCCGGCCGATCGCGTCGGGGCGAGTCCACGCCGCGGTCATTGCGGCGTCACCTCCGCTGCTGCCGCCGCAGATTCCGCGCGCCATGGGGTCAGCCGAGATCGCGGCACGCGTGGCGACGAGTGGGAGGATCTCGTCGATCAGGAGCGACGCATAGCGATCGTCGAACGAGTCGTACTCGACGTTTCGGTTCTTGATCAGTCCCGCCTCGGTCACCATCACGCCTGGATCTACGAACACTCCGATCAGTTGAGGCACGTCGCCGGCCGCCGCGAGATTGTCGAGCACGATCGCTGCGCGAACGCTCAGTTCCGGATCGAGATACCACCAGCCGTCGTTGAAGAACATGACGGCGCTCTCGCGCGATGGGTCATGGTCGGCTGCGCGGTGGATCCAGATCTTTTTGGTTGTCCCTGGAAAGACCGTGCTCACGTGAGTCATCTCCTCGACATCGCCCGCAACGACTCCGTCGCGCAGCGCGGAATCAGGCCCGTATTCGTGGGTCACGTCGGCCTGCGAGACCGGCAAGGCGGCGAAGGGAAGTTCGGTGACCATTCCCCGAACGTAGCGAATGACAGCTGTCCGGAGACGGTGTCAAAGGAACTGTCGGCCTTGGACGACGTGTATCGATCGCGCTGTTTCTGCGAGTGTTTGGAAGCGTTTCCACATCAATTGATCTTGCGAATCCCGGTCACAGCTTGATATCAACGTGACCGTCCGTTGCGATTCTCGTCGATCTCGTTGCATACTGTAAGCGCTTGCAGTCCTGCAGGTCACAGCATTCAGAGAGGCACACACCAATGAAGGTGAACAAGAGGGGCATCGTTGCCGCCGGAGTCATCGCGCTCGTTTCGACCCTTTCCCTTGCCGGTTGCTCGACCGGGACCGACGGCGGCGACTCGTCGTCCGATGGTGAGAGCAGCGGGACGCTGACGGTCTGGGTCGATGCAGAGCGAGTCGATGCGCTGCAGAGCGCGGCCGACTCCTACGAGGAGAAGACCGGGGTCAAGGTCGAACTCGTCGGCAAGTCGGTCGACGACATGAAAGACGACTTCATCCAGCAGGTCCCGACCGGCAAGGGTCCCGACGTGGTCATGGGTGCGCATGACTGGCTGGGCGAGCTGTCCACGAACGGGGTCGTGGCTCCTCTCGAGCTCGGCGACTCGTCGGCCGACTACCTTCCCGTCGCTCTGCAGGCGGCGACGTACGACGGCACGGTCTACATGCTCCCGTACGCGGTCGAGAACATCGCCGTGCTGCGCAACGCCGACATGGTGCCCGCAGCCCCCACGAACTTCGACGACATGGTCTCGAAGGGCACGTTCGTCGTCGAGCAGGGCGCCGAGGGCAACCCGTACCACCTCTACCCGTTCCAGACGGCCTTCGGAGCGCCCGTGTTCGGCACCGACGACTCCGGCAGCTACGACTCTGCCGACCTGCAGCTCGGCAGCGCGGGCGGCACGGCGTTCTCCGAATGGCTCGCCGCGCAGGGTGCGGCGGGCACGCTGAACACCGACATCGACGGCGAGATCGCCAAGCAGCAGTTCCTCGACGGCACCGCCGCGTTCTGGCTGACCGGTCCGTGGAATGTCGGAGCCGCCACCGACGCGGGCATCAATGTCGCGATCGACCCGATCCCGAGCCCCACGGGTGAGACCGCGTCGCCGTTCGCCGGGGTGAAGGGCTTCTTCGTGAGCTCCGAGTCGAAGAACAAGGTCGCCGCGAACGACTTCCTCGTGAACTACATCGGCACCGAAGAGGTGCAGCTCGAGCTGTTCAAGGCCGGCAACATCCTTCCCGCTCTGACGGCGGCCGCCGACTCCGCGGCATCCGACCCGATCATCGCCGGCTTCCAGGCCGTCGGCGCCGACGCTGTGCCGATGCCCGCCATCCCGGCGATGGGTGCGGTGTGGGAGTTCTGGGGCGTCGCGGAGGCGGCGATCATCAACGGCTCGGACCCGGCGACGACGTGGCAGAAGCTCGTCGACGACGTCACCGCAGCAATCAAGTAACACACCCAGCACCATCCCTGCCGGGGCGGACATCGTCCGCCCCGGCAGCTCGACGACGGGGACGAGATGACAGAACTCGCTGAGCCCACGGCTCCACTCACCAAGCGCCAGCGCCAGGCGGCGAAGATCGCCGAGGCCGCTTCCGGACACATCGGCTGGATGCTGCTGAAGATCCTGCTGCTGGCGGTCGTCGATGCGATCGCGCTCTATGCGGCGTTCGTGCTCTTCGGCCAGCAGGAGTGGCTGGTGCTCGGTCTCGTCGTCGCCGTCACCGTGCTCGTCAACTACATCTACTTCTCGCGAAAGCGGGTGCCGGCGAAGTACCTGACGCCCGGGATCATCTTCCTGATCATCTTCCAGGTGTTCACGCTTCTCTACACGGGGTACATCGGCTTCACCAACTACGGCACCGGGCACAACGGCACGAAGGATCAGGCGATCTCCTCGCTCCTCGCGTCTGCCCAGGAGCGGGTCGAGGACTCCGCCACCTACCCCGTCACCGTCGTCGAGCAGTTCGGAACCTACGGACTCCTCGTGACCGACCCCGACTCCGGCGATGCCCTGCTCGGCACGGCCGAGCAGCCGCTGCAGGAGGTCGAGGCCGACTTCGAGGGCGGCCAGGCGGTGGCCGTCGACGGGTGGACGACGCTTCCGCTCGCGAAGGTCTTCACCCTGTCGGAGCAGCTCGAGAAGCTCTCGGTGCCTTTCAGCGACGACCCGAATGACGGCAGCCTCCGTGCCCCTGACGGGCAGAAGGGCTATCTGTACGTCTCGACTCTCGAGTACGACGCTGACGCCGACACGATCACCGACACGACCACCGGTGCGGTCTACACCGATACCGGGGAGGGCGCGTTCACCGCGGAGAACGGCGAGGCGCTGCTGCCCGGCTGGCAGACGACCGTCGGCTTCGACAACTTCGTGCGTGCGGTCGCCGACGAGTCCATCCGCGGCCCTCTCATCTCGGTGACCGTCTGGACCTTCGTGTTCGCCCTCCTGTCGGTCGCGACCACGTTCTTCCTCGGGCTGCTGCTCGCTCTGGTCTTCAACAACACGCGGATGCGGTTCCGCAACGGCTATCGGATCATCCTGATCCTTCCGTACGCATTCCCGGCGTTCCTCTCGGCGCTGGTGTGGGCCGGGATGATGAACGAGAGCTTCGGGTTCATCAACCAGGTGATCTTCGGGGGCGCGGACATCCCGTGGCTCACCGACCCGACCCTCGCGAAGGTCTCCGTGCTCCTGGTGAACCTCTGGCTCGGCTTCCCGTACATGTTCCTCGTCTGCATGGGCGCACTGCAGGGCATTCCGGAGGACGTCAATGAGGCCGCGGTCATGGACGGCGCCAACCCGTGGCAGGTCTTCCGCCGCATCAAGCTCCCGCTGCTGCTCGTCACGGTGGCGCCGCTGCTGATCTCGTCGTTCGCGTTCAACTTCAACAACTTCAACCTGATCTACATGCTCACCAAGGGCGGACCCCGTTTCGACGACGTGAGCATCCCGGTCGGGCACACCGACATCCTGATCTCGATGGTCTACAAGGTGGCCTTCACGGGGCAGTCCCGCGACTACGGCCTGGCATCCGCGTTCACGATCCTGATCTTCATCGTGGTCGCGACGATCTCGATCATCAGCTTCCGCAAGACCAAGGCCCTCGAGGAGCTGAACTGACATGAGCACCACCGACACGCGCACCGCCGCACCGGCCACGGTCGAGCGGAACCTCGGCCCCCGTCGTCGCTCGGCCGGCGCCTGGTTCGCCGACACCGGATGGCGGCATGTCGTCGCCATCGTCGTCAGCGCGTTCGCGCTGTTCCCTCTGCTGTACGTCGTATCGGCATCGCTGAACCCGCGCGGAACTCTGACGGGGTCCAACCAGCTGTTCTCGGCGATCGGCATCGACAGCTACGTGCGCATCCTCAGCGATCCGCAGAATCCCTATGGACTGTGGTTCCTGAACACCCTGGTGATCGCCGTCGTCACCGGTGCGGTGACGGTCTTCATCGGCGCTCTCGCGGCATATGCCTTCTCGCGCATGCGCTTCGCCGGACGTCGTATCGGACTCGTCACGATCGTGGTCGTGCAGATGTTCCCGCAGCTGCTCGCCGTGGTCGCGATCTTCCTGCTCATGTCGACGCTGGGGGACTGGTTCCCCGCCATCGGCCTCAACACGCATACGGGCCTGATCCTCGTCTACCTCGGCGGTGCGCTCGGCGTGAACACCTACCTGATGTACGGGTTCTTCAACACGCTGCCCATGGAACTCGACGAGGCCGCCAGAATCGACGGCGCGGGTCACGCGCGCATCTTCTTCACGATGATCCTTCCGCTGGTCGCGCCGATCCTCGCGGTCGTCGCCCTGCTGTCGTTCATCGGCACGGTCAACGAATACGTGATCGCAAGCGTCATGCTCGTCGATGTCGAGCAGCAGACGCTCGTGGTCGGCCTCACCAAACTCGTGGCCAACCCGCGTTACGCGGACTGGTCGGCGTTCTCGGCGGGAGCTGTGATGGCCGCCATCCCGGTGATGATCCTGTTCCTGTTCCTGCAGCGCTACATCGTGGGCGGGCTGACGGCGGGCGCGACGAAGGGCTGATCCGCGTGCGCTCCTCGGCGTTGCGGACCGGTGGACGCATCCACCGGTCGTAGCGTGGAGACATGGCACGGGTCGCGGGGCGCAACGTGGCGATCAGCTGGATCGCCGGAGTGCTGTGCACCGGTGTGGTGGGCGCTCTGATCTGGTTCGCCATCCCGATCATGCCCGCGATGGCCTCCTTCGTCGGAGACGCTCTGCGATCGACTCTTCCCTGACTGGCATCCGCCGCGGGCCGCATGCTGCCTGACGCCTGGGGTACGGGCTGAGCGACACGTCGGCACGCCTCCGGCAGCGGGCGCGGAGGCGGCGGTAACCTCGCAGAGCACACTTCCGATGAGAGGCGCACCCCATGAGTGACCCCGAGGTTCCACAGCCCGAGCGGCCGAAGGACGTCAACGACGTCGTCGACAGCGCGAACGCTGGACTCGACGCCGCCGCCGCAGCGGGTGCAGGTGTCTCCGGCACGCCCGCCGACACCGTCGATCCCGCCGACGAGAAGTCGACCGCGTCGACGGCACCCGCCGTCGACCCCGACCTCGCCGCGTTCGAAGCGGCCGAGAACGAGCACCCCGGCACCTTCGCGACGCCGGAGCTGAACGACCCCAAGTACCTGGACGACGACAAGCACTCCGCTGCGGCGTCCTGGAAGAGCGATGCCGACGCGACCGCGGCCTACACGCCGCCCGTGGCACACGAGCAGTCGGCTCTGGCCGGCGCCGCGTATTCATCCGTCGACGACACGGAGACGCGCATCGTCCCGTCGGAGCCGGCGGTCGCCGAGCCCATCGTCGCCCCGCCCCTGCAGCAGCAGCCGATCTTCGTGCAGGCTCCCGAGCCACCGCGCGAGCGCGGCAACCGCGGCACGGCGGGTGCGATCGGTCTGCTCGCCACCGTCGCCTTCGCGATCCTCTACCTGGGCGCGACGCTCGGCCTCCGCGCCGTCGCAGGCGACATCACCGGCGAGAACATCGGCGAAGCCGCCCTCGCTCCTCTGACGACCTGGGGCTTCTGGGTCCCCGTCGTGGTGTTCTTCCTGGGCTTCTGGCTGCTCGGCGCGTTCATCAACCGGGGCCGCTGGGGCCTCTGGGTGGTCTTCGGCATCATCGTCGGTCTGATCGCGTACGGCGGGCACATCCTCGGTGCGCTGTTCGAGGCGCCGTTCTGGCTGCTGAGTGCGCGTGAGGGCAACGAGCTCGTCGGGGCGCAGCTCTTCCACCCGCTCGCGATCGCCGCGTTCGTGTTCGCCCGCGAGCTGACGATCTGGTTCGGTGCATGGGTCGCCCGCAGCGGCGCCCGCAAGACCGAGCTCAACGCCGAGGCGCAGCGTGAGTACGAGCGCACGCTCGAGGCCGGCCCGACGCTGTCGAGGTAGTCACGGACATGTCATCGCCGAACCCCCGTGGACCCGAGTCCGCGGGGGTTTCGGCCGTCTTGGCGCTGGTACTCGCGGCGATCAGCTTCTTCGCCCTCGCTGTGTTCGGCCTCGGCGCGGTGAGCGTGGCGACCGACAGCGACATCATCTCCGTCCCCGGGCTCGGTCAGGTGCCGGGCGCCGTGGGCATGCTGGTCGCCGTGGTCGTCTTCGCGCTGACGCTCTGGTTCACGCTGCGGGGATCGCATCCCTCGTTCCTCGCCGTGCCCGCCGTCGCGATCGCGACGGCTCTGGCGCATCTGGTCGCCGTATGGATCGGCGTGGCGTCGTCGCGCGGTGACCTGATCGTCGCGACGGTCGTGGCGGGCGACCTCGTGACGGGGGGAGCGAGCGTGGTGCTCGTGCTCGCCGCCGCGATCGCAGCGTGGGGCGGCATCGCCCTCCGGCGCACCCGCGCACAGCACCCGCAGTGGCCCTGGGAGCGCGAAGACGACGAATGACACCCCGCCGTCGTGCGCAAATCGCCGTCTGCACGCCGCGCGCGCCGTACGCTCTACGTGTGGAGCGCTCGTTGGAGACGCAGGTCGACCAGGCCGTCGAGGCCTGGCTGCGCTGGGTGCCTCGGTGGGAGCCGGCCACCCATCGAGGAAGAGTCGCGCCCTGTCGGCGCTGTCTCGGCTCGCCGATCCTGTCGGCCGCGGGCATCGGCTCGAACACGCCGCACGGTGTCCAGCACGGACTCTCGACGCGGATCAAGACCATCGTCGACCACGCCGTCGCCGAGTACACCGCCCGGAACCTGCCGATGCTGCAGCGCGAGCTCGACCAGCAGGCTGCGCGCAATCGGGCGCGCAGCTACCGGCCCGCCGACGGTCTCGACCCCGAGTTCGACGGTCTGCCGCTGGATCCGGAGCCGATTCCCGGGGCGCCGTTCCTGTTCACGATCGCGGGCATGGCCGACGACGCGACGGCGGATCTTCCCCCTCTTCCGCCGCTGAGCGATGAGGCGAAGGTGGCGCTGCGGCAGGAGGTGGCTCTCGCCGACGAGTACGCCAACATGGTGGGGCGCGAGATCTGCAGCATCCTGCTCCGCCATCGCATCCGCATACAGGCGGCGATCTCTCAGCATGTCGAGCCCCAGATAGAGGCGCTGCTGGCAGAGCTCACCGACTCGCTCGACTCGCCGTTCGATCCCGACCTGCCCTAGGCGAGCGCGACCGGGTGCGATCGCCCCGGTGCCTGCATATCCGCTGGGAGGTCTGGCACGGAGTGGCGACGCCGTGCGCTAGTAGGTATCGTTTTTCGATAGATACCCATTGGCGATCGATAGGGCCGTTCATGCATCCTCGTGTCACCCGCGTCCTCAAGGCGCTGATCATCCTTCTGCTCGGACTGCTGCTGGCCAGTCAGACCCTGGTCATCCCCCAGGTCGCGCGCATCACCGCGGCCCGCAATCCCGACGTCGCGCAGCTCGAGATCCCGGGGATCATCGGCGCCGTGGTCTTCATCGGCCTGATCGAGGTGACGCTGGTGTGCATCTGGTTCCTGCTGTCTCTCGTGCAGGAGGGGCGGATATTCCGGGTCGAGGCGTTCCGCTATGTCGACATCATCCTGGGTGCGCTGATCGCGGCGGGGGCGATCATCCTCCTCTCCTACATCGTGATCGTCGCGAGCCGAGCGGTGTCCCTGTCGTTGTCACTGCTCGCGGTCCTGGGGATCGTCGTGAGCGCCGCCCTGGCGTTGCTCCTGGTGGTGCTGAGGGGTCTTCTGCGCAAGGCTCTCGAGCTCGAGCAGGATATGTCGGAGGTCGTCTGATGCCGATCGTGATCGACCTCGACGTGCAGCTGGCCATCAAGAAGATGAGCGTGCAGGACTTCGCGGACGCCATCGGGATCACCCCCGCGAACGTCGCCGTGCTCAAGAACGGCAGGGCCAAAGCGGTGCGATTCACGACACTCGAGGCGATCTGCCGCGTGCTCGAATGCCAGCCGGGAGACATCCTGCGGTGGGTCCCCGAATCGGAGGAGCGGTCATGACCACGACATCCGTGACCGGTTCGATTCCGTCGGACCCCGGCGCACACTCGCGCACCTGGGGCGAGACGCTCGCCCAGCAGATCCTGGATCCCACGAGCTGCCCGGTGTGTCGCGGGATGCTGAACACGGGATGCTGCACTCGCTGTGGCGCTGATCTGCGCGGCTCCATCGGCACCGAGGTGTGGGAGGCGTCGCTCTCGGCTGCCGCGGCGCTCCGCGCTCGCGATGAGACGCTCGGCCGCGTCCCCTTCGTCCCCCTCGTCGCCACGCCCGCGCCGGCGCCGGTCGCCGCATCGGCCGAGTCGCCGCCGCCGCCCCCTCGGCGTCCGGTCGACCGTCAGAAGCCCGCAGCGTCGCCGCAGGGAAGCGCGACGCTCCAGTCGGTCCTCGCGACCGCCGGCGCCGGACTGTTCGCGGTGGCGGCGATCGTGTTCACGTACTTCAACCCCGACCTCGCCGATCGCGCCCTGCGCAGTGTGATCGTGGGGCTCATCACGCTGCTCTTCCTCGGTGGCGCCTGGATGCTCTCGCGTCGCGGACTGCACTTCTCCGCCGAGGCGGTCGGCGGTCTCGGTCTGGTGTTCGCGGGGCTGGATGTGCACGCGGTCGCCCAGCTCGCAGCGCCCGACGTCGATCCGTGGCTCACGGCCGCGGTCGTCTCCGCCGTCGCCGCGATCGTGATGCGAGGCGCCGGCGCGCAACGCGGCATCAGGGTCTGGCAGTGGACGGCGGTGGTCGCGCTCGCGCTCACCCCCGCGATGCTGGGGGCGGCGGGAGCGACCTCGGTCGCGGGAGCCGCGGGCGCGATCGGCGTCGCGTACGCCGCTGCGGCGATCGTCGAGTTCCTTCGGCTGTCGGCCGTCGAGCGCGTCACGCTCGTGGCCGTGCAGCTGATCGCGAGTGCGAGCGCACTCGTGCTCGTGTGGCGGATGGATCTCGGGAGCGAGACGGCGTCGTTGCTCGCGGTGAGCGGCATGCTCGCGCTGATCGCGGTGCATGCCGTGATCGCCGCGCGGCGGACGCTCGGCTCCCTCTGGGGGTACGTCGCGGGGGCCACGGGCGCTGCCGCGATCGTGCTCGTCGCCTTCGCCATCCCCGGGATCCGGGAACTCTCGATCTCGTGGTACTTCGCGATCATCCCGGCGGTGGCCTCCCTCGCGCTCGTGCTGATCGGCGCCGTGGTTCCTCTTCCTCGGCGGGTGCCGCGCGGGCACGTCGCCGGGGGAGCGCTGTCAGTGCTCGGCGTGCCGGCCCTCGCTCTGCTCGCCGACGCCGTGATCGTCGGCGGCACCACCGTCACGGGCTTCCTCCGGCACGACGACGGCGCCGATGCGTTCAGCGTCGCGGGGTGGGGCACCCCGACCGGTCTCGCGGCCGTCTGCGTCGGCCTCGCGGTCTTCGCCGGTCTTGCCCGCGGCCGGGACGGTCTTCGCGGGCTCTCCGTCCCCGCTGCGCGAGTCTCCCTCGCCTCGGGCGCGCTCGCGGTGCTCGTTCTCGGCTGCAGCGGACTGCTCGTGCTGCCGGTCGCTGTCGCGGTCCTCACGGGGACCGTCGTCGCGGTCGCTGTGGTGATGGCTCGGATGCCGCAGCGCACGGCGGGCAGGGGCATCGTTCCCCTCGTCCTGATCGGCGCCTATCTCAGTCTCGCCGCCTCCGTGATCGTCGCCTGGCGTGATGCGTCCGCCGTCCCGCTCGCGGGCATCGCGACGCTGGTCGCGCTGGGTGCTCTCGCCGGCGTGCGCCCGGTCCGACTGCGCTTCCTCGCGGTCGGCGCGGGCTTCGCCTACGGGCTGGTCGTCGTCGCGACCGCGCTGGCCGAGAGCGGGGTCGGCAGCATCGCGCAGCTCTGCCTGACGGCATCCGCGGGTCTGCTCGTCGCGATCTCGGCGACCTATCACCCGCGTATCGGCGCGCGGTCATGGCAGGCGATCCTCGTCGTCTCCGCGGTGCCCTTCGGCATCGGCGTCCTGCAGGTCGTCGAGGAGCGCAGCGGCTGGACCGCGCTCTCCACCGGGCTGATGTTCGTCCTCGCCCTGACGCTGTTGCTCACGCGCCGGCCCGGACTCACGCGCCTCGTGCGCACGGCGGCGGCGGGGATGCTCGTGCCGACCCTCGCGGTCGTCGTGGTCTGCCTCGGGGCCCAGTTGCTCGCCTCGAGCGGGTCGCCGGTCGTCCTGCCGATCGTCGCGGTGCTCGTCGCCCTCGCCCTCGCCTCGTCCTCCTCCGTCCGTGCAGCGCTCGTCGTGAGAGGGCACGCGGTGGGGGCGGCCGACGCCGCACGCGTCGCGATCGAATGCTCAGCGCTACTCACCGGAGTCATCGCCACGGGCCTCGCGGTCGGTCGAGAGGCAGCCGGCCTCGGCACCGCGGTGATCGTGCTCCTCGTGATCGGGATCGGCGGAGCGACCGCCGCGCTGTTCGCCGGTCGCCGCTACGCGTGGGGTGTCGCGGGCGCGTCGTTCACGGGGGCGCTGTGGTGCGTCTGGGGGATCGCCGGCGTCGACCTCCTCGAGGCCTATCTGCTCCCGCCCTCGCTGGGAGCGGCGCTCGTGGCCGTGTTCGTCACGGTCCGCGGTGGTCGGGCGACCGCGCTGTTCGCCGCGGGGCTGCTCGTCGCGATCGGTCCGATCCTCGCGATCGTCGCTCTGGTGGAACCCGATGCCGCGGGCCAGACGGCCGTCACATGGCGAGTCGCAGGACTCCTCGCCGGTGCCGGGGCGCTGCTGGCGCTCGATGCCCTGCTGGGTCGCGCGACGCCCGGCGCCCGCGTGCGCAGGCTCCGCGTGCTGCGGGTTCCCACCCTCATCGCGGCGGGCTTCGCGGCCGTGGTCGGACCGATCCAGGGCATCCGCATCGGACTCGGCTGGGACTTCTCGCACCTGCAGGGACTCGGGCTCTTCATCGCCTGCCTCGGGGTGAGCGCCGCGGGCGCCATCCTGCTCGCATTCGCCGCTCGTGCCCTGCGCGACTCGGCGGGCGTCGACTCGGCGCTGCGGTCGACGCGATGGCTGGGGGCACCCGCCGCGCTCGCTCTCGCCGCAGGCACCTGGACGGCGATCGAGCGCGACTGGTTCTCGATCTGGCCGATGTGGGCGCTGATGCTCGGCTACCTGGTCGCGACGGTCGTGACGGCACGCGCGGTGAGCATTCGTGCGACGACCGCGCCGCCAGTGTGGTTCCTCTTCGCTATCGCGTTCATCACCGCCGTCGTGGCGTGGAGCCCGCGGGACCTGCGAGTCGAGTGGTTCTCGCTGCCGTTGGGGGCGTTCCTGCTGGTCGCCGGTGCGCTCGCCATGCGTCGGACCGACAGTGCGAGTGCGCAGGAGCGCGCCACCCTGAACAGCTGGCCGGCACGATGGACCGGCTCGTGGGCTCTGCTCGCGCCGGGGATCGTCACGATGATGATCGCGTCCATCGTCTCGACCTTCACGGACCCGCTGACGTGGCGAGCGATCCTGGTGATGGTGCTCGCACTCACGGCGATCCTCGTCGGTTCGCGCAGCCGCCTCGCGGCCCCGTTCCTGCTGGGTCTCATCGTGCTGCCGATCGAGAACGTGTTCGTCTTCTCCGTGCAGATCGGCCGTGGAGTGGAGTCGATGCCCTGGTGGATCACGCTCGCCGTGATGGGGGCGGTGCTCCTCATCATCGCGGTGACCGCGGAGCGTCGGACGGGGGAGGGCGGCGGCGTCGCCGCACGGATGCGGGATCTTCGCTGACCGGCGGGCGTGGAAGCCGACGTTCATTTGACCGCTACGTTACGCGGCATTACACTTGATCAGGTGTGTGCACGTCTCGACGTGTGCGCTGGGCGTCGGCACCATGCCGGTCCGCCCCCACGGCATACCCACCACCACAAAAGCTCGTCGGTTCCGGCGTGCCGGTGGGTCATGATGTGAAACCCATCACGCTGTCACCGTGCAGCATTATGAGGAGAGAACGTGCCAACCATTCAGCAGTTGGTTCGCAAGGGTCGCTCGCCCAAGGTCTCGAAGACCAAGGCGCCCGCACTCAAGTCGAACCCCCAGCAGGCCGGGGTCTGCACCCGCGTCTACACCACGACCCCGAAGAAGCCGAACTCGGCGATGCGCAAGGTCGCTCGTGTGAAGCTCCGCAACGGGACCGAGGTCACCGCGTACATTCCGGGTGAGGGTCACAACCTCCAGGAGCACTCGCTGGTGCTCGTCCGTGGTGGTCGTGTCAAGGACCTCCCCGGTGTTCGTTACAAGATCGTCCGCGGCGCCCTGGACACCCAGGCCGTCAAGAACCGTAAGCAGGCTCGCAGCCGCTACGGCGCGAAGAAGGGCTGAGTCCAATGCCTCGTAAGGGTCCCGCCCCCAAGCGTCCCGTCGTCAACGACCCGGTATACGGCGCTCCGATCGTCAGCCAGCTGGTCAACAAGATCCTGGTCGACGGCAAGAAGTCGCTCGCCGAGTCGATCGTCTACAACGCCCTCAAGGGCGTCGAGGCGAAGAACGGCCAGGACGCCGTCGCCACTCTGAAGAAGGCGCTCGACAACGTGCGCCCGACTCTCGAGGTCAAGAGCCGCCGCGTCGGTGGCTCGACCTACCAGGTGCCGGTCGAGGTCAAGCCGCACCGTGCGAACACCCTCGCGCTGCGCTGGCTCGTCAGCTACGCCAAGGGTCGTCGTGAGAAGACGATGACCGAGCGTCTCCAGAACGAGATCCTCGACGCGTCGAACGGTCTCGGTGCAGCGGTCAAGCGCCGCGAGGACACGCACAAGATGGCCGAGTCGAACCGCGCGTTCGCTCACTACCGCTGGTAAACAGCTTCGTCCGCCCCCGATCACACATCTGGGGCGGACACCCCCTCTTCGCAGTACGACTGCACAAAAGATAAGGACACTCCTGTGGCACAAGACGTGCTCACCGACCTGAACAAGGTTCGGAACATCGGCATCATGGCTCACATCGATGCTGGCAAGACCACCACGACCGAGCGCATCCTGTTCTACACGGGCGTCAACCACAAGCTCGGCGAGACCCACGACGGTGCATCGACCACCGACTGGATGGAGCAGGAGAAGGAGCGCGGCATCACGATCACGTCTGCCGCCGTGACCTGCTACTGGAACAAGAACCAGATCAACATCATCGACACCCCCGGTCACGTGGACTTCACGGTCGAGGTGGAGCGTTCGCTCCGCGTCCTCGACGGTGCCGTCGCCGTCTTCGACGGCAAGGAGGGCGTCGAGCCCCAGTCCGAGACCGTGTGGCGTCAGGCCGACAAGTACAACGTCCCCCGCATCTGCTTCGTCAACAAGATGGACAAGCTCGGCGCGGACTTCTACTTCACCGTCGACACCATCATCAACCGCCTCGGCGCCAAGCCGCTGGTCATCCAGCTGCCCATCGGCGCGGAGAACGACTTCATCGGCGTCATCGACCTCGTCGAGATGCGTGCGCTCGTCTGGGCGGGTGACTCCAAGGGTGACGTCACCATGGGCGCCTCCTACGAGATCCAGGAGATCCCGGCCGACCTCAAGGAGAAGGCCGACGAGTACCGTCAGCAGCTCCTCGAGACCGTCGCCGAGACCGACGACGCTCTGCTCGAGAAGTTCTTCGGTGGCGAAGAGCTGACCGTCGCCGAGATCAAGGGCGCGATCCGCAAGCTCACCGTGGCTTCCGAGATCTACCCGGTGCTCTGCGGTTCCGCGTTCAAGAACCGTGGTGTGCAGCCGATGCTCGACGCGGTCGTCGACTACCTCCCGAACCCGCTCGACGTGGGCTCGATCCAGGCGCACGACCCCAAGGACTACGACACGATCATCGAGCGTCACCCCGACGCGAAGGACCCGTTCGCAGCTCTCGCGTTCAAGGTCGCAGTGCACCCGTTCTTCGGTCGCCTCACCTACGTGCGCGTCTACTCGGGCCAGCTCGACTCCGGTGCCCAGGTCATCAACTCGACCAAGGGCAAGAAGGAGCGCATCGGGAAGATCTTCCAGATGCACGCCAACAAGGAGATCCCCGTTCCCTCGGTCACCGCGGGCAACATCTACGCGGTCATCGGTCTGAAGGACACCACCACCGGTGACACCCTGACCGACCCGGCCTCGCCGGTCGTCCTCGAGTCGATGACGTTCCCCGAGCCCGTCATCGAGGTCGCGATCGAGCCGAAGACCAAGGCCGACCAGGAGAAGCTGGGTGTCGCCATCCAGAAGCTCGCTGAGGAGGACCCGACCTTCCGCACGGAGCTCAACCCCGAGACCGGTCAGACGACCATCAAGGGCATGGGCGAGCTGCACCTCGACATCCTCGTGGATCGCATGAAGCGCGAGTTCAACGTCGAGGCGAACGTCGGCAAGCCGCAGGTGGCGTACCGCGAGACGATCCGCAAGGGCGTCGAGAAGTACGACTACACGCACAAGAAGCAGACGGGTGGATCGGGTCAGTTCGCGAAGATCCAGTTCAACATCGAGCCGCTCGACCTCGACGACGAGAAGACGTACGAGTTCGTCAACGCGGTCACCGGTGGTCGCATCCCGCGCGAGTACATCGGCTCGATCGATGCCGGCTTCCAGGATGCGATGAACGTCGGCGTGCTCGCCGGCTACCCGATCGTCGGCGTCAAGGCCACGATCGTGGATGGTGCGGCTCACGACGTCGACTCTTCGGAGATGGCGTTCAAGATCGCAGGGTCCATGGGTATGAAGGAAGCCCTTCGTCGGGCGAGCCCGGCACTCCTCGAGCCGCTCATGGCGGTCGAGGTGCGTACTCCTGAGGAGTACATGGGCGACGTCATCGGCGACCTGAACTCGCGTCGCGGCCAGATCCAGTCGATGGAGGACGCCGCAGGCGTCAAGGTCGTCCGTGCGCACGTCCCGCTGTCCGAGATGTTCGGATACATCGGCGACCTGCGCTCGAAGACCTCGGGTCGCGCCGTCTACTCGATGGAGTTCAACAGCTACGCTGAGGTTCCCCGCGCTGTGGCGGACGAGATCGTCCAGAAGCACCAGGGCGGCGAGTAACACTTCCTGGGAGCCGGGTTCCGGCTCGGCTCCCAGGTCCCCTACAACTTCACATTCCCTCTCTACTAAACTGAGAACCTAACCCGTAGAGATCCGGTCGCAATCCAGTGCCCGGTGACCTCTACACGACGTCCTGAGGAGGACCAAGTGGCTAAGGCCAAGTTCGAGCGGACCAAGCCGCACGTCAACATCGGAACCATCGGTCACGTCGACCACGGCAAGACCACGCTCTCCGCAGCGATCTCGAAGGTGCTTGCTGACAAGTACCCCTCCGACACGAACGTGCAGCGCGACTTCGCTTCCATCGACTCGGCGCCGGAAGAGCGCCAGCGTGGAATCACCATCAACATCTCGCACATCGAGTACGAGACCCCGAAGCGCCACTACGCGCACGTCGACGCACCCGGCCACGCCGACTACGTCAAGAACATGATCACCGGTGCTGCTCAGATGGACGGCGCGATCCTCGTGGTCGCCGCCACCGACGGCCCGATGGCTCAGACTCGTGAGCACGTGCTGCTCGCCAAGCAGGTCGGCGTGCCGTACCTGCTCGTCGCGCTGAACAAGGCCGACATGGTCGACGACGAGGAGATCCTGGAGCTCGTCGAGCTCGAGGTCTCCGAGCTCCTCGCCTCGCAGGGCTTCGCCGAGGACGCTCCTGTCGTCCGCGTCTCCGCTCTGAAGGCACTCGAGGGTGACGAGAAGTGGACCCAGTCCATCCTCGACCTCATGGAGGCCGTCGACAACAACGTTCCCGACCCCGTGCGCGACAAGGACAAGCCGTTCCTGATGCCCGTCGAGGACGTCTTCACGATCACCGGTCGTGGAACCGTCGTCACCGGCCGCGCCGAGCGTGGCACGCTGGCCATCAACTCCGAGGTCGAGATCGTCGGACTGCGTCCGACCGTCAAGACCACGGTCACGGGTATCGAGATGTTCCACAAGCAGCTCGACGAGGCATGGGCCGGCGAGAACTGCGGTCTCCTGCTCCGTGGCACGAAGCGTGAGGACGTCGAGCGCGGTCAGGTCATCGTCAAGCCGGGTTCGGTCACGCCGCACACCGACTTCGCCGGTACCGCGTACATCCTGTCGAAGGATGAGGGTGGGCGTCACAACCCCTTCTACACGAACTACCGCCCGCAGTTCTACTTCCGCACCACCGACGTCACCGGCGTCATCACGCTGCCCGAGGGCACCGAGATGGTCATGCCCGGCGACACCACCGACGTGACGGTCGAGCTGATCCAGCCGATCGCCATGGAGGAGGGCCTCGGCTTCGCCATCCGTGAGGGTGGACGCACCGTCGGCGCCGGTACGGTCACGAAGATCATCAAGTAAGCATCCGCTTCCTTCGCAAAGGGGTCGAGCCTTCGGGCTCGGCCC